>ERZ1031347.802-NODE-802-length-13449-cov-7.496342_pt1 | contig 13449 bp, 12 predicted proteins | sample MGYA00517106_ERZ1031347 | MGnify/ENA primary metagenome ERZ1031347 (study PRJEB33719, sample SAMN04261392) | wastewater metagenome | biome: periurban shantytown; feature: human; material: feces | host: Homo sapiens | place: Peru: Lima | collected 2012-07-19 ...
AAGCCCCGATTTCATCTTTACGGCGGCCTTCATCATTGCCCTTTCCATTTTGTTGGGATACGTACCGTCTTTTGCGGACGGCTCGTCCCCGAGTTCTTTGGACGCCCTGTCGGACAAATCCATTATCTTGACTTTTTGTTTCCAGATGGTTTCGCGCAGTTTCGTGTCCTTGACGTTTTCCCAGATGTTGTCGATTGCGTCAACGCCGACGTTGCAGTTTTTTATTACTTCTTTCAAAAGATTCATATTTGCCTCCTTATCGGAGTTTGTGCAAAGACGGAAAACTTATGCGAAAAAATGCCACCGCATTACACGGTGGCAGATTTCGGTTGTTTTGATTGTTACGCGTCGATGTCGGAAATGAACTTTTGTAGCGTTTCCTGCGCGTTGCCGAGATACAGATACACGCCGCTGTCGCGAGTGTACAAGGGGTTGTCAACGCCGGCGTAACCGGGTTTTAAGTCGTAGTTGAAGATGAAAATGTTTTTGCAATCCGCAACGTCAAGTACGGGCATTCCGTAAATCGGCGTGCCTTCCGCAGTGTTTGCGGCGGGGTTCAGAACGTCGTTCGCGCCGATGACAATCGTTGCGTCCGCCGTCTTGAACTCGGGGTTGATATCGTCCATTTCGTACAAATCTTCGTAGTCGACGTCGGCTTCGCAAAGCAATACGTTCATGTGCCCCGGCATACGTCCCGCGACGGGGTGAATTGCATATTTTACTTTCGTGCCGTTTGCCGTGAGTTTATCCGCAAGTTGTTTTACAAGGTGCTGCGCCTGCGCGATAGCCATTCCGTATCCGGGAACGATGATGACTTCTTTCGCGTCACGCAAAAGTTTTGCGGGGTTTTCAACCTTTTCAGCGGGTTTTTCTTCCGCCTTTTCTTCAACGACTGCGGGCTTTTCTTCTTCTGCCTTTTCAAGCGTTATTTCCGACGGTTTATCCATGTCGGCGATAAACTTTTGAAGGGTATCCTGTGCGTTGCCGAGATACAGGTGAACGCCCTTTTCGCGTGAATACAAGGGGTTGTCAACGCCGGCGTAACCGGGTTTAAGGTCGTAGTTGAAGATGAAGATGTTTTTGCAATCCGCAACGTCAAGTACGGGCATTCCGTAAATGGGCGTGCCTTCCGCGGTATTTGCGGCGGGATTCAGAACGTCGTTTGCGCCGATGACAATCGTTGCGTCCGCCATCTTGAACTCGGGGTTAATGTCGTCCATTTCGTACAAATCTTCGTAGTCGACGTCGGCTTCGCAAAGCAATACGTTCATGTGCCCGGGCATACGTCCCGCAACGGGGTGAATTGCATATTTTACTTTCGTGCCGCCCGCGGCGAGCTTATCCGCAAGTTGTTTTACAAGGTGCTGCGCCTGCGCGATAGCCATGCCGTATCCGGGAACGATAATGACTTCTTTTGCGCCGTTAAGGCTTGCAGCGTAGTTGGTTTCGGTCTTGACTTCAACAGGTTTTGCCTCCGTCTTTTCGGCCTTGACTTCCGTCTTGGTTTCAACGGGTTTGTCCATATCTGCGATAAACTTTTGCAGGGTTTCCTGTGCGTTGCCGAGATACAGATGCACGCCGTTTTCGCGGGTATAAATGGGGTTATCTACGCCCGCATAGCCGGGTTTTAAGTCATAGTTGAAGATGAAGATGTTTTTGCAATCCGCAACGTCCAGAACGGGCATTCCGTAAATGGGCGTGCCTTCCGCGGTGTTTGCGGCGGGATTCAGAACGTCGTTTGCGCCGATTACTATCGTTGCGTCCGCCGTCTTGAACTCGGGGTTAATGTCATCCATTTCAAACAAGTCTTCGTATTCCACGTTGGCTTCGCACAAAAGAACGTTCATATGCCCCGGCATACGTCCCGCGACGGGGTGAATTGCATATTTTACTTTCGTTCCGTTTGCCGTGAGTTTATCCGCAAGTTGCTTTACAAGGTGTTGCGCCTGCGCGATAGCCATGCCGTATCCGGGAACGATGATGACTTCTTTCGCGTTGTTCAAGGTTGCGGCGTAGTTGATTTCCGTCTTGACAACGGGTTTTTCTTCCGCCTTGACTTCCTTTTTCACTTCGGCAGGTTTCGCTTCCGCCTTAACTTCGACCTTTTCGGGGGCGGTTTTTTGAGCATTGTCGTTGGACGACGTGCCGCCGAGAAGGATTGCGCCGAGTTTTCTGTTCATCGCCTTGCACATAATTTGCGTCAAAAGAAGTCCCGACGCGCCGACGATACCGCCGACCGCAACGAGCAACAAGTCGTTGATTGCAAGACCTGCGATTGCGCCGGCAACGCCCGAAAGGCTGTTAAGCAGCGAAATCGTAATGGGCATATCCGCGCCGCCTACGCGAATCGCGAAAATGTATCCGAAGAATCCCGAAATGACGAACAGCAATGCGATCATAATCCCGCAAAACGCTTTCAGGTCGATGCCGAGAGCAATTTTGCCGCTGCCCGAAAGAGCCGCAATTGCCGCAAAGACAACGATAAGCGCAAGCGTCAGGCAAAGGCTGCCGACGGTCATCGCCTGATGTCCTTTGTAAACGACGGGTTTTTGCGGAAGAATCTTGTGAAGTTTGCCGGCTGCGACAAGGCTGCCGATAAGGGTAATCATACCGACCGCAAGCGCAAGAGCCGACGTTGTTAGCGCAAGAGCCGACGTTGTTGTCGAGAACGCGTCAAATCCCGTGCCTACGCCGAGCATCGCAAACGCGCCGACGATTGCCGAAGCCGCGCCGCCCAGACCGTTGAGAAGAGCGACCATCTGCGGCATCTGAATCATTTTGACTTTCTTTGCAAGGACAATACCCGCAACCGTGCCGAGCGCAAGACCGATATAGAGCGTCCATACCGCCGCAATGTGGCTTGTGCCGTTGCCGTACACGATAATAAGGATAATCGCAAGGAGCATGCAAATCGCGCTGAAACGATTGCCGATTTTGCTGTAAGCGACTTTTCCCATCATCGCGATGCCCAAAAGCACGCCAAGCGACAATACGATTGCCATTGCAAGGTAAACCCAATCGCGCGCCGATGTGCCCGCGCCTTTTGTGATGACGTCCATGCAGCAGATTACCGCAAGGAGTCCTGCGCCCGCAATTGCCGACGCCGCGTAAATCCAGGTTTGCCATTTCGCCTTCTTTTTCGCAATCATGCCGAGCATACGGTCAGTGACCATAAAGCCGCCGACGACGTTGACCATCGCAAGGGCGATTGCAAGAGAACCGAATATCGCGGAAAGCACGATGCCCGCCGTACCGAGTTTGAAAAGCGAGGCACTTGCCGACAACGCGCCAAGCACCGTAACGCCCGACAAAGCGTTCATACCCGACATAAGCGGGGTGTGCAAAAGCGTCGGAACGTTTGAGATAAGTTTGTAACCGACAAGCGTCGCTACGACGAATACGCCAAGAAGAATCAGCTGAAAGTAAATCGCTTTTTCAAGGCCGAAGTTGCCCATTGCGAGCGCGCCGGTAATAACAGAGTTTAACGTTGATAACATATTAAATTCCTGCCTGTATCATTATTAAAAATACCCCCTGCCCGAAAGCAGGCAGGGGATTGCCTTTTGTTGATAAAATTATTGTTTCCCTTCCGGGAGATTGCCACGCTTCGCTCGCAATGACAATCTGTTTCGCCGTTTATGCGGTGGATTTTAACCGTTTAAGCGGCGAGATTCAGATGAAGTTCTGACGTTTCTTTTAAGGTTCCGAGTTTTCCACGTATCATTAAAGGCGTCAAATATATCATCTTTTAAGCGGCGGATTTTGAATGAGATTTTGACGTTTCTTGCGGCGTTCTGAAAATCCTAGTGTACAAGGACGTACACGGATTTTCAGGTTGTCACAAAAACTCAAAATATCGTCAAAAGCCGGCGCTTAAAGTCCCATCGCCTCGCGAGCACCTTTATGTACGATTTCACCGTCAATCGTTACGAGAATGCTTTGTACGATTTCGTCGTTCATATCGAGTTTAATGCTGCCGTCTTTCGCGAGGAACGCAAGCAGATTGTAGATGTTGTATGCAAAGAGCCAGGTCGAGCTGGTGGGAAGTTGACCGGGGATATTCTTGATACCTTCGATAATGACGTTGTGTTTGATGTCGCGGATACCGGGAGAGGTGATTGCACAGTTGCCGCCCTGGTCGATGGAAATATCGATAATTGCAGAGCCGGGCTTCATGGAAGCGACCATTTCATCGGTAAGGAGCGTGGGAGCGAGTTGTCCTTGAAGGAGTGCCGAGCAGAAGATGATGTCGGCGTTTTTGACTGCGTCTGCAAGTGCCGCGCGTTCTTTTTCAAGCCATTCTTCGGGAAGACGTTTTGCATATTCGACAACGCCTACGCGACGTACCGCGATTTCTTCGGGAACACCGGTCGGGACGATTTTCGCACCGAGCGACATTGCCTGTTCGTTTGCGGAAGGACGGATATCGGCAGAATATACTTTCGCGCCGAGACCTTTTGCGGTTGCGACTGCACGAAGACCTGCAACGCCGGTACCGATGACGAGAACGTTTGCGGGTTGGATAACGCCGACTGCCGAGCCGATCAAAGGCATGAATTTGGAGATATCGTTTGCGCCCATGAGCATGCCCTTGTAGCCTGCACAGGTGCTCATCGAGGACAAAGCGTCCATGGATTGTGCGCGGGAGATACGAGGTACGCCGTCAAGGGTAAGACCGATAACGCCAGCCGCCGCCATATCTTTGACCATCTTGTGGTTTACGGGAGACGCGGGGTGAATGAACGTAATAATATATTGACCTTTGTGCATCATCTCGATTTCGTGTTTGCCCTTTTCTTCGTTGAAGAGAGGTTCCTTAACTTTCAGGATAACGTCGGATTTTGCAAAAATTTCTTCGCAATCTTCAAGAATGGTTGCGCCTGCGGCAAGATAATCCTTGTCATGGTAGTGCGAGCCTTCGCCTGCGCCTTTTTCAAAAAGAACGGTCATGCCTGCGGCGACCATTTTCTTTACGGTGTCGGGGATTGCAGCAACACGCGCTTCGTCGTGCATAATTTCCTTGGGGATACCAACTATCATTATTATTTCTCCTTAATTTTCGGCTTTCGCCCTTATTTTATAATTTCGCGCTTTCGCGCATATTTTACTTTTCTTTTTTCGCCTTTATGGGGACGCTGTATTCGTTCTTCGGACTGCTTAAAACGATGCTCGTCTGAGTCTTTGAAACGCCGGGGATACTCTTGATTTCGTTCAGCACGCTTTCAAGCGTTTTCGTATTGTCGGTGACGACTTTCAAAAAGTAATCGAATTCCCCCGCGATATACAGACATTCCGCAATGTGGCGGTTGTCCTTGACCGCGGCGACGAAACCGTCGTTGAACTTCGGATGGTCGATTGCGACGCTTATAAGCGCGGTAACGTCTTTGCCGAGTTTTTCGGGGACGATAATCGCGGCATAGCCTTTGATAACGCCCGAGTTTTCAAGTTTTTTGATGCGTTCGATAACGGTGGACGTGGACAGCTTAACCTTCTCGGCGATTTCGGACGAATTCGCACGAGCGTTTTTCATAAGACACTGCAAAATTTTTACGTCGGTGTTATCCACGGTTATCTCCTTTTTCCTTACTATTCGATTTTAACATACGTTATATGCGGTGTAAACGAAATTATTGATTTTTTTCCGAATTTTTTACGGAAAAGCGTTCTTGTAACAAAATTTTTTTCGGAAAACCCCAAAATTAACAAAAAATTTCAATATCATTCAAAATATTACGATACAACGTCGCGGGCGCACGAAAAAACGGCCGTCGCCGACCGTTTCGTTTTCTTTATTTGCCGCGCAAGGTTACCGTTTTGTCCGCCTCGTACAATATTGCGTAATAGGTATCCGTCCACTTCCCTTTCGTCGGATATTCCATTATTCTTTCCTTAGCGTGCGGGGTGTAATCGGTGCTTAAAATATTCGCGCCGGACTCGATTCCGTTTTTGTACCAGTGGTCTTTCACGACGGCGTATCTGTCCAGCCTCGTTCTGACCATAAAGTTGTCGCGGTTTATCGCCTCGGAGATACGGTCTTTGTGTTTCGTCGGATCGTTCAGAATCACGGTGAACGAGAAACGGGAATAATCCTTGCCTTTTTTCAGGACGGTGTTGTATTCAAGGGCGATATTCATCGCGCTTTTTTGCATATCGGGATCGCGCTGCATGTACGTTTCCAGGCTGTCCTTTTCGTGCAACAGGAAAATGATTTTCCCTTTCAGCCTTTCAACGGTCGGATAAGCGTTTTTCGCGCGGAATTCGTCAAAGTCGGAAACGCCCGCCGCGTCAAGCAGTTTTTTGGGAGTAACGAGTTTTTCGCCGAAGTTTTCAAACAGCATTTCGTCGAATTTATCAAAGGCTTCGAGGTCAAATTTTTTGCCGCCTTTCGGCTCCACAAGGACGATAATCGGCAATGCGTTTTCGTTTCTGTCCATCCACATTCTGATTTCTTTAAGACCTTTGTCGAAGTCGATCATCGTGCTGTTCGTTTCCAGCATATCGCTGTGCAGACACTCGATTCTGAACCCGTCGGCGGTTTTCACCTTATTCGCGTCAAGTTCGATACTTCGGATACCTGCGTTGAGCTGTTCGGTAATCGTGTCGAAGATATAATCGTATTGCTTTCCCATTATCGCCGCAAGCGGGCCGTGATAAAAATACTTCGTTTCGGGAGTGAGCCCCGTTTTGTAACTGTTGTGCGACGCGATGTACCTTATTTCGTTAAGCTTTGCGCCGAGGACTTCTGCCATATCGGTGCGGGTAAGGAAATCCTCGTCGTTCACCTTTGAAAAGTTTTCGTCGGAAGCGTAACGCTGTTCAAGAAGCGCGACGTATTCGTTCTGCCAGTCCGCCCAGACGCTTTTCGCGTCCTTTGCCGAAATTGTTGCCGCGGCAAATCCCGACAGCGCAACGAGAAAATACGCCGAAAAGCCCCATATAAAAATGACAAGCGCCCATTTTGCGCCCTTTTTCATCGGTTTTTTCGTTCTTTCTTTTTTGTCCATAATATATCCACCCGAAACTATTCTTATATAAATAATTTACCATATAAAATGCGGGTTTGTAAACACGTTTTTTTTCGGCGGAAAAATATTTTTGGGATTTTTTTCCATTTTTTTATCAAAAAATATTGACAGCGTCGTTTTTTGTGCTATGATATATATCGTCAGGCGATATACATAAGGAGGCGAAATAAAATGGCAATAAGCGCCGATATGCTGCGCGGTCACACCGAAACGATAATTCTCGCGCAGCTTATCAAAAACGACAGTTACGGCTATGAAATAAGCAAGGCGATCGAAGACCTTAGCCACGGCGAACTTATCCTTAAAGACGCCACCCTTTACACTGCCTTCCGCCGTATGGAACACGACGGGTTTATCGAAAGTTACTGGGGCGAAAGCGACGCCGGCGCAAGACGCAGATATTACCGCATCACCGAAAAGGGCCGCGCCTTTTACGACTTCAACAAAACCAACTGGTTTGACACCATAAAAATAATGAAAGACTTAATCAACGGAGGAACAAAATAATATGTTAATCGACCGCTTCAAAAAGTATCTCGAACAACAATTCCGCGCCATCTCTCCCACGAAAGAGGCAATGGAATACCGCGAAGAAGTTTTGCAAAACCTTCTCGACCGCGCGCAGGAATACAAGATAAAAGGTATGACGGACGAAAACGCCATCTACGACCTGTGCATCGACAGTCTCGGAAACTTCAAAGACACGCTCGTCGATTTTGAAAACCGTCTGGACAACGTAAAGCGCGCAGTGCCCCGCATCGGCGCAAGAGTGCTCACCGGCATCGCAATCGCGCTGTTTGTCGTGATCGGATATCTTTCGGTCAGCTTCGCAACCCGAGCCTGGGACAAAACCTGGCTCATTCTTGTGGGCGGCGCGTTTATGGGCGTTATCGCAGGCGCGATTTTCGGTATTATCGTCCTTGCGAAAAAGAAAAGACACCTTGCAATCCGCGGTCTGTCGCACGTCATCATCGCGCTTACGTTCACGTTTATTTTCCTTATTCTGCAAATACTCGTGCACCTCAGGTACAGCTGGATGACCTTCCTTGTAATGGTGATCGCAATGCTTATCACCGACACCGCCGAGGCATATTCTTACAACAGTAAATCAAGGCTTTTCGACCTGCTTGCAACCGTTGAAGTAACCGCCGTTATGGTGTACGTAATGCTTGGCGTGGCGCACGTTATCCCGTGGCATCCGTCGTGGCTTCTTCCCGTCGGCGCAGCCCTTCTCGACGTCGTTATCCTTATCGCATCTCTTGTGAGCTATTCAAAGAAAAAGGATAAGGCGGCAGCCGAAAAGAAAGCGCGCATCGACGAAGCGTACTACACAATGTGGAACGACGAAAACAAATAACATCTTTATCTCGTAAAAACGATACGATAAAATACTGATTTTGATACTATGAGCAAAACTATAAAAGCCGAAATGTGGGATAAGATGCAATATCTTTTCCGAAACTATTACGACCGTATGGTGCACGCAACCCTGACTTTCGACGGGCTCTTAGACGCCGACGCACTTAAAAACGTGCTGGTCATAATGTGCGAAAAAGCTCCCGTGCTTCACAGTAGTTTTCACGAGAATCCCGTCAATCCTTACTGGAAGGTGGAGCCTTACACCGTCGACGATATCCTGACAATAAAAGACAGCGACGATCCCGAAAAAGAAGCGTACGATTTCCTGTGTCAGAGCATCCCCGTTTCAAGCAACGTACAGTTTAAGGTGATTGTCCTGAACAAGGACGGAAAATCAACGTTTGCGATGATCGTCAACCATATGTGCTTTGACGGCGGCGACTTCAAATACTTTTTGAAAAAGCTTGCAAAAAACTACAACGCGATTTTGAACGGCGAAAACCCCACCGACCTTAAACAAGGTACGAGAAGCGCGGAACAGGTTTATACGAAACTCGACGCAGCCGACAAAAAGGTCGCGAAAGGTCTTTTCAAAAACATCAGCGCGGTGAAAGACAAACACGTATTTCCGCTGACCGAACCCCGTCCCGACGACCACACGATGATCAACATCAGAAAAATCGACCGCGACACTTTCCTTAATATGAAAAACGCGGGAAAACGTCTGGGCGTTACCGTCAACGATATGCTGCTTGCGGCGTACGTGCGCGCGCTTTACGATATTTCGGGCATGCGCGACGACGAAACCCTTTCAATCCCCTGCATGGTCGATTTGCGCCGTCATATCGAAGGCGGCGACGAGGCCGGCGGGCTTGCGAACCACACGGGATTTATGCTTTGCACGGTGCATAACAAGGGTGAAACGATCAACGATACGCTTATCAACGTCATGCGTTCCACAAAGAAAAGCAAGCGCGACAAATATATGGGGCTTTACAGCCTGCCTCTTCTGAAACTCGCCTATACCATACTGCCCTTTTCGATTTCGGAATTCGCAATCAAAATCGGGTACGACAACCCGCTTATCGGTATGAGCAACATCGGGCTTCTTCCCGTCGATAAACTGACTTTCGGCAATGCGAAACCCGTTGACGGATTTATGACGGGCGCGGTCAAGTACAAACCCTTTATGCAGCTTGCGCTCACAACCTTAAACGACGTCGTAACGATGACGATTGCAATCCGCGGCAACGACGAAGACAAAAAAATCGTTGAAAAATTCTTTGACCTTATCGTGGAAAACGTGAAAGAATTCGACCGCTTAAACGCAAGATAATTTCCTTCCCCCCTTATATATTTAAGAAACGCCCCGATTTTTCGGGGCGTTTCTTTTTTTCTTCGTTTATTTTGCAAGGCGTTTTATCGCCTCTTTCGCGCTGTCAAGGAAGTCCGCGTCAAGCGACTCGACGTTGCCTTCGTCGCAGGCTTTCGCGATGTTTTTGTCAAACGGAATCCGTCCGAGAACTTTCAGGTCGAATTCGGTTGCGACTTCGTCGACCTTGCTGTCGCCGAAAATCGAAAACTCTTTGCCGCAGTCCGGGCATTTGACGTAACTCATATTCTCAACGACGCCCAGCACGGGGATATTCATCATATTTGCCATCTTCACGGCTTTGCCGACAATCATCGACACGAGTTCCTGCGGGCTTGTCACGACGATGATACCGTCGACGTTCAGGCTTTGGAAAACCGTAAGCGGCACGTCGCCCGTTCCGGGAGGCATATCGACGTACATAAAGTCCACGTCGCCCCAGACGCAATCCGTCCAGAACTGTTTCACCATACCCGCGATGACGGGACCGCGCCATACGACGGGATCGTTATTGTGTTCCAGTAAAAGGTTTGACGACATAATTTCAATGCCGCCTTTCGATTTCACCGGATAAAAGAAACTGCCGTCGCTGTCAATGGGACCGTCCACGTTAAACATGCGCGGAATCGACGGACCGGTAATATCAGCGTCCAGAATCGCCGTCTTAAACCCTTGTTTTGCCGTAATCGACGCCATAAGCCCCGTTACGAGAGATTTGCCCACGCCGCCTTTTCCCGACACGATGCCGATAACGTGTTTAACCTTCGACAATGCGTTTACGGGGACGGTGAAGTCGGTTTTTTCGCTGCAACTTCCGTGGCTTTCGCAGGAGCTGCAATCGTGCGTACATTCACTCATAAATTCACTTCCTGTTTTCAATATTATTTATCAAAAATTCGATACCGATTTTCAAATCGTCATAAGTATCGTCAAAATTGCCGGTATAATACGGATCCGCGACGTCGCGGGATTGCCCTGCATATTCCAGAAACTTTTTTACCTTCTTTTTTTCGTCGGGCGCGAAAAGATTTTTGAGATACGCGACGTTTTTGTCATCCATTCCCAAAAACAAATCGTATTTGTCGTAATCGGTTTTTCTGACCTGTTTCGAATAATGCGGGTACGTCGGAACGTCGTGCTCTTTCAGTTTTTTCAGCGCGTCGGGATAAACGGGGTTGCCCGCTTCGAGCCCGCACGTCGCGGCGGAGTCGATAACGTATTTTTCCGATATCCCCCGCTTTTTCAAGGCGTCTTTCATCATAAATTCCGCCATTGCGCTGCGGCAGATGTTTCCAAGGCACACGAACATTATTTTCATAAAAAATATAATACCACTTTAATATCGGAAAGTCAACGGCGAACGGTTGACATAAAAGCGCGCGGTGATATAATTTATTACGTTTGTATGGAAGAATATATTAAAATTATCGTATATATTTTCGCAGGCATTGGCGCAGGCATAGGCACGGGATTTGCGGGATTGTCCGCCGCCGCGTTTATCGCACCGATGCTTGTCGCATTTCTGGACTTCCCGTCGTACGACGCCATCGGTATCGCGCTGATTTCCGACGTGCTGGCGTCCGCCGTGTCCGCAACCGCTTACGCCGTCGATAAAAACGTCGATGTGAAAAAAGGCTCGAAAATGCTTGTCGTCGTTTTGTGCTTTACGGTTCTCGGGAGTTTTCTTGCGTCAAAAATCGACAATCACCTTATGGGCAACTTTTCAATTTTCGCGACGTCGCTGCTCGGGCTTAAATTCATCCTCGTTCCCGTCAACGGCAGAGATCCCTTAAAGGACCGCTTGTACAAAAACAAATGGTGCGACGCGGTTCAGACCTTTACGCTGTCGGCAATGATTGGTATGATTTGCGGATTCGTCGGTGCGGGCGGCGGCATGATGATGCTCCTTGTACTCACGTCGTTTATGGGATTTCCGCTTAAAAAGGCGGTCGGCACAAGCGTGTTTATCATGACGTTTACCGCGCTTGTCGGGGCGGTATCGCATTTCGGAATCGGCGGCTTGCCCGACACTACGGCAATGATAACCTGCATATTCAGCACGCTCGTTTCGGCGCAACTGGCCGCGCTTATCGCAAACAAGGTAAAGCCCAAGACGCTTAATATTACCGTCGGCGTGGTGCTTTTAATCCTTGGCATAGTGATGCTTGTTTTGCACTCGTTCTTCTGAAAAACCGCATTAAAAAACCCGCAGACCGCGGGTTTTGTTTTGTCTTTTTTTTACAGGGATTTTTTTGCTTTTCTTTCTGCCTTTTTCGCTTCTCTTTTTTTGAGGACTTCTTCGCGTCTTAAATCGATTTTGTCTTCGATGTCGCCGACGGTCGTCTGGAAGCGCACGTTATACTTTTTATCAAGCGCCCACATCGCCGCAAATACGACGACGAGTATCGACCATACCACCGCAAGCACTTTCCACATTGCGGGCGTTATTCCGCGGTACAGACCGAAGAACGACTGTATGTCGATAAACGACAGATGCACGAAGTAACACAGCACCAGAAGCGCGATTACGCCCACGAAAAGCACCGCGTGCAACAGGTTGAACGGCCAGCACGATTTGAACACGAACAGGTATCCCGCAAACACGGTCGCAAGGAAATACAGCGCGTGCTGTTCGTCCGGAGAAAGTCCCGTGAGTATCGTCTGCGTTGTGATTACGATTGCGATAATACCCGCCATTACGGTTACTATACCGGGCACCGCGTTCATAATGACTTTTGGCAAAAACCTGCCTTCCACCCTGTTTTTATTGGGTTCGAGCGCGAGTATTCCCGACGGAATCCCGATCGTTACCCCGCCAAGCAGCGTCAGATGCCTTGGCTCGAACGGCAGAATCGACGGCACGATAAGGAACAGCAACGCGATAAGCAAGTTGTAACCCGTCTTTACAAGGAACAACGACGCCGACCTTTCAAGGTTGTTTATGGAACGTCTGCCTTCCGCAACGACTTTCGGCATCGACGCGAAATTGCTGTCAAGAAGCACCAGACTGCTCACGTTCTTCGCGGCGTCCGAGCCCGAAGCCATCGCGATCGAACAGTCGGATTCCTTTAATGCAAGCACGTCGTTGACGCCGTCGCCCGTCATTGCAACGGTGTGTCCGTTTGCTTTCAGGGCTTTTACAAGCAATAATTTCTGATCGGGCAGAACCCTGCCGAATATCGTGTATTTTTCCGCCGCTTCGATGACTTCCTCGTCGGTTTTCAGGGTTGACATATCAATGATACTGTCGCAATCGGAAAGCCCTGCGCGTTTTGCGACGGCGCGCACGGTAACGGGGTTGTCGCCCGAAATAATTTTGACGGTAACGCCCTGATCCCTGAAATATTGCAGCGTATCGGGGGCTTCCTTTCTTATTTTATCGGCGATGAATATAAACCCTTCCGCTTTCAGTCCGTCGGGAAGGCTGTGCCCGATAATTCCGACGTCCGACGACGCAAGGACAAGCACTCTGAGCCCTTCTTCCGCCTTTTCGCGCGTGATTGCTTTTATTTCTTCCGCGGTATCCGGGAAAACGAATTCGGGCGCGCCCAGAACGTAACTTCTGCCGTCGATAACCGCGCCGCTCCACTTTCTGTCCGACGAAAACGGCACGACAACGCTGACTTCGCCCGCCGCCTCGTACATCATGGGGGCTGCCTTGACGCGAGGCGCCGGGTGGCAGATGGGCTACCG
>ERZ1031347.807-NODE-807-length-13402-cov-7.518019_pt1 | contig 13402 bp, 10 predicted proteins | sample MGYA00517106_ERZ1031347 | MGnify/ENA primary metagenome ERZ1031347 (study PRJEB33719, sample SAMN04261392) | wastewater metagenome | biome: periurban shantytown; feature: human; material: feces | host: Homo sapiens | place: Peru: Lima | collected 2012-07-19 ...
TAGAGAATGAAAAATAATCTGATGTCAGCAATGCATAGGCATTCGTTGCCAGAAGTTGTCCCTCGCTCTGCTTTAAGATTTTCCAATTTATCAGCTGCTCTTTCTTCACAGAGTGTTTTGACATTCCTGCTTTTTTCCGGAATTTTTCGATATCCCGGCAAAGCTTCTCCGTAGCTTCTTCCGAAACAGGATAACCTACGCATGTAAGCTCATCCCATGAGATTCTGGCACCTTCCATTTCCAGCTCTTTTATCTTCTCCGGAAATGCCTGTCTTGATGTGCCTGCAACACGGATATAAGTGCCATTATCTTTTCCTTTTGATTTCAGATAATACGGCCTGTTCTTTCCTGCTTCCACTGTTACAACAATAACGGTTTTCCCATCTATTGTCTGTGGCTCAATATCGGGAATGATTTGTGGTTCACATGAATCAGAAACTGCATTGGCAATTCCGTCCATCAACGGAAAAAGTATATCATTTTCAACCCCAACAACCTGATGTGTTTTATCGTCCACACCAACAATCAGCTTGCCGCCCTGTGTATTGGCAAAAGCGACAATCGTCTTCATGTATTTTTCATTTTTATCAGGTAAGGATACCTTATACTCAATATTTTTCGATTCCCCGGAAAACATAGTATCTTCTACCATTCTTTCACTCCTAATCCATTACTCCCGCCACCGGTGCGAGCAATTCTATTTAAAAAATATACAAATAATATTCGCATACCAAATTCATATCCTTGAATTTGGTCAATTTGAGCCAGCATAAACTCGATAAAAACAGTAGATTCTCGCCATTACCATCAGCTCATGTCAAGTAAAGTCCCATAAATTCTTTAAGTTATTTTACCAACTATCGATTCAGTATCTCCGTTACGGAATCAATCAGTTCCTGACTAAATCCTTCCAGCTCTTTTATGGTAATGACCTTCTTCTTTATGAATATGGCAATATCCCATATCGCCTCGGACTTTTTCATTTCCAGCATCACGCCCGGATGCTTCTTATCTTTTTTGATTCTCTTTTCAAGCTCCCAAAAGTGATCAGACGCATTTCCCGGAGAACTCAGCAGTTCGATATACTTCTTTGTCAATTGCTCCATATAATGCTCCTGCCATTCAGGAACCCTTTCGCGAAACATTTTCCAATCCGCCTTTGATATCTCCACCATAATCTAAGCACCCCAATCTTAAAACCGTTTCAGTTCATCTATCATTGCAGTTCTTCTCGGATACTGCGCTCTATACTTGGCTGCCAGTTCAGCCGCAAGCTCTCTGCCGCCCGGATGTGCTGCTATCTTCTTCAAAGTCCTGGCTATATGTTTATAGTCGCGCCTGTTCTTTGAAATCCGTGCCTGACTGTCTGCTGCATTCGCCAGCACCTTCAGACACCTGTCCGGATACAGATTAAACAGTTTCTCTCCATAGACATCAATAACATATTCATTATCAGGCTCCGCATTGTCCATAATCAAGTCATATCTGTCTTCAATGCTTAACCAGAGATTGATCAGCGGCAATTTGTCTGCGAATTCATCCAGTAACTCTTCCCATCTGACCTTCCACTCTTCAGCGGTGAATAGGGCCTTGTATTCCATATAGTATTTCTCGACTCCGGTATGAGCTGTCATCATATTGTAAAGTTCTACATTATAAGCTGCCGTATCACCTTGTATCCTATATATTTCCATCAAGGCTTTTCTTGGTCCATCAGACCAGTAAGAATCCGGGCGACTGTCTATCTGTTCTCTGTAAAGTCTGATTGCTTCATCATAATTGCCATATTCTGTCTCAATCTGCGCTAACAGTTCTTTATTGGTATATCTATCTCCGGATTGCAAGAACTCCCTGATTTCCTGTATCGGTCTCTTTTGATCAGCCAGAACTCTTACATAGTACTCTTCTTTTACATGAAGCGAATACTGTAGAATCTCCTTTTCGGGAATCTGACGTCTTAAATCATCCATGACCTTCAAAAGGAACTGTTTCTTCTTTACAAGTTCATCTTCACTCTTAAAATGCTTAAGGATAAAATCATAGATTTCATCCTCCATATAATCAAAGACCCTTCCATCCAAATGCTCCAATAATATATCCAGCATTTGTTTATGAGAAAGGCTCTGTTCGCCCTCAGTGTAAACGGTTTCCCATATGTCATAAACACATGCGCAAAAGTCCTGCGTTTCACCATTGGAATCATCTTTATCAGTATTGCTCCACTTTACATATGTCCAATTGCAGAGGTCAAAAAGATTCGCATATCTGTTCTCGGCACAAAGCCCTTCTTTGGCTTCTTCCAGACCTTCAATCACATCCATGCAAAGATCGCCGCAGTCACGCCAGTCAGCGAATCCACTTCTTGTATTGTTTACAAAAGCCGCTGTTATGAACTTCTTATAATCCTGCAATCTCATATCTCGCTTCCCTGCTTCATTTATTAATCCTTGCTTTCACCGACCTATTCCGCCATTATACAATCGTCGCGGAAAACTTCAATTCTGTTTTTTGGGTTGATATTGCAATCGGTGCCCGATTTATTGTTTTCTTAAAGAGCTTTATTTTCGCAGGTTTAAGACCTTTATCGAGTTTTTATCGAGTTTTTTCGAGTTTTTTCGAGTTTTTTCGAGTCATCACTCGTTTTTTACATACCTACTAGCTCTTCCAACCCCCATAAGAACAATTTTTTCCTCTGCTCTCATCTTGTCTAATGTTGCTCTCGCTTGCTGCTTCGTGAATCCACATAACTCTCTAGTTTTTTCATTTGTAATGAACTCATTAGTATCAAGATATTCTAGAATCATCTCTTTAGCCTTTATGTACTGAATAGATTTATCCTTTGCATATTCCACGGTAGATTTCACAGCCTCATACATTCGAGCTGTAAGCATATATTCCTTTCCGGATAATTCAATCAATCCATCCTTAATCAACTGATTACAGGTTTTACTAGCCTGATCTCTCGTACCTTGTATAAGTGTCTTTGCGTTTGATAAGGAAATTCTCCGATTATCCGTAAGGTATCTTAGAATCATCAACTCCCGAAGAGATAAATTGCGTTGCAGCATATCCTGTTCTCTCACAACAAATTTAACGAATTCAGGATCATCAACTGCACTGTAGATTGTCAACGAAACTGCATCATTATACGATGTATAAATCGGATACGGCTTTCCGGATGAAACCATTTCTTTATATATAATATCAACTCCCTGCCCAGTACGCTGAACATACTTTAATCGTTGTAGAGTCTCCGCAATCAATTTATTCCGCGGTGTAGATGGATGCGAAATAATATTATTTTCATTGATCCCTTCTAAGAACCCTCCCGGATTATCAATCACGATCCGATCAGGATAATGTTTAACATAAATCGCACCAGGATTCTGATAATCCCTATGTGCTAATGCGTTTAATAATGCTTCTTGAAACACTCGTTCTGGATAATCAACTATCTCTAAGCGAAACAAACCTACCTGTAAATTCATAATTCGGTTTGTATCATGAATACGAGCAGATAATCGATCAATAACAGATAAAATTGGTAACTTCATATCCAACCTAGCATCGTATTCATCAAGATTTTCTTCGGAATAATGTAGATAGATAACTTCGGCCTGAGGCAATAACCGACTAATGGCCGTTTCCTTTCCAACAAACAATAATCCCGCGATCGTAAGTTTAATAGAAGCGTCTTCATTTTTTATTAGTCCAAGGTCTTTTAGGAACGCGAAATCATCTAGTTCTGGGAGGGTCGATTCCAAATCTCTTGCCTTCAGTTTTTCCTTTAGTCTATATACTTCCAACTTGTTAATATCTAATTCAGTGCTTTCGACAACAATCTGACCAGAAAAATCAGGATTCTGTAGCACGGAATAGTTGTTTCCCATCTCGTCCGGGAAATATGGCTTAGAATTCTTTCCGAGACGCTTCAAGCATTTTCCACTGGATGTTGCATAGATAGTACCATTTGCTTCGACACTAATGGCAAGTACATCTCCTTCTGGACATTTAATAATCTCTATAGCCGTGAATAGCGACGGTCTTGTCTGATCATAAATTGACTCCATTATTTGTTGCGTATCGTAATCAGTACAACCTGTAATGCTGCCATCGTCTTCAACACCAAAGAATACAGTCCCACCGCCAGAGTTTGCAAACGCAATAAGCTCATCAACTGCAAGCCGAATACGTTCACGCATATTCTTTGCATGAATCCAGGACTTAAACTCCACTGTTTGAGATTCTCCTCCTGCAATATCACTAACAAATCTTTCGTAAGTCATTCTATTTCTCCTTGATAGACTCAAGATACCCCAACTTCGTTTCACCATTCAGATTCACAAGCTCGTCTTCTCCGATATTCGCTTTTTCCTTTGTCATCGGATATGAATTTCGAATCATAGAATGGTCATTCAAGACTTCCTCATAAATCAGTCCATTATCCACTTCACTATTTTCTAAAAATGGTGCTGATAACGGAATCCATATTCCGTCACCAACACCAATTAAAGTCATTATTCCATCTCAATAGTCCCCGGCGGTTTGCTGGTCAAATCATAGAATACCCGGTTCACGTGATCCACCTCGTTTACGATTCGGGTCATCACCTTCTGCAGGACATTCCACGGAATCTCCACAGCGGTTGCGGTCATGAAGTCGGACGTCTGGACCGCACGAAGTGCCACGGCGTAATCATAAGTACGGAAGTCACCCATAACGCCGACGGAGCGCATGTTGGTCAGCGCCGCATAGTACTGGCTGATGCTTCCGGCCAGTCCCGCGTTGGCAATTTCTTCCCGGTAAATGGCATCCGCATCCTGAACAATCTTCACCTTCTCTGCGTTAACCTCCCCGATGATTCGAATTCCCAGACCCGGACCCGGGAACGGCTGACGGTCTACAATGTAATCCGGCAGTCCGATTTCTCTGCCCAGCTGGCGAACCTCATCCTTGAACAGGCTGCGCAGCGGCTCCACGATTTCCTTGAAGTCCACGTAATCCGGCAGTCCGCCCACGTTGTGGTGAGACTTGATGACAGCGGATTTGCCCAGGCCGGACTCGATTACGTCCGGATAGATGGTGCCCTGTGCCAGGAAATCCACCTTGCCGATTTTCTTCGCTTCCTCTTCGAATACGCGGATGAACTCCTCACCGATAATCTTTCTCTTCTGCTCCGGTTCGGTTACGCCGGCCAGTTTATCGTAGTAACGCTGTTTCGCATCCACGCAGATAAAATTAAGATCGAACGGTCCTTCCGGTCCGAACACGGCCGCAACTTCTTCCGCCTCGTTCTTGCGGAGCAGGCCGTGATCCACGAAAACGCAGGTCAGCTGTTTACCGATTGCTTTGGACAGGAGTCCCGCAACGACGCTGGAGTCCACGCCGCCGGACAGTGCCAGCAGCACCTTGCCGTCGCCAATCTTCTCCCGCAGCTCCTCAATCTGTTTTTCTGCGAAGAAATTCATCTTCCAATCCTGGTCGCATTTGCACACGTCCAGCACGAAATCCCGGATGAACTCCGCACCGTGTGCGGTGTGGTTTACTTCCGGATGGAACTGCACGCCGTAGAAGCCTCTCTTCCGGTCTTCCATTCCCGCAACCGGACAGTGATCCGTGTGTGCGGTCACCACAAAACCTTCCGGCGGCCGGCTGATATAGTCCGTATGGCTCATCCAGCAGACATTCACATCGTCGGCGCTCTTCAGGATGCCGCCCTTATCGTCGATTATCACGTCCGCACGGCCGTATTCACTGGTCGGAGCGGAGTCGATTTTGCCACCCAGCATGTATGCCATCAGCTGCGCACCGTAGCAGATTCCCATAATCGGAACGCCCAGCTCGAACACGCCGGCATCGATGCTCGGTGCACCTTCGCCGTATGCGCTCTGTGGTCCGCCGGTAAAAATAATACCCTTTGGATCGAAGGCTTTGATGTCTTCCAGAGTGGTGCTTTCAAAGCCGCGGACTTCCGAATACACATTGCATTCCCGAACACGCCGAGCAATCAGCTGGTTGTACTGACCGCCGAAGTCCAGAATCAAAATTTTGTTCTGTGCCATTTTGATACCTCTTCCAATTCTTTTTACTGTTCTTTTGCGATTAATCTTAAAAGTGCATCAGCGCCAACACGCTGATGCACCGTTATTATACATTCTGCGTCTCGTTTTTCAACTATCGTCTTACGGTAGCAACGCTGTTGTCCTTCAGGACAACGTCGTGAGCGCCGCCCTCAACGATACTGGTTGCGGATACCAGAGTAAGCTTCGCTTCCGCCTGCAGCTGCTTAATGCTCAGCACGCCGCAGTTGCACATGGTGGATTTCACCTTGTCCAAGGACAGCTTTACGTTGTCGTGCAGGGAGCCGGCATACGGAACGTAGGAGTCTACACCTTCCTCGAACTTCAGCTTTGCATCGCCGCCCAGGTCGTATCTCTGCCAGTTTCTAGCTCTTGCGGAACCTTCGCCCCAGTACTCTTTCATGTAGTTTCCGTTAACCATGATTCTTGCGGATGGGGACTCGTCGAAACGAGCAAAATATCTTCCCAACATGATGAAGTCCGCACCCATTGCCAGAGCCAGAGTCATGTGGTAATCGTGAACGATACCGCCGTCGGAGCAGATTGGAACGTAGATGCCGGTCTTCTCATAGTATTCGTCTCTTGCTTTTGCAACTTCCAGCACAGCAGAGGCCTGGCCGCGACCGATACCCTTCTGCTCTCTGGTGATGCAGATGGAGCCGCCGCCGATACCGATCTTTACGAAGTCCGCACCGTGCTCTACCAGGAAGTCAAAACCTTCTTTATCGACAACGTTTCCGGCACCCACCTTAACGGTGTCTCCGTAATTGTCGCGAATCCACTTGAGGGTGATTGCCTGCCACTCGGAGTAACCTTCGGAAGAGTCGATGGTCATCACGTCTACACCGGCCTCTACCAGTGCAGGAACTCTTTCCTTAAAGTCTCTGGTGTTGATTCCGGCACCAACTACGTAGCTCTTGTTGGCATCCAGCAATTCGTTCGGGTTGGATTTATGAGAATCGTAGTCCTTACGGAATACCAGACTCTTGAGGTGCATCTCATCGTCTACGATCGGCAGCTGGTTCACCTTGTTGTCCCAGATGATGTCGTTCGCCTCGGACAGGGTGATGCCTTCTTTTCCGTATACCAGCTTATCCATTGGTGTCATGAACTCGGAAATCTTCGTGTCCGCCTCCAGACGGCTGACTCTGTAGTCCTTGCTGGTTACAATGCCCATCAGTTTACCGTTGGCAGTACCGTCCTCGGTAATCGCGATGGTGGAATGACCGGTTTTTTCCTTCAGGTACAGAACATCCTTCAGGGTCTGATCCGGCTTCAGGTTGCAGTCGCTGGTTACGAAGCCCGCCTTGTAGCTCTTTACCTTGCGTACCATGTTTGCCTGGCTTTCGATGGACTGGGATCCGTAGATAAACGCAACGCCGCCTTCCTTTGCCAGAGCTACGGCCATATGGTCGTCAGATACCGCCTGCATTACTGCAGATACCAGTGGAATATTCATGGTAATCGCCGGCTCCTCACCTTTCTTAAACTTGGTAATCGGAGTCTTAAGCGACACATTTTCCGGTCTTGCTTCCGCGCTGGAGTAGCCCGGAATCAGAAGATATTCACTAAATGTTCTGGATGGTTCCTGAAGAACAATTGCCATTGTACACCTCTTTCTTTCTCACTTCGCAACATTATTTTAAATCATAAATTGTATTCTAATATAGCACAAAAACGTTGATTTTTAAAGGTTTTTTTGCACTCTTCTTCACTTTGTTAAATTGCACAACCGCATTATTTGACCTTGTTGTTATTTAACAAATATTGCTTTTTATTTTCCACCTAAAAGCACTTCCGCCGCGGCTTTCAGAGTTCCGTCCTCACCCACATTTCCCGGGAAGATGACGTACGGCGTTCCCGGGAAACGGCTTTCCGCTCCGGTCTGCCACACCGGAATTCCCGGCTGAATCTGTCCCAGCACGCGAGCTTTTTTTACCGCCAGCGCCTTGGTACCCACGTCGCTGGAAGTGATGCCTCCCTTTGCGATGACGAAAGCCGGTGTGACCGACAGCCGTCCCACCAGAGACTGCACCGCATCGGAAATCCGCACGGAGAGGCGCAGCTCGTCCTCCCGGTCGCCGGTATCCGCCGTAATCAGGCCTCGGGTGGTGTAGCAGCACACCGTCTGCCCGTTCCGGATGCAGCGCTCCTCCTCTGCCAGGCAACGCGCCACTTCCTGCTCAAAGGCTCCCTCGTCCCGAACCAGCGTCGCATCCAATTCAATAAACGCAATGTCCTCCCTCTCCCGGAGCCGGCTCAGCTGCCGGGTGGTTTTGTCCGTATGGGAACCCACCACGATGATTCCGCCGTTGGAGGTTTCCTTCTGTACCATATCCTCCCGGGTCAGAAGCGGTCGTTCCGAAATGCCGCCCAGCACCCGCACCAGGGATGCCGCCGTCCGGAACAGAAAGTTCTTGCCGGCGGCCATGGCCCGAAGCAGCGCAACGCAGAATACCTTCAGGTCCGGATAATCCACCGCATTCACTACGACTTTATTAAAATCCTTCACGTCCATCAGCTGCTGCTGAATCCGGTCGAAATTCATTTCATGCAAATCCTTCAAGGAGATGCAGGTCACCGCTTCCTTCCGGAACTTTCCGCCGGTCTTCTCCTCCACGTACTCCGGCAGGGTCTCCGACACGTATCCGAAGGTGGGGTCCTTGGCGAACTCCGTTTCATTGGCCGGCACCAGCTCTTCGCCGTATTTCACATAGTGGATGTTGTCCAGGGTGAACCGGCCCCCTTCCTTGAAAAACGGGCACAGAATCTCCCCGTCTACCGGAAGTCCCGTATTCTTCTCATACTCTTCCCGCAGAATCTCTGTTTCCAGCGGAAAATGTCCTCGCAGGGTACTGTCGCTTCGGCTCACGAAAAGATATTCTTTGCCGGCCGCCTTTGCCGCCTTGTCGATGGCCTCTGCAATCTCCCGGTGTGCTTTTGTCGTTTCCGCCTCCGTAAAACCCCGGGAGTTGGTCAGCACGTAGAACAGATTCTCTTCCTCTTGAAAACCCGCCGCCAAATCCTCCGGCCTCCAGTGGGTATACACCGACACGTCATGCACCGTCTGCACCCCCGTCGGGTCGTCGTCCAGCACCACCAGCTTCTTCCGATTCTTCCGAAGCTCCTCCTGCAGCAGCGCATCCACGCGCGCTTCATCGATTTCCGCGTACTGCGTCAAAATATCTGCCTGTTTCTTCATATATCTCTCTCCTGTCCCAATAGCAGAATCCTCTCAGACTTGCTATAATATTTCTGATTTATATTGTAATATATCGGCGGAAAGATTTCCACTCACTATGGCATTAAGAAAATAAAACACTTGACAACGGGCATCTCGTCGGTTCCCGCATACAGAAAGGATTTTTTTATGAAAATTGTAATCGCTCCGGATTCCTTCAAGGGATCCCTCACCGCATCCCATGTCTGTGACATCGCGGCAAACGCCGTCCGTGAGGTATTCCCGGATGCTGCCGTTCAAAAGCTTCCCCTGGCGGACGGCGGGGAAGGCACCGCGGAAGCGCTGATGAACGTCCTCCCCGGTGAAATCCGCACCCTGCAGGTTCGCGGCCCTTTGGGGACTCCGGTCACCGCCCGCTACGGCATCGTCCCATCCGCACCCATCGCTTCTGCACGGGAAACACCGGAGCATCCCCTCCCAAAAACAAAAATCGCCATCATGGATATGGCCGGCGCGTCCGGCCTGACCCTGGTGCCCGAGGCGGAGCGGGATGTCTTCCATTCCAACACCTTCGGCACCGGCGAGATGATTCTGGATGCCATCTCTCAGGGCTGTCGGCATATCTACCTGGGCTTGGGCGGCAGCGCTACCAGCGACGGTGGGATGGGCATGGCCGCCGCCCTTGGCGCCGTGTTCCGGGACGAAAACGGCATGTCCCTGGATCCGGTGCCCGCATCCATGCATCGGATTGCGGTGGTGGATATCTCCCGGCTGGACCCTGCCGTTTCCCGGATTCCCATCACCGTCATGAGCGACGTGAAGAACCCTCTCCTTGGGCCGGAAGGCGCGGTGTACGTATACGGACCTCAGAAAGGTATTCCGGCAGAGCGGTTAGCCGACATGGATCAAGCCATGGCCCACTACATCGATTGCGTAGAATCCGCCCTCTCAAAAAAATCCATCCGCCACGCGCCGGGTTCCGGGGCGGCCGGGGGTCTCGGCGCCGGACTGCTTGCTTTTACCCGCAGCGAAATTTCCTCCGGCATCGAGACGGTATTGGAGCTTCTGGAATTCGATGCCTGCCTGGAATCCGCGGACCTGGTCATCACCGGTGAAGGGCGCATGGATTTCCAGTCGGCCTACGGCAAAGTGGTGGCCGGCGTAGCGGCGCACTGCAAAACCCACCGAGTACCTTGCTTCGCCCTAGCGGGAAGCATCGAGGACGGCGCCGAGGCGCTGTACGATTTCGGAATTTCCGGGATGATGCCCCTGGTGGACCGCATTGAATCCCTGGATGCGGCCATCTGCGATGCGGAGAAGAATTGCTTCCGCGCGGCGGTGCGGCTGCTCCGCATCGTGAAGGCCGGGATGAAAGTGCGGGGGTAGCCGTACGCAAACCGTGCCGGCACCCGGGCACACAGAAAAGAGGTGAGCCGCACAGACTCACCTCTTTCTTATCTTATTCCATTTTCAATACTTGAAACACCTTTGCGGAAATCTTCGAACTGCCCTTATTCAAAAGCTCATTCACGGCATATCCGGCAACAACACATACCGCCAGCGACACGACATAAACAATTATCAGCCGCATCCCATCCAGGCTTTCCCGATATCCGTACAGCAGCATGCACACCACATTGTAAGACACCAGGTGCACCAAGTAGAATCCCATATACGAACTGCCCACCTTTGCCAGGCTTCGGTTGCTGCACCACCTCGCCAACGTCTCATTATTCCGAAGAATAAGAAAAATCGCCACCGCGCAAACCGCCTGAATAAAGAACGTTTTCTGACACATCGGGCGCTTGAACAAGCAGAAAATTGCGAGAAGCATGCACAGCTGAGCATATCGATTCTGCAGAATCTTCCGAACATGCGGATTCTCATTTATTTCATCCATCAAACTTCCCATCAGGATGAACGCAATCCAAATTCCGTCGTAATACAGATATTTCCCAATCAGAAGGAACCCAAGAATCTCCATCAAACGTATCGCCGTCGAAACTTCGTACTTCTTGTTCGCATAACAGATTATGCCGCCCAATAAAAACAATTTCATGCACCAGAAGGCCGGGAAAATATCGTCCGACAAAAGCAGGCCGGATTGAATGACTTGCGCGACCGTAATGCTCTTATTTGGAAAAACATTAAACAAGTCCACGGTTAAATACAATGTGTTTACGAATACGCCCATTAAAGCAAACTGAATATACCGATTCAGCGTATACTTTGCAAGAGACCCCTTCTTTCGCCCGGACTTTGCCGCAAAGTACCCCAGCACCACGCAGAACACAATGACTCCGAATTTGCCGTTTATTCCCTGCAGGAAATAGTGGCTCGGTCCATGAGACCAATACCGAAGCGTTGTGCGGGCAAACCTACTGATAAAATGCCAGGTGAATACTAGAATCGCCGCCAAGTACCGAACATTATCGTAATAGAGTATTCGCTTCTTCATTCTCCCCTAAGTCCCTTACTCCTTTTTCATTTCTTTGTTGCTTACGAAAACTTATTTTACCACGCTTTGAACATCTTTTCAGGCTTTTTTCGTTTCACGATTTTCATTTGTCGTTCCCTTCTTCATTTGGGACCTCTGTATCCGGGACCTCTGTCGGCGGCGCTTCCCGGAATTCCACCCGGACGCGACTGGTTTTACGAACATTTTTTACCGTAACCGAATCAGCAGAAGGGTCGAACTCGATGGCTTTGCCGTTCACCGTCGCACCGGCAATTTCATATCCCTCTTCCGGGGTCACAGCGAATTCCGCATCCTTGCCCCACTTCACCCAGCGGGACCCGGCAATCGTTCCGTGGTCTCCGTGAGATGTGGTCACTTTGTACTTTTCCGTGTAGTTCAATCCTTTAATGCGGAGAATCATGGCGATGCGCGGATTTCCGTTGTACTGACCGTTCACAGTTCGCAGCATACGGGACAGCTTCAGGTAACCGTTTTTGCCGCAAATGCTGCCGTTGTTCACCATATACCAGAGCATTTTGCCGGTGCCTTCTTCTTTGCCGGCATAAATCTGGATGTGATGCCCTTTTCCGTTCTTCTTCACCACGGAAACCAGGTCGCCCTTCTTGAGACTCTTGGTTCCCTTTCGCTTCACCAAAGTGGAGGCATAGATCCCTTTCTTGGCAATCTTAATCTGCTGGAATTTCTTGTTCTTCCGAACTTTCTTCTTATCTTTCCCTTCGATGCTCTGACCCTGCACCCAGAATTTCTGACCCACCGGAAGCACCTTGTACCGTTGGAGACACCAGGATGCGTAGTCCGCACAGTTCAGCTGCACTCTTCGGTGAATTTTCGTCAGGTGTTTTCTATTGAAATTCTTATCGTATTTCTTCGTCGGCGATCCCGGATCTCCGTGGTATTTAGCCTTTTCGTTGGAAACCTTGATGGCCACCATCCGACACTGTTCCAGCCAATCGTTTACGTTCATGGTTCGGGTAAACGCACGGGCTTGGTTTTCCCGCATCATGGGATACACGCCGCCCATCAGACCTACCATCATCACCACAATCAGCGTACGACAAATTCCTCTTTTGTATTTTCTTTTCGAATTCATTTCTCCCCCTGATAATTTGAATTACATAATTACACAAGATACATTGTGCTACCCCCCCCCATTTTTATGTCAAGTAACTGTTAGTTTAATATCTTGTTATATTATATATACTCGTCGCATTCTCTTCTTATGGGAAAAGGGAAGCCCGGGGTGCCGGAGGCTCGGCCGGGCCAGGTTGGCGTGGCCCGACGAAGAGTTAAGGCTTTGCTGGGAGGGCGACGCCAACTGAGGCGCCGGCGGGCCGGGAAAATCCGGACCAGCTTGGCGTGGCCCGACGAAGAGTTAAGGCTTTGCTGGGAGGGCGACGCCAACTGAGGCGCCGGCGGACCGGGAAAATCCGGGCCATGTTGGCGTGGCCCGACGAAAAATTAAGGTTTTGCGAGGAGGGCGACGCCAACAAAGGCGCCGGCGGACCGGGAAAATCCGGGCCTGGTTGGCGTGGCCCGACGAAGAGTTAAGGCTTTGCGGGGAGGGCGACGCCAACTGAGGCGCCGGCGGACCGAGAAAATCCGGGCCAGGTTGGCGTGGCCCGACGAAGAGTTAAGGCTTTGCGGGGAGGGCGACGCCAACTG
>ERZ1031347.820-NODE-820-length-13334-cov-6.584909_pt1 | contig 13334 bp, 6 predicted proteins | sample MGYA00517106_ERZ1031347 | MGnify/ENA primary metagenome ERZ1031347 (study PRJEB33719, sample SAMN04261392) | wastewater metagenome | biome: periurban shantytown; feature: human; material: feces | host: Homo sapiens | place: Peru: Lima | collected 2012-07-19 ...
CACAATGAACTTCTCAGCAGGCTTTTCGAGGACAATCCGGTATTTCATAGGGTAACGCCCTCACGCCTTGCAAGCTCTTCGATGGATATCGTGTGATGCTTCTCCGGGTCCGGGTCGTTCAGGTAATCGTCGACCAGCTGCTCGCAGTACCGTGCGTCCTCCAACTCGTCGTCGAAGGCCATTCCCTGCAGGAAGGCCAGCAGGCCGGCCATTTTGTATTCCGGGAGTCGGCTGATGATCTGGTTTACCTGTTCACGGTCACTCATGGTATGAGACCTCCTTGATTTGGATTTTTTATGTGCGATCAACAATCGCAAGTGTTTTTCCAAGCGGTGCAAGCAGCTTCAGGATGGTGTCAATCTGCGGGTTCGATGTTCCGCGCTCCATTCGTGCGATCACGGGCTGCTTTACCCCGCTCAATTCCTCCAGCTTCTTCTGGCTGATCCCTTTTTCCTGCCGTGCCTTAATGATCTCACCAATAAGCGCAACGCGGAGATCGCTTTCTGCGCGCTCCTCCGGTGTCAGCAGCGTATCGATAAAGGCCATTGTATCACCGCCAATGGCGGGACTATCGTTGCTCATCTGCAATGCCCCTTTCTATCATGTCCATTATACGCAGAAAGAATCATAGTGTCAAGTACTTCTGGGTTATTGAACGGGAGGGAGGAGGGGCGGAACTTGACAATCGGTATCTTATAGAGCAAACAGGACTGCCCCCTTTGGGGGGCAGTCCTGTGCGGGAAAGGATCAGGCGGTGGTCTTTGCAACATTCTCCACGAAGCGGTGGAGGATGGCGGCGACCTGTGCTCTTGTGGCGTTGCCGGTGGGCAGGAGCTTGCCTTCGGAGCCGTTGACCAGCTTCTCGGCGACTGCCCAGCTGAGCGGGGCTTTGGCATAGGCAGAGACCTTCGCGGCGTCGGAGAAGCCGTTCAGGCCTGCGCTGGCGGTGGTGCCATACTGCTTGTACTGCGCGTAGCGGTAGAGGATGGCAGCCATCTGCTCGCGGGTGACGTTGGCGTTCGGAGAGAACGTCGTGGCGCCGGTGCCGTTGACGATACCGTTGTCGGCGGCCCAGGTGACGGCGTCTTCGTAGTAGCTGTTCAGCTTGACATCCGAGAAGCCGCTGCGGCCGGAGACAGTGGGCTGGCCCTCGAGGCGATAGAGGACTGTGACGAGCATGGCGCGGGTCATGGAAGCGTTCGGGCTGAACGTCGTGTCGCTGGTGCCGGAGAACAGGCCGTTCTCATAGGCGTAGACGACATCGTCATAGAACCAGTCGGCTTCGCGCACGTCGGTGAACGGGAGCACGCCGTTGGTGAACTCGACTTCGATCCTCGTCGAGACGGTCAGCTTGTCCACGGTGTAGGTCGTGACCGCGCCGACGGACTTGCCGTCGACCTTGACGTCCTTGACGTGGTAGCCCTTGTCGGGTTTGAAGGTGAAGGTGACGGATCTGCCGATGTGCGAGAGCGTCAGTTTCGGCTCGACGGTGCCGTTCTTGCCGACCTTCAGGATCTTGCCGAGCAGCTGCTGCACATACTGCTCCGGGCTGATGTCCGCTGCGCGGAGCCAGTCATTATAGTAGGTACCGTTGCCAAGCGACGGATACTTGGGATCGTTGAACCAGTCTGCGACCTCATGCGAATAATCGTTGATGTAGTGCCAGACGACTACGTCACCATCTTTCAGCGTCCAGTATTTCAGCCCCTGATTCGGGTGCGAACCGTTGACCGTGTACATCCAGCCGGAGCGGGTGCCGTTGGTGAACTCGCTCAGGGCATAGCCGCCGAGGCAGGACGGGGCGTAGATGGTGCTGACGTAGTTATTTTCCGCGCCGACATAGCGCAGGCCTGCGTCGCCCATGGCTTTGGTGAACAGCTCATAGACCGTCGCGTTTTCCTGCAGGGTATATGTCGTCGTGGGTACCCAGGTGACGTACTCGGGCAGGTAGGTGCTGCTCGTCAGGTTGACGTCCTGCGTGGCCTGCAGCGCGCCAATGAGACGGAAGGTGACCTTGATCTCGCCAGGCTTCACGGCGTTCATGTCCGTGATGGCTTTATTCTGCAGGAGTGTGACCTGCTCGCAGGACTTCGCACTTCGGATGCTGCTCTGCGCCTGCTGGAGGATATCCTTCAGCTTCTGCTGAGCGGATTTGCTGTACTTCTTGAGGTCCAGACTCTCATAGTGCTTTGTCAGCGCCTGAATAGCTTCGGTCTGCTTTGCTTTCAGGAGCGCGTCATAGCGGGCTTCTGCATTTTCCAGGTCAGAGAGGTTGGAGACCTTTGCCTTTTCCTCGTTGGACAGATCATTATAGGCCAGGCGCGCCTCGGTCAGCGCATCATAGCTGCTTTCGGTCACGCCGTTGGCGACGATCGCCTCGATCAGTTTTTCGACACTTTCAGCGGTGCCGGGCTCGGCGGCGATCACGTCGGACATATCGTAGAGCGATGTCTTGCCCTTGCGGTACCGGTCATAGGAGACCAGCGCATAGGCTGCCTGCTCGGAGGACATGCCATTGACGCTGCCGACGTCGTGCAGGAAGCCGCCGGTCGTCTTGTCGGCATAGTGCAGCAGATCGTCAAGAACGCTGACGCCGTTTGCTTTCACAAAGGCGGGATCGGTCGCTGCGTCACGGCCGAGCGTGGAAAGTGCAACGACGACCTGTGCAGAAGTCTCCGAAGACCGGAAACTGCCGGCCTTGAACTTTGCGGAGAGCCAATCCATCGCGTTGTTGATCGCGGTCTGGACGCCGGGTCTCGACGCGTAGGGCGCGAGGCTCTGCACGACCATTGCCGTGATATCGATGTCGGCGCTGCGTTCCTCGGTCTCGTAGTTGATGCCCCAGGCGCCGCAGCTCATTTGCTTTTTGAGCAGCAGATCGACCAGCGCGGTGCGGGCCGCGCGGCCTGCGGCATTCTGATGGTAGCTGCCGGAATCCAGTGCAATCAGAGCGAAGGCTGTGCCGTTGCTGCCCTGGACAGATGCCTGATAGGCATAGCGGCCGCTCGTGCAGGCATCCAGAAGCGGCTTGACCAGATCGTACGTGCTGCCGTCTGCGGCCTTGAACTTCGAGGCGTTTGCGCCTGCTGCGGTCAGGGCGAGCACCACGCGTGAATATTCCGTGTGCTTGCTCTGGCCGGGTGTCGTGTCGAATTTGCCCTTGTTGGCGGCAACGGTCTGCGCCATGTTCTGCAGATACGTTGCGTACCAGCCTCTGGCTTCCACGCCGCCTCTGGCCTCGGCCAGGACGGCCCATTCGCCGCCGGCGTTGCCGTCGAAGATATAACCGGGATTTTCTCCTGCGTTGTCCTTGACGTACTTCAGGACCGCGGTCAGCGTGTTCTTGTAGGAGGCATCGTCGGCCTTTTCGATCCAGCCTGCATAGAGCGTCATGTCGCCCGTGACAGGCAGCGCGAAGTTCCATGCGGTCGCGCACGCGGGCTCCAGATACCAGCCGGAGAAGCTGTAGCCGGTGCGCGTGGGATCTTTGGGCTCGACAGCCGCCGCGTTCTTCAGGACCTTCTGTGCGGTGACGCTGCTGCCGCCCTGCGCGTCGAAGGTGACGGTGTAGGTGGAGCTGGGCGTCTCGGTGCCGGGGACGGTGATCGTGTAAAGCGTCTGCGTCGCGCCGGACTGCATGGAGCTCCAGCCGTCGTAGCCGACCAGCACATAGATCGTGTCGCCAGCCTGGACGGTCATCGTCTCGCCGCTGCGGTAGCCCCACTGGTTGGGCTTGAGCTTGTTGACGTAGGCTCTGGCCTGGAAGACCGCGTTGGCTGCGGTGTAGGATACGGTCGTCTCGGCGGCACCCGGATTAAGTGTCAGCGTGTAGGTGGTAGTCGTGCCGGCAAAGTCGGGTGCGAGCGTGCCGTTCGTGAAGGAAAGTGCCTTGAGCTTGGTGTTCGTATCGCCCTCGATGGCGCCGCCGATGTCGGAGCCGCCGTTATCCGAGTTCGTGTACATGACGCGGATGATGCTGCCGTCACGCAGCGAGCCATCCTTCGTGGAGAAGCCGCCGAAGCCGGAGCTGACGAACCAGCCGTCCAGCGTGCCCATCCAGCCGGAGTGCGCGCCCTTGCCGTGGAATTGGGCAAGGCCGTTGATGGAGGAAATGTAGTTGTTTTCCGCGCCGATGATCGTGACGGGCTGGCCGCTCGTGCTGCCCTTTTCCGCAGCGGCGAGGATGGCCTGCATCATGGTCATGCCGTCGGTCAGCTCGACCTTACGGTTTACAAGCGTGCCGGTCCAGGCGGGCTCGTCGGAGCCGGTCTTGGACTGCGAGGCGGAGGTGAAGGTCGTGTTCTCGATGATGACGGTAACGGCGCCGCCCTCAAAGTCCGTCTGCTCGGCGTTGGTGTCGATGTAGCGCAGGGCGTCGGAGATCTCACTGTAGGCCGCTTGCCAGGTCGACTTTACCTGGGCGAGGACGGCGTCCTTCGTCCCGGGAGTGAGCTGCGCGGCACGGTAATCGGTCAGGTCGGCCTCCATGGAGTAGACCTGCAGCTTGTCCGTGTTGAGGAACTTGACCGTCTTGGTGTTGCTGGGGATCTGGTAGATGCTGAAGGTAGCGGAATAGCCGTTCGCGGCAGATTTATCGAGATAATTGCCTGCCGTACCCTTGACCCGCGGTTTGGACTCCGCTTCTGCGGCGTCGACCGTGGCGGTGGTGGAGCTGCTGGGCGTGCCGGAGAGCTCCAGCGCGAGGTAGGTCTCGTTCGTGGCGTCGTAGAACGCGTAGTAGGTCACGCCGGACTTGAGGACGCTCGTGGCGTTCTTGTCATAGGCGAGGCTGCGGCCGCCAAAGGCGGCGTCGTAGCTGTGGGCCTCGCCCCGCATGCGCGGCTGATAGATCGCACGGAAGCAGTCGTTGGTCAGCGGGACGGATTTCAGCTGGTCGCCGTTGAGCGTGAGACGCGGGATGAAGTAGCTGTTTTCAACGGTGGCGTTGACGGTGAAGACGTCCGACGTATCCGCGACGCCGCCAGCCAGCATACCGGCCTGCGAACCGAGATTGCCGGGGTTATTTGGGTTCTTGCCGCTCCAGCCGCCCCAGTTGCTGGCGTCTTCCTCACGGGAGCCCCAGTTGCTGATGCCGCCGAGGGCGTAGCAGCGCTGGATGGTGGAGCCGGAGGTCGTATTGCCCGCGATCTGGCCGATGTAGATCTTCAGCTTCGGGGCGCAGGTGATGGAACCGGTATTGTAGCAGTCGCGGATGGTGCCCTTGTTGGTGACGGCGATACCGGCTGCGCCGAGGATCGACGTATTGCCCATGGCGGCGTTCACCGCGCCGATCGTGCCGGTGTTGGAGCAGAACTCGATGACGCCAGCCGCCTCATTGGTGACGGCGATACCGGCAACGCCGGAGCTGCTGTAGATCTTGACTGTGTTTTTGCAGTTGGAGATCGTGCCCTGATTGGTAATCGCGACTGCGGCCACATTGCCGGACTTCAGATCGATGTCACGCCCGGCGAAGGTCAGGTTTTTGATCGCGCCGGTGTTTGTGCGTACGAGCGCCATGCTGACGTGGGGATCTTCATAGCCCGGGCCGTTGTCGTTGCCGAAGTAGAGGTTCCGGATGGTGTGGCCGTCGCCGTCGAAGGTGCCGGAGAAGGTCTCCATCGGGGTGTAGGTGTACGTGCCCATGTCGATATCGGCGGTGAGCTTGGCGCAGGCGGCGGCGTTCTTTTCTGCGCCGGTCTGCGTGCCGTTTACGACGGAGGCGAACCACGCGAGCTGCGCGGGCGTGCCGATCTTATAGGGATCGGCGGCGGTGCCGGTGCCCTCGGGCGCCTCGGCGGACCAGCCGAAGTCGTAGCGCTGGGTCATGACGGCGCTGAGGAGCTTGCCCTCGGCCGCGGCCACGGCCTGGATGGTGCAGGGCTTGTCTACGTGGATGGCGGCGGTGTAGGTTTCTGCCGTCTCGCTCAGCGTGTAGCCTGCGGCGGCCGAGCCGGTGACGACGGCGGAGCCGTCGGTCGTGTAATAGATCGTCGCGCCCTTGGTCGCGGTAGCGAGGGTGATGTCCGCGGCCTCGGTGAGCGTGCGGGCGGCGGGCGTCGCGGTGGGAGCCATGGCGGTGGTGACGCTGGTGCTGTTGACCAGACTCAGCTGCATGCCGTTGGCCCAGGCGACGGCGCGGACGGTACCTTCCAGCGTGAACGGGGCGGTATAGACCGTGCCGTGGCCCACGGTGGGGACAGAGCCGTCGGTGGTGTAGAGGATGGTGGCGTTTTCCGTCGCGCAGGAGATGGCGACGGTGATCTTGCCGGTCAGACCGCCGCCCGTCAGGGTGAAGAGCGGGGCCTCGGTGCGTTCGGCCGCGCCCTCTTTGCTGTTCTGCCAGAGCAGGACGGGGTAGCCGCCGTTGATGGACTTCGAGTCGGTGTCATAGGCGCTGCCGAGCGTGATGGGCATCTCGGCGGCCTTGAACTCGGCCTCGGTGTGGGCCGTGGCGCCGAAGTCGTTCAGCGCGGCGTCGTTGGCCAGATAGTGGTTGTTGATAAAGGAGGTCTTGAGATCCGTGTCGGCCGGATTGCTGTTATAGTCGACGGCGTTCGTGATGGCGTAGAGCTTGCCGCCGTTCAGCGTGTAGGTCCCGGCAGCGTAGCAGTTCTGGATCTGCAGAGTGCTGTAGCGCTTGGTGACCACGGCACCGTCGATGTATTTGCTGTCGGTGTACACGCGGCCGGGCGCGATGCCGTAGACGGGGAAGGCTGCCTTGTTCGTGATGCTGCCGTTGAAGTAGCAGTCGGTGATCTTCAGCGCGTTGGCCTTGAACGCGTTGGCAGTCGCACCGGCAATGCCGCCGATGTTCGTCCGGGCTTCGCCGGTGAGCGCTGCGGTGGAAGCACAGCCCTTGATCCCGGCGGAGCTGTTGTCCAGATAGGCAATGTTGCCGACGATGCCGCCGAGGCGGTTGGCGTTGCCGCTGGTGGCGTTGACCGTGGCGCGGAAGTCCGTGGAGCAGTTCAGAATTTGACCGTACAGCACCTCGGCGGCGATGCCGCCGCACTGGACTATGCTATTGGAGCCCACATCGATCAGAGACTTTTCCAGCCGGACATTCTTGACAGTGCCCTCGACCTGACCGAACAGACCCAGCCACCTGCTGTAATAGGAGGCGCCTGCCGCATCGCGGTATGGCAGATACAGGCCGGAGATCGTATGGCCGTGGCCGTCGAACACGCCGGAGTAGCCGAACCCTGCACCGGAGCTGTCCGTGTCTTCGATGCCGATCGGCTTCCAGACGCGCAGATCCTTGGTCTCTGCGGTCCAGGAGGTCCAGTTTGCCGTGTCGTTGAGGGCGATATCGGCGGTGAGGTCGGCGTAGGCGGCGCGGTTCTGCTTCGTGCCGTCGGTCAGATCACCGTTGACCAGCGCGGCGAACCAGGCAAGCTCCTCCGCCGTGCCGATCTGGTAGGGGGAGGACTGGCTGCCGTCGCCGACAGCGGGCTTCTTTGCAAAGTCGCTCCAGTTGCTCTTCGCCGGGATAGTGAGAGGCTGGCTGGCCTTCTTTTCGCCGGTCTTATAGCCGACGTAGAGGGTGACGGTCTGCTCCTTGTCCGTCAGGGCGATGGGGGCGAACTGCAGGGTGATCTTCGTGCTGTTCGAGGTGATGCCGGTGAAGGTGACCGGGACTTTCGTTTCGCTGCCGGAGACCGTGTAATAGCCGGTGAAATCACTCGGCTTCGGAGTCATGACCGGCGAGGTGGTCATCGTCAGCTCGACAGTCGCGGTCTTGCTGTTTGCAGTAACTTGGCCGAAGATGCGGGTCGGGTTGACAATGCTGCCAACGCTTGTAATACCGAGCACGTCGACGGTGTAGTCTACGGTGTACGTTTCACCGTCCATGTAAGTGATCAGAATGTGATAGGTATGCGAAACACCGTCGTTATTAAACGATGTAAATTCGCAGTAAAAATAGGGACCGTCGTCATCCTGATCTGTTGTGCAGTAGTATCCGTCTTCAAATTCCTGCTCTTCATCGCTGTCATCAATTTTGTAGGTGACAACGAACTCGTTTTCATCGGTGATAACGCCTGCAGGAACAGCTGCATAAATATAAGTTGTTTCGTTCGCGATCTCAACTGTTAGATCGGTAAGACGGAATGCCGGAATAGTCAAGGATACAGACTTCTCTGTGTCCTTGTACTTCACAGAATATGTATAGCTCGCCGCCTGATTAGAGGAGATGAGTGGGGCGACGCTTAGCTGTACGCCGCTGGAAGTAAGAAGTACCTTTTTGACAGAAACTTTCTTGGCAGCTTCCGTTCCGGTTTTGACTGTGACGGTGAAATCTGCCGCGGTAAACGTCGTGTAGGTCAGGCTGCGGTCAAAGGTGCAGGTGAGGGTACCGTTGACCGCGGTCAGGCCGGTGAGGGTCAGGCCCTCAGCTTCGTCCTTGTACGTGCCGGTCTTCTGGTATTCGAAGACGGGGTAGCCCTGATTGATCTTTGTTTCGCCGTCGTCTGCCGCGTATGGCCAGCCGAGTGTGGGGGCCAGCGCCTTGAGCGCGTCGGACGTCACTTCGGATGCGAAGCTGGAGGCCGATGCAAGCGCCGCATCCTTCAGCCCATCCTGCGGCAGATAATAGTTTTTGGCGGCAGGCAGACCGGAGACGCCCGTAATGCCATAGGAGCTGCTCTTGCCGCTGATCGTGCCGGAGTTATAGCAGCCCGTCACCGTGCAGACCTTGTCGCTGACAGTGCCCACGATACCCGACGCGACCGAGTTGGCGGAGACTGCACCGGCATTGTAGCAGTTATAGATGCCGCCATCGTTATAGGACGTTTTGAGGACTATGCCGGCGATGCCGCCGCCGGAGGTTTTGCCGGTCACGCTGCCGAAGTTTGCGCAGGCGGCGATATAGCTGCCGGAGCTTCGTGCGACGAGACCGCCGGACTGGTAACCGGCGGTATTATCGATGGTCGCATAGTTGACGCAGTTGACCAGCTTGGAATCTGTCAGGTTCGTCACAAATGCTGCGATGCTCGCGCTGCCACGGATGTTCAGATTCCGGATGACGCCGTTGCTGACGCTAAAGAAAAGGGACGATTTTTTAAGGCCGCGGATCGTGTAGCCCTGACCGTCGAAGGTGCCTTTGAAACCGATGTTGCCGATGCTTGTCCAGTTCTGATCGTTCAGATTGATGTCCGCGCCGAGCAGGACCGTTTTCCCCGTGAAATTGTCCTGCTTGTAACCGGTCGCACTGCCATTGACCAGCTTGGCCAGACCCGCCAGCTGCACTGCGCCGCGGATGGTGAAGGTGGTATCGGTGGTATTGTACCAGTTCAGGTCATAGGTCGTGCCGTCCCATGGCTTGGTGACGTCAATCGTCAGGCCGTCGATGGCGTCTGTCAGCGCCTTTGCTGCGTTGGCGATGGAGACGTCGGCCAGTGCAGGCGTGTTTGCCGCTGTGGCGCTGCCGTCTGCGTCAAACAGCGCGCCCATCAGCGTCACAGCTGCGGTCTTGGCGTCGGTAAAGCGCTTTGCACTGGCATCCGAATAAATGCTGAGATCCTTGATGGCGTTTGCCGACTCGATCGCTGCGTGCAGTGCAGAGGTGTTGGCCTGCGTCTTCGGGATCAGCTTGCCGATCTCCGCTTTCAGCGTGACGACCGCACTGTTCAGCCGCGTCATGTTGACCGGATCGTCATAGACGGCTTGCGCCTGTGCGCGGGGGCCGTTCGCAGCGGTCATGTCGGCCCAGAAGCCCTTTTCAGAGGAGAGCTTGCCGTTCCAGGTGTCGTTTTCGGTGTAGAACTCAGTCTGGGTGTCCGCAACGCGGTCGAGCTGCGTTTTCAGTGCGTCTTTGGTTTCGGGGTTTGTGAAGTCCGTGCCGTCCTCGGTGCTGATCTGGACGAAGATGTAATGCGCTTCTTCGTACGAGGCATAGTCGTCGGCCATTACGCTGATGTGCCAGAAGAAACCTCTGACATGATGGCTCTTTTCGATCAGCGCTGCCTTTGACTGTGCGTCCATCTTTTTGAGATACTTGGAGTAGCTCGTCTGCGCCCCGCCGTTGGTGCGGGTCTCGTCATAGAAGCTGGCGTCCTCCATGTACTTATCTTCGGTGAGCTGTCTCGGCCAATAAAGATAGCCTTCATCTTTTCCGAAGACTGTGCTGTCCCATTTTTTTGATGTTGTGCCATAGTTCGTCGGGGCGGTGCACGTTACATCCGACGAGCCGTAGGGCAGGGAAATGACCCACACGTCGTTGTACGCCGTGCCATACTGCGTAAACGTCGAGGTGCCGATCCATTCTGCGGTGGCGGTCTGCTCCGCATCATTCAGCTGATAGGTGATGGAAAAACCGTCCGGAAGGGGATTTTTCGGGCCGCTTGCCGTCTCTTCGGTGGAGGCGGCCGGGGACGCGTCTTCCGTGCTCTGCGCGGCGGGAAGCACGGCTTCGGGCTCCGCCGCCGAGGCGAGCGGGATCATGCCGAGCAGCAGAACTGCCGCAAGCAGGAGCGCTAACAATCTTTTTTTCATAGAATGGTCCTTTCTTTCTGTTTTCTCTCTATCCAAACGCCGGTACCGGCGGAAACGGGGGATAGGCGCAGCTCTGCCTGTCTGTCGGCAGGAAATAGAAAAAGCAGCGACAAAGATCGCTGCTTTTGTGCACACCAGACAGACCCCAGAGGAGCGCACGCTCCCCTGCGGTTTTTTGCTTGTGTAGGTCTTCTGACTGATGCGTTCAGGGGGGTAACCCCCAACGCGCTCGTCCGGCCTTCTCTCCCCGCCATTACGGCAGTTCCAATTACCCGCTTTCGCAACGCGCGTCTCCGCGCGCGAACAAGCGCTCCGCAATCACAGCTACGAAACCGAAAGCCTGCCGGCTCCGGTCCCATGTCCGGGACTTGCACCCGATTCCCTTGTTCAGCAGAACAAGATCTGCGTGTCCGGGTCTCCCCGGGTCGCGCAGTTGCCACAAAAGCTGCGTATTCGATTGTGATATAAGATGTATCAGCACCGGCAGAGCGCCGGGAAGCTGCCCTATCGTCCGGCCTTGCGCCGGAGCTTGTCCTGCTTCGCCTGTTCCAGATTGGCCTTTTTCCGCTCGGCCTTGGTCCGCTTGTCCAGCTGGCGCTGGGCCTCAAATTCCTTCTGGAAAAGGTCGGTCTTCGTCAGCGCGGGGTGGACGCGCCGCACAGCCTGCTCCGCCGGGACGCCGCTGGCGCACAGGGCGTTCGCCCAGCCCCGGAAGCGCAGCTCGATGAGATCGCCGCCGATCACCTCGGTGCGCCCGGGGATATGCCCCAGCTCCGCCCGGCACTGGCGCAGATAGTCGGCAAGCTGCTGATTGCTGTCCGCCTGATGGGCCAGAACGAATTCCACGTTCCTGCGCGAGAGCGCCAGCAGCGTGCGCTGGGTCAATACCTTTTTCAGTGCGTCCATATTCTCCTGACAGGTCCGATGCGGGTTCATCGCTGCACCTCCCCTGCGCTGCGCTCCTTGCGGCGAAGCTCGAGCGCGTAGAGATCCAGGACGATCTTGCGGGCGGCGAAGGGCGGCGGATTTTTGGAGGAGGCGATCGAGCCGGAATAGAAGCTGCCGAGCGCCTTGCGCCACGTGCCGAAGCGGTATTCCAGATAATCGCCGCCGATGACCTCCACCTTGGCCGGGACATGCCCAAGCTCGTCCATGCAGGCCTTCAGGTAGGCCGACAGCTGCTCGAGCGTGTCGTGCTGGTGGTCGATGATGAACTGGACGTTTTTATAGGCGATGACGCGTTCGATGCGGTCCAGCGCCGCCTTGTCCGGGGTTTCAGGCAGATGCAGTGTTTCCATCGTGGGTGTCCCTCCTATCGTCGTTTCCTGCGGGCATACCGGCCCCTGAATGACAGGAACTGGATGCCCGCACAGCAAAAAAGCCGATCTGCCTCCACCATTTGGGAAACAAACCGGCGCCCTGCTCCGCGTTTTCGATAGGATCATCGTGCTATCTACCCTGTTTATCAGCCTCTGCACATGCTGGGATATCAACAGACAGAATCCCGTGCAGCAAAGATAAGCGATTCTCCTGACTTGGACTATGGACGCGACGCGTCCGCGCGCTGTTTCCTACCTTCTCACGGGGAAAGCCCCGCAATGGCGGCCTTTCGGCCACATAGACTGCGAAAACGCGCTGTCTGACGCGCTGCGCAGGCTACTTCGGAAACTTGCTCATCCGCACAGTTCCGGGCGAGTAGATTCATTGCTCTTTCACTGCGGACTATCCGGATAACCCGCGGTTACAAATCTTCAGCTGATAAACGATATGCAATTGTCAAAATGGCTGCGCGCAAATGTAGACTTTGCTTTTCAAACAGTTTTTCCTGCCATATGCGCGATTCCATGGTCGTTTTTATCATAGCGCAGGAGCACAGAAAAGTCTACTATTTTTTGCAGGATTCCTGCATTTTTTCACAATATCTTGTTTCCAACTCCGACTGCTGTCCCCACAGGTGGGCCCATTTCAGAAACGTCGTCTGCGACACGCCGAGACGCGCTCCGGCCGCGCGCGAGTTGAACGTGCCACGGAGCCACTGCGCGTGGACGGCCGGGAATTCCGGCGGGACGGCGGCCGCCCTGCGGCCGAAGCGCACGCCGCGGGCCTTTGCCGCCGCGATGCCCTCGACCTGGCGCTGGCGGATGAATTCGCGCTCCGTCTGCGCCACATAGCTCAGAAGCTGCAGCACGATATCGGTGATCAGCGTACCGGTCAGATCCCGGCTCTGGCCGGTGTCGAGCAGCGGCATGTCCAGCACGACGATCGCGGCACGTTTTTCCCTGGTGATGATGCGCCACTGCTCCAGGATCTCCTCATAGTTCCGCCCGAGCCGGTCGATGCTCTTGACGACGAGCGTATCGCCGGCCTTCAGCCGGCGCAGCAGCCGACGGTACTGCGTCCGGTCAAAATCCGCGCCGGAGCGCTTGTCCAGATAGATGTTCTCCGGCAGGATGCCCGCCACGTCAAATGCGGCCAGCTGCCGCGCCTCGTTCTGCTCCTTGGTCGATATGCGCACGTACCCGTAGGTCTGGTTCATGATAGTCCCTCCCAATACTTGTAATGCAATCCATTTTAGAGGACGCGGCTGTGGAAGGGAACCTGGCAGGAAAAGCCCCTCTGTGCGGGAAATAAAAAACAGCGCAGGAGGGTTTTCCTGCGCTGTTTTTTTGCCCCGTGTGGGTTTTGGTGCGGGTTTTTCAAAAAATGCAGAAAATCGGCACACCGGACAGGTTGCTTGTTTTGGTGATAAAAATTCGCAAAAGCAAAGAAAAAGACTGAAAATCATTCGATTTCCAGTCTTGATCATTTGGTGGAGATAAGCGGGATCGAACCGCTGACCTCAT
>ERZ1031347.824-NODE-824-length-13286-cov-6.939687_pt1 | contig 13286 bp, 10 predicted proteins | sample MGYA00517106_ERZ1031347 | MGnify/ENA primary metagenome ERZ1031347 (study PRJEB33719, sample SAMN04261392) | wastewater metagenome | biome: periurban shantytown; feature: human; material: feces | host: Homo sapiens | place: Peru: Lima | collected 2012-07-19 ...
TTTGAGACCCCTATGGAATTACCCTGCTCTCAAACGTGGCGCGACGTGCTGCGGTTGCCCATTGGTTTGAGACCCCTATGGAATTACACTGCTCTCAAACTGTCCTCGTTGGACGAGCCGAATTTAAAGCGTTTGAGACCCCTATGGAATTACACTGCTCTCAAACGTATTATTGCTCTTTTGTTGATGAGTCTAAGTTTGAGACCCCTATGGAATTACACTGCTCTCAAACAAAAGCAACTGCCCTGTGGATACTGGCTAGTTTGAGACCCCTATGGAATTACACTGCTCTCAAACGCTGTTGCCGGTGATTGCCGCAGTAGCATCGTTTGAGACCCCTATGGAATTACACTGCTCTCAAACGATTACGTCTGTTGGTTATTTGCCGTCAATGTTTGAGACCCCTATGGAATTACACTGCTCTCAAACGACAATGTTTTACCACTACCCTGCGGACCGTTTGAGACCCCTATGGAATTACACTGCTCTCAAACAATAAACGGGTGTATAACCGGGACAATATAGTTTGAGACCCCTATGGAATTACACTGCTCTCAAACTAGTACCCCGCTTTTCCTTATCGGTATAGCGTTTGAGACCCCTATGGAATTACACTGCTCTCAAACAGTGACTGCATCAGCAACGATTATAGGCATGTTTGAGACCCCTATGGAATTACACTGCTCTCAAACTAGTACCCCGCTTTTCCTTATCGGTATAGCGTTTGAGACCCCTATGGAATTACACTGCTCTCAAACTAGCACGCTCTTCTGCTTTATGTTTTTCAGGTTTGAGACCCCTATGGAATTACACTGCTCTCAAACTAACCAGACCAATGCAAGCGCCAACCGCGAAGTTTGAGACCCCTATGGAATTACACTGCTCTCAAACTAAGTCCCAGAATAACACTGTGTCTAATATGTTTGAGACCCCTATGGAATTACACTGCTCTCAAACTAGCACTCCTCTCTTTCTGATTGGTATTGCGTTTGAGACCCCTATGGAATTACACTGCTCTCAAACTAACTACCTGATACAAAGCTATACAAATAGTTTGAGACCCCTATGGAATTACACTGCTCTCAAACTGATATGGCGTGCCCTCGGCAACAATCCACAGTTTGAGACCCCTATGGAATTACACTGCTCTCAAACCAACAGGGCTATATTGCGGCTTTAGTCGCTGTTTGAGACCCCTATGGAATTACACTGCTCTCAAACTTATGCAAGGTACTTTTTCTCGCGCGGTTAGTTTGAGACCCCTATGGAATTACACTGCTCTCAAACCAGACGGCGAAGCAGATGGGCGGCTTTGAAGTTTGAGACCCCTATGGAATTACACTGCTCTCAAACTACACGTTGAAAAGTCTGACCGCTGACGAAGTTTGAGACCCCTATGGAATTACACTGCTCTCAAACCTCAAATCTCAAATTCGGAATCAAAATCCCGAAAACAACCTGCAATTGTCTGAGATGAGGTTAAAAGGGGTCGCAAAACGCTCAGCAGATAAGGCACAGATCGCTGTCTACAACCAGTCGCCTTTCGCACGAAAGTCTCTCGTGCTCAAAGCTCTCTATCATCAAAAGATGATAGCCGTGCAAAATCGCGGTTTTTATAAACAGCTCTGCGTCCTTATCGGATATATAGCAACGGAGATTAACCGTTACAAACATTTTAGGGCCGATAAATTCCGTGACCAGCTCGAAATAATCAATGATTTTTTCCGCAAGTCCGCTCTGCGCGCTGCGCACTTCAACTCCGGCGGCTTTAATGAACGAGCCTATGCTCACTTTTGTGAAATCGATATCGCACATATAGTCAAACGCCAGATTGTTGAGCAGCGTCTCCATGCGCCCGACGGTCTCAACCGTAGCGGAATAGAACTCATCCGAAACGGCTTTCAGCTCAAGGTCGGCAACGATTTTTGAATTTATCGCCTTTGAATTCAAATCGAAAGGAATAAATCTGTCCAGAAGCTCGAGCTTTTTGGCTATGTTCAAAAGCTTGCTGTTTTCCGAGAGCACCGCCTTTCCGTCAAGGCCGGAGAGCTGATCGGTGATATCCTGAAGCAGGCTGCGGAAAAGAACCGGGTTTTCTATTATCAGCGTATTAATTTTATCACATTCCGTATCAAAAATAAAGTCTATTTCGGGAAAAACAAATTTCAAAGTATCACCAGCCGTTCCTCCGAGTCTATGATATCGGAGTGATATTCGCCGACAACGAACTCCATCTTTGAAAACTGCTTTTCCGTCACGGTGAGCGTCTGGACTATTCCCTTTTCCGGCTTATTTTTACGGATAAGGTTTTTGACGGAGTTTTCAACAGACGGGGTCGTCATCAGCTTGGTATAAACGGACTCCTGCATCATGATAAAGCCGTCCTTGATAAGAGCCTTGCGAAAGTGGCGGTATGCCCGTTTATCCTCGTTTGTTTCGGTCGGGAGATCAAAAAATACTATTATCCTCATAAATCTAAAGCTGCTCATATGTCAACAATATAGTCGCTCTCCGCGTCGATGAGATAGTTTTTTATCTGCGAAGCGTCGCCGTCGTTTATCGCCTCAAAGACGCTGCGCGTATAAATTTTTATCGCATCGGATACGCTGCGGTATGTGTTGTCGATTCTAACCCTTTGCTCTAAAATATGCCACATGGCGTGCTTTTCGTCCTTGTCGAAAGTCTCGGGCCTGAGCTCAAACACAAAGCGGTCGACTATTATGCGAAACGGCTCCATCAAATCACAGCTCAAATTAAAATGATTGAACATATTGTTGTGAAAAATTCCGAGCTGAGTCAGATATCCGTTGGCGCTGACCTCGCGGTTAAAGGAGGAGAGTATGAGACTGTAACCGTAGTTCAGCGCCGCGTTCACTGCATTGTCCGCGCTTCGGGTGAAATCCATGCCGAAAAGCGCGTTGAAATAGACCTTTGCCGCATGGCCCTCGCGGTTGCTTGCGTCGAGCAATTCGACATTGCCTATATACGTCGTGATAAGATCCGCCTCTTTGTCCTTGCCGAGCTCATAGAGGAACTCCGCCTGTTTTCTTATCTTCTCCGTGATTATCTCGCGCCATATCACGGCCTTTACCTCATCGCTCCATGTTATCTGCGTGCGAATCTTCGCCGCGCTGTCATGGCTGCCGTGATGCGCGACAAGCTCCGCCGTCGGACTTCGCTTCGAGTCGCAGAATATGACCTTCACTTTCTTTTCGATAAGAGCCTCTATCAGGCAGCCCGTCAGAGAAACGGCGGGGTTCTCAATAACAAGAATCGCTATTTCATCTATGACTACGCGCTTTGTCTCCTCTCCGCGCACAACCATAAGCCCCATTTTATAATCGAGCTTCGCCTGCCCGGATATTATAACCGTTCTCCAGCTCATAGCAAATCAAGGAGGTTGCACGAACGCTTTTCCCAAAGTCCGGATGCCGAGGAATCGATTATGCGAACATCTTTGTAGTCCTTTTTCCAGTTGGATATTTTTGTACTGAGGCTTTCTGTTGCCGCAGACCTTGATGTACCGCCAACTGCGCTCAAGTCGCATCCTCTCGATATTCTGCCGAACACCTGATGTATATTGAGCAGAGCTTGCGCCTGCTCTTTTATACCGAGGGCGATAAATTTATCTCTTCCTTTTTTCAATATCTCTGTCGGGCAATTCGCGCGCTTTGAGAATATTGAATTTTCGAGCTTGTCGATATAGAGATCGTAGAGCTCCAAATTCTTTTCTGCGGAGATTTTGTCATATTTTTCATCATAGATATAATTGGGATTTTTGGAGTTCTTCTTGTTAAATTCCTCAAGCTTTTTCAGATAGAACGCCCAGTCTTTGCTTGCCGCAAACTGTGTGAGAGTTTGTGCTATAAGCCTGGTTCCGCCGCCTGCGCCTCCTGTTATACACACTCTGAATCCGTCAAGCGACAGCACCGTGTTTACCTTCCACGGCCTCATACCGAGCGGGAACGAAAACTCATCCACGGTCTTTTTGAGAATGCGTCCCAATCTGTCGAAGGTATACTCTTTGGCAAAAGCCGCGTCCTCAAGGAACTTTTTACCGTAAAGCAATTCTACGGGCATTATGATTATATCCGTTTTTTTGCCTACCCTGTATCTGACAGGAATGAAGAACATAGAGCCCGCCTTGTTGTAGCCGCCGTATTTTTCGGTCGGCAAGCCTTTTTTCAGCGGCGTCAGCCCTTCTTTTGCCGATATGGGGTTTTGGTCAAAAAGACCGCCGTTTTTAAAGGTTGCAAACTTCGTGATATGAGCGTTATTCTTAGCGGCAGTCGTCTTTACCTTTTCGAGCATATGCGCGCCGTCCCAGACCGTTTGTCCTCCGCAGATGACCGGGTGGGTGAATATGGTTTTTGCTTTCATGCTGTAGTCGGAATTCACATTAAACCATCTGCGCGTAAACTTCATGTGATACACATTTCCGACCACGATATTGAGATATGCGTCAACCGCATGGTGCAAATCGTTAAACAGCCTCGATTTGTAAATTTCAAACTCCTTGCGAAAATCCGAAACCGGTCCCGCTTTTGAATACACTATCTCCGTATCGGGATAGAATTCATTGAGCAGCGTCGCAACCGCTTTTGTGGACTGCAAGGTTTCGGTCAGCTGGCGGTTAATAAAGTTATACTTCTCCTCTTCCGTGAACGGGGTCGTGCGGGTAAGTCGCTTGAATTTTTCTTCGCTTATCAATCCGTGAGCCTTGTAGGACTCCCAGATGCCGTGCATATTTTTACGTATATCGCTGTTTATCGGATACACATTGCCCTTTGCGCCGTTGGCCTCGCTGAGGACAAGCACCTTATTGTTGATTATGCTGTCATCCTTGACGAAACACTGCGGATAGATATGATCAATATCATAGAGCTTAGTTCCAAGCGCCTCCAGCTTTATCGGCTGATTCGTATACATGCATCTGCCAAGCTGCATATAGTAGAGGAAAAGCTTTTCGCTTTGCAGCTTTGTGTTAGCCGCTTCGCCCATCGCTTCGAGCTGCTCCTGAAGCAGACGCACATCCTCGCTGCCGCACTTTTTATAGAGCTCGAGAATTTGCTCTTTTCTCGATGTAGTCCGCTCGCCTTTTTTCTTGCCGGAGGCGTCTCTCGTCGTCTCGACAAATATTTTTTCCGGCTCTCCGAACGCTTTTACAACATCTTTGATTATGTCAAGCGTTCTGTGTATCGGTCTGCGCACCGCATCCGAAACATACATATCGTCAAGACGGCTGTCCAGGGTCTGCGGATGCTCAGAATAGTAGTCGTCCCTGATTGTTTTGAGCTCGTCCTTAAAGGTGAACCTGTCGGCGTCCGCCACAATTTCCATGAGGTTATACTGCGTCTCCCAAAGAGCTGAGATAACCGTCATCACTTCGCCGGTCTCTTTTCTGACGCCCTCAATGCCGGAGAGGAATCTGCGCGAAAGCCTGCCGAAATCATGTATTCTCAGCGAACAGATATATTTGCGGTCGGCATCGTTCACGTTGGGATATTCGCGCTTCAGCCATGCGGCAAGCCTCGTTTTATCCTCGGAGTATGATGCTCTTTCAATTATCCTTTCAACATCCTGCTCCGACAAAACGCGGGATTCAATCAGCCTTTTGAAGGATATCTGCGGCGCGAGATTCGAGTTGATGTTGATATCGACTCCCGTCACGGTGTCCTCTTTGCCCTTTTCGACATAGCCGTTGGCAACAAGATATGATATGAGCTGTTTGCGCGTGACCTTTCTTCTGCACATAAAGACATTATTATATATTTCCTGCTTTAGCTCTACGGATATCCTCTTTTCGTTTATGCACAGGTTGTTTATCTCGTTGAGCACGGAAAATTTGTGATAGAGCAGCGAATCCTTCGGCAGAACCGGCTCTCCCGGAATATATGTGCAGGTATTCGTCAGCTGCTCAATAAAATTCTGCTCGCTGGCATCGAGATCAACCATCTTTTCGAAGTTCCATGGATATATTTTCCCGCTCTTTCTCGCAAGCCACGCCCTGGGCGAATTTGAATTGAGCGGCCCCACAAAATACGGCACGCGGAAAGAAAAGACAGAGCTTATTTTATCCGCGACGCTCAAGCCGTCCTCATCGGTCTCGTTAAGAAACGGAAGATACCGCGCCGCATTTTTCAAAATCGCATCAAGCTCATAGGCGTAGAGCTGCTGAGGAATGACACGGTTGTCGCCGTCTTTTTGCTTGGGCATAAAAGTCCGATCCTCGAGGCGCGTTATCATATCGTCGAAGTTCTGCTTGTCCGAAGCGTCGGGAGATATATTTTTAACTATACCGAGAATGTATTTCGAGAACGCCTCCTTATCCTTTCTCTTTAAATTTGAACCGGAAACCTCATCTGTGTGATAAGCATATGCAACGTAGTTGTCCTTGTCGGCAGCACGAAAAACCTCGCTGTATTTTTCGGGTCTGTATTTTGCTATAACGTCTTTGAGGAAGCGAAGATCCTTTCTGTGCTGCTCATAAACCGCAGCCTTTGCCTCCGATATGCACGAATAGTTCCCCAGAATATCCGCAAGCACGGTCCAGTCGTAAACCGCTCGCATATCAGCAATAAGCTCATAATCATCCCCGAGCTCCGTCGAAAGGTTGATGAATTTTTCATCGTCCATGTCGAGCGTTATCCCTTCGAGATTCTCATAGTCGCTGTTTTGGAACAAATCCTTGGGCCGCACCTTGCTGCCGGCAAAAAGACCGATTATCGCCGCGCGGCTGAACGGGAAGTCCTCAGTTGCCTCGCTTGAAGGCTTCTTCCCGCCGTAAAGCAAGTCTGTCAGCTCCTTCTTTTTATCCGTTACCCTTATTTTCTTTTTCAGGATATTGCCGAGCTCTTTTTCGTCGCATTCATTCCACGGCACATCATATCCGTTATCGGTAAAAAATGAAATGAACGACTTATATACCAGATTGAAATCCCTGAAGGAATCCATATTATCCTTGCTTATATTGCTCAGAAAATGCCCGCGGTGCGCAACGAGCCACGCACACGCAAGATAGACAAGTCTCACATCGTGCGGCGCGGGATTTTTCATAAGCTCGAAAATCAGATGATGTATCGTCGGGTATTCCGCATAATACTCCCTGTCCGTGTAGTCGGGGTCGTTGAAGATACTGTACGCATCGCCTGCGTCCTCGCGGAAAAGAGCCGACTCCTGCTGTCGGATGTAGAACCGCCCGTCTACCTTCGCTATCTCTTCGGCAAACAGCTCGCGCACGAGCTGAACCCTTTGCTTGCGGCGCTCGAGTCTGCGTCTCGCGGTACGATAACCTCTCCTTTCGGCTTTTGACGCCGGCGCATCAAAGAGAGTAGCTCCCCATGCGGGCTCGCCGTGAAACTTCAGGAGATTATACTCCTCATCGGTCACCGCATAGCCCACGGAATCGGAGCCGATGTCAAGGCCGAGATAGTATTTTTTATTTTTCATATTGACAACCGCCTTTCGCTGTGATAATATAGCATTGTAGTTTTGTAGACCCCTATGGAATTACGCTGTTGAGTTCAAATAAAAGTTTACTCAAACCGTCGGCTTTGACCGACTGCACAGTGTGTGCGCAGAGGACTTCTCAAGTGAAGTCCTTTATTTTTTTGCCCTTTTTATTCAAAATTTTTGCCGCCGTTTTTGTCCCATAATGTCATATTCAGTATATCAGATGCTATTATTAAAAGCAATAAATTATTAAAATCAAAAAATCAGTGTCCGATAAAACACCCCGCAGATTTTGTTTTGTAATCTGCGGGGTTAATTTGCGGCGATTGCCTTTAGCATAGTATTATCGGCTCTCGCGTTTTTTTATCTTTGCGCCGTCAAATTCATAAACCTCGTCGCAGAGGGCCGAGATATCGCCCTCGTTGTGCGAGACTATGAGCATGGTTTTTCCGCTCGCTTTAAAGCTCAGGAAGAGCCTTCGCATCTCCTCGACTGCGTCCTTGTCGAGCGCGTTCATCGGCTCGTCGAGAATCAATAATTGCTGATCCTCCATTATCGCCTGCGCTATACCGAGGCGCTGTTTCATGCCGAGCGAATATTTGCCGACACGCAGCTTTGACGACGGGTCAAGCCCGACCGTTTTCATGGCGGACTCTATCTGCTCTTTGCCGATCTTGCCGCGTATCGAGGCGAGGTATTCAAGATTTTTCATGCCGCTGTAATTGGGCAGAAAGCCGGGCGCTTCGATTATAATTCCCGTGTTCTCCGGGAAATCCGCGTCTTTGCCTATCACCTTGCCGTTGACGGTGACCGTGCCGCTGTCGGGCTTCATGAATCCGCAAATAAGCTTCAAAAGTACAGTCTTGCCGCTGCCGTTGTCACCGACGATGCCATATATTCTGCCCTCTTGCAGCCGCATATTAACATCTTCGAGAACCGTTTTTCCTTTGAAGCTTTTTGTCAGCTTATCTATAACTATAACATCAGTCAAAATAATGTCCTCCTTTCAAAGCCCTTCTCTTCACTGCGCCGGAGCAGAAAAAGACAAGGATCATCACCGCCGCGTCTGCAAAGAGTACCGCCGCAGCCGTTTTGACATCGGTCAGCTGTTTTGCCATGCCGTATGCGCCGAGCATGGCGAAGCTGAAGCCTTTCAGCTTCCCGCATATGAGCCCCGTTGTGCCGACAACCGCAATTACAATTGCCGCCGCAGGCTTCTGTCCGAGAAGAAAACGCAGAAGGCACAGCACGCACATTGCCGCACCGAGCGCAAGCGGATATGCCGCCATGCGCATAAGCTCAAAGGCGGAAAGCGTTCCGACTTTTTCCGCCGCCGCTGCGCAGACGGCTATGCCGATAAGGCAATAGAGCACACACCAGAGAAGAGCGGACGAAACGGTTTTTATCCACCATTTGAAAAAGCTCTTCGAGCGCGGCAGGACGAAATACGGCATCGCCTCGGAATCGGAAACCGAGCCCGCCATACCGAGAAAGAGTCCCGCAAAAAATGTTCCGAAATAGCGGAAGAAGCCGAAGAGATCAAACTGTCCGCTGTGTTCAACGCCGCCGACGGCTTCGGTGAAAACAGAGAAAAATGTTTCCCGCTCGCCGCCGAAAGACGAGAGCACGCAGACCGCCCATATGAGCAGAGACACGGCGAGATACGGCAGGATATTGAAAAGCCGATGCCGCAACCCCACAAAAAAAGTTATCTTCATATTCGAGTCCCCACTGTTATTTTGAGATCGACATGCCGAACAGCGCGAAGAACACACGCGACAATAATCGCCGCGAGCAGGCAGAAATACGCGCACGAAAAGCCGACCGACGGCAGACCGGCATCCTCTGAGAAGCCGTGATTCGAAAATACGGAGATAAAAAACGGGAGGTACTTAAACCTAATCAGATATGAAATGATATGCTGAGCCGAGAGCACGGCAAAGCCCAGCACGCGGCTGCCGCTTAAATTTATCAAAAACAGAAGCGAGCCGCAGAAAAAGCCGTAGCCGAGATTCAGCGCCAAGGCATAGGCCGCCGCGAGATACGGCGTAACAGCCGGCATAAAAAGCTTCGGATCGACTGTGATATGATAAGACGAAGCCGTCGCATCGCGCATGACGAGCTCATAAAACGGCGCGCTCCACACATTGCCCGCAAAGGCGTTGGGCGAGAAGAATATCACGGTCACCGCGAGCGAAAATATGTAATACACGGCGCAGGAGAGCAGGATATACATGAGCTTTCCGACTACCCACTGCACCCGCGAACAGCGCACGAGCGAATACATCGCGCTCTGCTCGGTAAAAGGCGCATCGGCGAACAGGAGCATAAGCCCGAGGAACATCAATGTCGCTATATGGAGCGTTGAGCTGTTATATATAAACGGCTCGAATATGTTAAGCGGATCTCCGCTCGCCCGGGCGAACTGCATAAGATTCACGGAATCGAGCAGCGAAGCGGCGGCGCAGACGAGAAAAGCCGTAATGGTTCGCGCACTGCCGAGCCATGTGCCGAACTGCCAGCGCATCACAGAGAGACACTGTTTCATTGCAGCAGCCTCCTTCGCGCAAAGAAGATGAACGCCGCGCAGCCGAGCGCCAGAAGCACCGCCTGATACAAAAACAGAAAGCCGAACGACGGCAAAATATCGGGCAGGATGGTGTTGGTCGGGCTGAACTTTTCTTTTTGCAGCGCGCTCGCGACGAGGTGCATCAGGAAGAACAGCACGAACGGACCGCAGAGAGCCACATATCTGTTGGGCACCGCGGCGGACAGAGCCGTGCCGATAACTCCCCACACGACACCGAAGATGAACGCGAGCAGGATTATCACTCCGACCAGGCCGAGCCCGCCCGCGACGTTTTCAAACGGCTGCAATATGCTTTCGTCAAGCGGAGTCTTCGAGTGTCCGTTCGGGACATACGGGTCGCAGAATATGAGCATTATCAGCGCAAACACCGCAAGCGGCAGAGCGTTTGCCGCGCCGCCGCAGACAGCGTTTGAAAAAAGTCTTGAGAAAATATATTTTCTGCGGCTCTTCGAGCGCACAAGCATAAAGCGCAGATATCCGCTGTTATACTCATCGCAGAAACGGAACACGCCGGGCATAACGGTTATTATCGGCGTAAAGATAAGATATCCGCCGAGTGCGAGGGACGAGAAGAAGAAATTGATATAATCCGCCTTGTTATCCCACCGCGCAAAATACAGAAAATACTGATACTGCGGCTCGACAAGCAGAACGAGTCCGAGCAGCAGGGATATCAACATCCCGGTTGAAAAAAGCTGGCTTTTAACATCCTTTCTGAGCATAGGATCACCCCGCTCAGGGCTTTATTACAGTTGTGGGATCGACGCTTACGCCATCCTTTGTGGCTGAAATGTTCAGGTGGGGGCCGGTTCCGTATTTGCCGATAAAGCCCATATCATCTCCGCGGGAGACGTATTCGCCCTGTTTTACGGAGAACTTGGCCGCGCTGTATTCGATGACATAGCCGTTGTCGCAGGTCAGCACGGCGCAGGGGCTGTCGTATTCGTTTGTATAAAGCTTCGTTATTCTTCCGCTTGCACAGGCAACGACCTTTGCGCCGAAATCGGCCTTGATGCTTATGCGCTTATACTGAGTGCTGTACGGAGAGGAAAGCTGTGTATAGCCGGGCACGGGCCAGATGAATCCGGCGGCGCTGACATTCACATGGTTATTTTTGCCCTTTGTCGTCTTTTCGGTCGGCGCGGCGGTGCTTGCTTCTTTGGCAGTGCTCGCTTCTTCGGCGGCGGTTTCCGGTACGCCGCTTTTGGGAGCAATATTCTTCGCCGTGGTGTTCTCCCCGGTCTCTGCCTGCGCCCCTATTCCGGTCGGGTCGGCAGTTGTGCTCGGGTCTGTTTCGGGTTTGCCGCTGCAGGAACAGAGTCCCAGCATGAGTGCGATTGCGGCAGCGAGCGATACGAATCCTTTTGTGCGTTTCAACATTTTGTTTTCCTCCTTTTGGTTACTCGTATCTATTCGTAACGGCGTAAAATTCACCGGTTACGGCATTGATTATAATATCATTTTCATATTCGCCGTATTGCTCCAGCGTCGCGGTAGTAGCGATACAGAAACGCCAACACGGGAACACGGTAGAATTATATGTTTCGGGGTCTTCGACCGACATATATTCAAAGCTTATCTCTTTTACTATAGAATCTTTGACAAGTCCCGCGGCGGCAAGCTTCTTCTGCAGGACTGCGAGAACGCCGTCGAGCGTCATGACTCTGCTGTTTACGATTTTCGACTCGCCAAGCTCAAGCCTTGTGAGCCTCGCGTCAACAACGCCCCTGTCATCTATTGCGACGGTGCATCCTGTGCTGTCAGGCTCGCCGCTCGAAAGCGGTATTCCGTCGGCAACCTGGACATATTTATATTCATATCTGCCGCGTTTGGCACGGTTGCCTCGCTCGGTCAGAGGCTCAACGGCCTGCGAAGAGACAAGCTCAAAATCGGTCATTCCGAGGCGGCCGAGAAGCTTATCCGACAGGCGGCGCGCATCGTCGGGAGAGATATTGCAGCCCTTTGCCCATCCGGGCTTCAAAGCGGTCGGATGGTTTGACGCGCTCAGAACTTCGGATACGCCGAAATAAAATCCGCCCGGAAGCAGACCGACCGAGGGATCGTCCTCCGCCGTTTTCTCCGCACCGGGATTGAACATCGGATCGTCGCCGGAGAAGAACAGGTCTTCGAGCTCGAACAGGTCGAAGAAGCGGTACTGCGCGGAATATGTCCGTATATCTCCGGTTATCTTCGGCACTTTTATATCGGCATCGATATGCACTGTTATGCCGCCGGATGAGATATCACGCTTGAGATGCTCGGTTTTTGAGAGAACGGGCGTCGTGCCGCCCTGATTGCCGTTATCGGCGGGAGCATTGACGAGTGACTCGACGAGCAAGTCGTTCGAGCTTTTTGCTCGCAGGACATTTCCGTCCATGACAGACTCGGGCGTTTTTTGGCAGGCCGCAAGCAGCAGAACGGAACAGGCAAGAAAAAGCAGCACGGATTTTTTCACAGAGACACTCCCTTTGATTTGTATAAAACATTTTTCCTCAAAAACCATGCAACGGGCATACAAAAAAATAACGGCCGCACAATTCGGAAAACTGTGTGACCGTATTCTTCAAGAAGCGGGCGACCCGTTAAAATGTCTGCGGTTTGCTCGCCGGTATAGGCTCGGATTCTCCGGGTCCGATGCCGATAACGACCACCGTTCGGTTTTTGCTGTTGTTTAGTCGGTCTTGCTCATTAGTGGCTTCGCTTAAGCGAACCATTCTATTATTTTGCCCAGTATTCCTATTACTGCCATTCCGCTGATTCCAAATATAGTTATAAGTGCTACAACAATTACTCCAAACGCTCTTTCTAACGGATCCATTACTATTACCTCCAGAATATAAATTATTGTTTTCGTAAACATATGATGTGTCCAACCCAGCAGTAATACTTCTGTGTGCAATTACATGAGCTACTGAATTGTTGGCTCCATAGTTATAAGATTGCGCATTGAAGCCTTCTGGTTCTTTTGCGCTGTTTTGCCTTTGCAAAATGTCGGTCAAACCATTGGAATTACATCCTCCGCACAGTTGTGGCAATATATTAAATATTCTCAATTCCGCTTTTTACAGCTTTATTATACTGCAAAGCAATTATCATGTCAAACATTTTGCTTTTTACAAATTAAATTGTCCGCAAAACGGCTGCCGTTCTTTTCCGGCTCGAATATTTATTCTCGTATCCCAAGGGAGACGCACAGCGACAGAGGATGTCCCCCTGCCGCTGCACTTTTATAGGAGTTGAGAGT
>ERZ1031347.827-NODE-827-length-13275-cov-69.411725_pt1 | contig 13275 bp, 10 predicted proteins | sample MGYA00517106_ERZ1031347 | MGnify/ENA primary metagenome ERZ1031347 (study PRJEB33719, sample SAMN04261392) | wastewater metagenome | biome: periurban shantytown; feature: human; material: feces | host: Homo sapiens | place: Peru: Lima | collected 2012-07-19 ...
AAACAACGTGTAACGAAATAATCTTTTCGTGTCTACTTCTCGCGCGCAGTGCACGTTTAGACCCTTTTTTGTTTCTCGGAGGTGGTGCTGCGGTCGGAATGGTTGTGGGGAGGAGTAGGTGAACTGACAAATAATCATTATTTTTGCAGGCCGATCTTGGATTTTGTTACTTTGTCTGTTTTGAGTTTGCAGGAGTCAATGCGGAAGTCAGGCCGAGATAATTCGTTTATTATTAGTACTATAAATGTGGGCATTATTCCAATAACGGATTTGTGCGAAAATTATTATTCAAAATGAAATGGTATATTCTTTTGGCATTATTGCTGGTTCCGGCTTCGATGGTGGCGCAGACTAGTGGCGCCGCATCGCGATCAACGACCGGGTCGGCGGCTGAACCTACAGGCATTACAACTCTCAGCCGCTCCTTGGGCATGGCGAAGGGAGGTGGGGAATATTCCTACGCGGGGGTGCCGGTCAATCTTGCTGAACACACGTTCAGGTGCGAACATATTCTTAAGCTTCAGGGAGTTGAGAAGGAGGGCTATCAGGGGATGGACATTTGGGGAGACTACATATTCAGTTGTCAGAATTCGGGTTGGCTGACAGTCTATAGGATTGACGGCGGCCTGATTGAACGGGAGTGTAAGCCGTTTAAACTGGCCAGTTATGACAAGGTGAACCATGCCAATGTGGCCACTTTCGGACGCACATTCTACAACAAGGAGGATCGTTTCCCGCTTCTGTATGTCAGCCAGTGCAACCGTGAGCCTATCAACGGGCGTAAGGACGTGCTTTATGTCGAGCGGGTGGCCAATGACCTGAAGTCTTCCGAATTGGTGCAGACTATTTACTTCAAGGACACCGACCATCTTTTCGGCTATGCGCTTCAGTGGGTTATCGATTCCGACAACAACTACCTTTACGGCTACGGCAACACCGTTGACAATACCAATCCTCTGAACCATCACCGCATCGTCAAGTTCCGCATCCCGAAACTGAACGAGTCCACGGACGGTATCGTGACTTTGACAAATGACGATCTGTTGGAGAACTATCTTATCGAGGACACCTACGCGGCTCCTTTCAACCCGATCGGACAAGGGCTGTTCATCAAGAACGGGCAACTCTTCATGCCTACCGGCTTTGGCAATGAGAAGTGTCCATCGATCCTTTATGTCTGGAACCTTGAGACCCGTACCATGCAGAATGTGATTGACTTGACAAAGGCCACATTCGGCGAGTTGGAGGACTGCGCCTACTACAAAGGCGACCTCATCATCCACGCCCAAGGCGACTTGTTCAGGCTTACGTTCTAAGTGGCTGTCATTTTTTATTGACTCTATGAATATCCCGGGGCAAGCCCTGGAAGCCTTTGAAACTTGCCCAAGGATTATAGCGCCTGCAGGACGGATTCAGGACGGATTCAAGGCGGATTCAGGACGGATTCAAGGCGGATTCAAGGTGGATTCAAGGTGGATTCAAGGTGGATTCAAGTAAGAACCTTTGGCTACGGAATCTATCTGGAATGTTGCTTAAAAGCACCGCACGACACGCTCGGGGAACGATAAAGGTATAAAACGTCGCTCAAGGGGGCCACACGGTATGCTTGGGGAACAATTAGGGCATGAAATGTTCCCCGAGAGTGTCAGGCAATACCCTTCTGGAACAATAAAGAGTTATAGTGCCGCCCAATGGTGGCGCACGGTTCCTTCGGCAACATATTCAAGATTTTTCGTCGCCCATGAGCTGTTCGAAACGCTCCCGGGATGCTGTAGGTACACTATTCGAACAACTTGTTGAGTACAGAGACTTCAACTTGGATCTTGCGGGCTATGCGCTTCGTGTCAATGCGGTACTTTCTCTTCAGGATCAACGCGAGACGGCACTTGTCGTCCACGCCAAGATCCTTTACGGAACCTACCTTGAACTGATCTCTAAGAATCTGATAAACAATCTCATTCAGTTCATTATCGGAAAAGACGATCAACTCTCCGACACCCTCAGCGATCCTGAGATAAGCGTCGAAATTCCTGACGAGACCGGAACTGTACCTCCATGAACTCAGAAGCACCCGCTCAGCCTTGTCATTAAGTACATAGGATTCAGGAAGAATGAATCCCAAAGGTCGGTTGAAAAGATAGTTCTCGGGCAGCCTGGTTTTGGTTTTGAATAGTCTTACCGACTCCCTGTACGAAACGTCGGCGACCCTTGCTTTGTCATACAGCCGCCCACACTCGTTGAAAATCAACCTGGCGGATCCCCAGATGTACCCTTCCGCCGTGACATCCGGCCTCGCCTTCAAAGGGTTTCTCGCAATGTAGATTATCGTGTCCGCCAGTTGCCGCTCATCTTCGACCCTCACCATCTTGAATCCGTAATCCTTCGGAAGCGGAGGAAAACCGTCCTCCTTGAGTTTCCGGTTAATGCGTCTCTTGACAAATAGGAAAAACCGAACGATGCTCTCTCCTGATCCATAGACAAGAAAATGACAATGGTTGACCATAAGCACGAAAGCGATCACGGACAGTCCGAAGACATATTGCCCGATCGCGACGCTGTTCATTCCGCAGACATATTCATCATCATTGTTGAATAACTGCCCCGTCTCAATCGCATCGAAAGTGACGTGATAGTACCATTTCGGTTGTTTTCTGTACTCCTTCAGGAGTTTTCTGATTTTATTTCTACCCATAATAATTTAAATTTAGGATTGCCGCAATATAACACCTTTATCGCAGACTCATATTCAAAAACAGAAAAACATTCTATTCAAAAAAATGAATATATGTTTCTTTGCAAAAGAAAGGCTGCAAAAAATAATCTTTATGAATATAAAATATTTTTTATATGTGTTGTTCTTCAATCAATTACATGTATTATTAGCCTTTTTTAGGGCTGCAATTACAGCCAGCGGCTCCATCGTCAACAACTCGTTCCGGGACATAATAATCTCGCCCGAAGGTGCAGTGCGGTTCTGTTGGGGTTGCGATGTGGGCTTGTATCGTTGCCCAAGGGGTGCCGAAGGAGTCTCAGGGCTTATTCGAGAGGGGATTAATGCGTACGTTTCGGCGACGAAAAAGTGGCGAAGTGTTGCCCGAAGGTGCAGTGCTGTTCTGTTGGGGAACGTTTTTGGCTTGTAATGTCGCCCAAGGGTGTCGCGCAGCACTGTTAGGGAACACTTTGGGGCTTTAATGTCGCCTGAGAGTGTCGCACGGCCCTGTTGTGGAACGATGTGGGCTTGAAACGTCTCCCAAGGGTGTAGGCAGTGCCGAAGGAGTCTCGGAGCATATTCATGACGGGATCAATGCGTACGTTTCGACGACGAAAAAGTGGCAAAGTGTTGCCCAAGGGTGTCGCGCAGAACTGTTGGGGAACGTTTAGGGGCTGTAATGTCGCCCGAGAGTGTCGCGCGGCCCTGTTGTGGAACGATATAGGCTTGTAACGTCGCCCAAGGGTGTGGGCAGTGCCGAAGGTGTCTCCGGGCTTATTCGAGACGGGATCAATGCGGACTCTCCAGCGACGAAAAAGGGGCAAAGCGTTGCCCGAGGGTGTCGCGCAGAACTGTTGGGGAACGTTTTGGGGCTGTAACGTCGCCCGAGGGTGCCGCGCGGCTCTGTTGGGGAACGATGTGGGCTTGTAACGTCGCCCAAGGGTGTCGCGCGGCCCTGTTGTGGAACGATATAGGCTTGTAATGTCGCCCAAGGGTGTAGGCATTGCCGAAGGTGTCTCCGGGCTTATTCATGACGGGATCAATGCGTATGTTTCGGCGACGAAAAAGTGACAAAGTGTTGCCCGAGGGTGTCGCGCGGCCCTGTTGTGGAACGATATAGGCTTGTAATGTCGCCCAAGGGTGTAGGCATTGCCGAAGGTGTCTCCGGGCTTATTCGAGAGGGGATTAATGCGTACGTTTCGGCGACGAAAAAGTGGCGAAGTGTTGCCCGAGGGTGTCGCGCGGCCCTGTTGGGGAACGATATAGGCTTGTAATGTCGCCCAAGGGTGCTGAAGGTGTCTCCGAGCTTATTCGAGACGGGATCAATGCGGACTCTCCAGCGACGAAAAAGGGGCAAAGCGTTGCCCAAGGGTGCCGCGCAGAACTGTTGGGGAACGTTTTGGGGCAGTAATGTCGCCCGAGAATGTCGCATGGCTCTGTTGTGGAACGATATAGGCTTGTAACGTCGCCCAACGGTGTAGGCGGTGCTTCGGGTGCTTCGGGTGTTATGGCGCAGTGGTGTAATGCAGTGACGTGATGCGGTAATGTAATGTGATTGCATGATGTTGTGTGTGCGGGTTTTGTGCGGGACTCATTTCTTCTGATTGCGGGGCAATCTTTTCCGGGATCTTTTTTTGGTGCTCCTTGTTTGTTTTGACTATCTTTGTGGGGCGAAATATTATGAGTCTATATTCATTCTATAGGATCTCTAAACCGTCGGAGGGGAAGGTCGCTCCGGAGGCGGTGGAGGGGGAGTACCGGCATCTGAGGAACTGTACGTTCTGGGGCGTGACGGGGGCTTATGCCTTGTACTACGTGTGCAGGATGGCTATGAGCGTGGTTAAGCAGCCGCTGATTGACGGGGGGATATTCACGGCCGCGCAGCTGGGAATCATTGGCTCGGCTTTCTATTTTGTCTATGCTTTCGGGAAGTTCGCCAACGGCTTCATCGCGGACTACTGTAACGTGCGCCGCTTCATGGCTACGGGGCTGCTGATCTCTACGGTGGTCAATCTTCTGATGGGGGTTCTGGGGCTGGTGCATGGGTGGATGGGATTTCCTACCATGCTGCTGTTCGTGGTCTTTGCCGTCATCTGGGGAGTCAACGGGTACTGTCAGTCTATGGGTGCGCCTCCGGGGGTGATCAGTCTCTCGCGGTGGTTTCCGCTGGACAGGCGCGGCACCTACTACAGCATCCTCAGCGCTACGCCGTACCTTGGCAAGGCGTTGTCTGTGTTTGCGTTGGGCTTGATTGTGGGGTGGATCGGCTGGGAGTATGGGTTCATCTTCTCCGCGGTGGCGGGAGTGATCGGCTCGGCGATGATCCTCCTGATGGTTTCCGACACTCCGGAGAGCAAGGGACTGCCTTCTGTGCAGAAGCTGACGGGAGAGACGCCTCAGAAGACCGACTCGATGCCTACCAAGGAGTTGCATAAGAGGGTGGTGCGCCATCCCGGAATCTGGATAATCGCGGTTTCCAGCGCGTTTGTCTACATCACCCAGCATGCTGTCAGCGAGTGGGGGGTGCTGTTCCTGCAGAAGGGTAAGGGGTTTTCCCTTGCGGGGGCGACGCAGATCATCGCGTTCTCGGAGGCTTTTGGTATAGCGGGGACTGTGCTGGCCGGCTGGCTTTCGGACAAGGTGTTCAGAGGCAACCGTTTCGTGCCGGTTCTGATTTCGGGTCTGCTGTGCCTGCTCTCGCTGGGAGCTTTCCTGTTCACTGCGGGAGGATATTCATTGAACATCATCTATGTCTCGGTCTTCAGCCTTGCCATCGGAGTGGTCTATTGCACCGTGGCCGGTCTGATGGCTCTTGACATTGTGCCGCGCAAGGCAACCGGGGCGGCTCTCGGGGTGGTCGGTCTGGCCAGTTACGCCGCCGCGGGAGTGCAGAACATCGTCAGCGGGGTCATGATCGGGGAAAATGACTTCAATTTCGCTCCGGTCTCTGTCTTCTGGATAGTGTCCTGCCTTCTGTGCTTCCTTATTCCGCTTGTTTCCTGGAAATCGCTGCGAAGAAGGTAGCGCATTCCCGGGTCCGGTCGCTCAGTTCTCGTCATTCACTTTGACAGGCCCGGTGACCGACACATTCAGCCATCGAGCCTGTTAGAGGAGTTGGTATCGTAGAAACGCCGAAGCGCGCCTGGCGGCGACCTGTCCGCCAGGGCGCGCTACCCTGTCAAAGTCAGAAAGACAATCCTTAGATCTTCACCACGTGCCAGTGTGGCCCGAAGCGCTCGAAGGCCGCCTTGTCAAGCATCTCGCGGTCATCCGGATGAGCGATGCTGATGAGAAGTTTGGCGCGCTCCTGAAGCGATTTGCCGTACAGATCCACGGCGCCATATTCAGTGATGATCCAATGCGCGTCGGCTCTCGGGGTGACAACTCCGGCCCCAGGGTTGAGGAACGGAACGATCTTCGTCTTGCCTTTGTTGGTGCGGGACGCGAACGCCGTCATGGACACGCCGCCTTCGGACATCGAGGCTCCCTTCACAAAATCCAGCTGGCCGCCGGTGCCTGAGAATATCCTCGTGCCGATGGAGTCGGCGCAGATCTGTCCTGTCAGATCGACCTCCGTGGCGGAGTTGATCGCCATCATGTTAGGGTTCTGGCGGATCACCCACGGGTCGTTGACGTACTTGATGTCCTTCATCAGCACGTCCGGGTTGTGGTCGATGAATGAATATACCTCCTGCGATCCCAGAAGGAAGGAAGCGACGATCTTGCCCTTGTCGATCTTCTTGTTGGCTCCGTTCACGACACCTTTCTTTATAAGGCGCAGCACTCCGTCGGCGAACATCTCGGTGTGGACGCCAAGGTTCTTGTGGTCTACCAGCTGCGCGGCGAGGGCGTTAGGCAGGGCTCCGATGCCCATCTGGATGCAGGCTCCGTCCGGAACGAGTTCGGCGCAGTTCTTACCTATCAGCACCTCGGTCGGGGTCGGCTCGGCGAAATCCTTGGAAACCAATGGAGTGTCGTCCTTCACGAGATAGTCGAAAGTGTCCAGCGGGACGAGGTCACCGTAGGCGAAAGGCACGTGCGGATTCACCACGGCGATCTTCACGCGGGCTGTCTCGACGGCCGCGAGCGAGCAGTCCACCGACGTGCCAAGCGAGACCATTCCGTTCTCGTCAGGCAGCGACACCTGCACCAGGGCGGCTCCGAGCTTGATGGCGCCGCAGCGGTAAAGTCTCTGAGACTCACCAAGATGCACCGGCAGATAGTCGGCGTACCCGGAATTCACGTTCGGGCGCACGTTCGGCCCCACAAAGAACCCCTGCTCGAAGAAGATACCTGAATATTTAGGGTCTGAATATGGCGCCGGCCCTTCGGTGTGGAAGTGGTGGAAATGCAGATTCTCAACCTCCCGGGCCTCGGCTCTGCGCACCAGAGCGTCAATCAGAATGTGCGGCACGCTTGCGACGCTGCTTAAATGAATATGGTCGCCTGACTTTATGGCCTTCACCGCCTCGTCAGCGGAAACGTAACGAATCTCCTTCATTGTTATTAAATATGTTTGTGGCGGCAAAGATAGTGCTTTTGAATGGTTATTCAAATTTTCAGCCGTTTTGACACTTTACTCCGCCGCTTTACTCCGCAGTTTCCTTCCACCCTTTCTTCCACCCTTTTTCTTCCATCCTTTTCTTTCACCCTTTTTCTTCCATCCTTTTCTTCCATCCTTTTCTTCCACTCTTTCTTTCACCCTTTTCTTTCATCCTTTACTCCGCCCTTTACTCCGCCCTTTACTCCGCCGCTGGCATATTCACTGACATATTCAAAGAATTTAGTAATTTTGCAGGATATGATCAACAAGGAAAAGAAAGTCGAGGCGTTCGAGCGGGCGCTGGACGTGATGGACAGGCTTCGGGCGGAATGCCCTTGGAACCATGCGCAGACGATTGACACTCTGCGCCCTATGACCGTGGAAGAGGTCTATGAGCTTAGTGACGCGGTGATGAAGAAGGATGACACCGCCCTTGAGAAGGAGCTGGGAGACGTGTTCCTGCACGTGATCTTCTATGCCAAGATTGCCGAGGAGGAGGGGCGCTACGACATCGCCGACGTGATGAACAAGCTCTGCGAGAAGATGATCTACCGCCATCCCCACGTGTTCTCTACCACCAAGGTAGCTGACGCCGTGCAGGTCTCCGAGAACTGGGAGATGCTGAAGGCCAAGGAGAAAGGAGGCAACAAGCGCATCCTGTCCGGAATCCCGGACGCCATGCCGCCGATCCTGAAGGCTTTCTCGATGCAGGACAAGGCCCGCGGGGTGGGCTTTGACTGGGAGGAGAAGCGTCAGGTCTGGGACAAGGTCAAGGAGGAGCAGCAGGAGTTGCAGGCCGAGATGGAGGCTATGGACGCCGCCGTCACCGGGGAGGATCGCGCCGCCGCCGCTGACAGGGCCGAGGAGGAGCTGGGCGATTTCATGTTCGCCACCATCAATGCGGCAAGGCTCTACGGACTCAATCCGGACACGGCTCTTAACCGCGCTTGCGACAAGTTCCGCCGCCGGTTCACCTATCTGGAGGAGAACACCCTGCGCAAGGGACGTGACCTTCACGAGATGACCCTGAAGGAGATGGACGAGATCTGGGACGAGGGGAAGGCCAAGGGGCTGTGACAAAGGAGAAGCGGCTCCGGAGGCAGTTTGTGAGTGGGAAAATGAATGACCGCCGATAAACTTATTGCTAAACTTCACTGGTAGATTTGTCTAAAACAAGACAATTTCTTAATTTTGTGGATGTCTTCCCGTGAGGGGAACGTAGTAGAATGGATATTTATGCCTGATTATAAAGTAGTTGAGGTTGTGAGCAGAAGGGATCTGATGAATTTCATCAAGTTCCCGGACAAGTTGTACAAGGACTGTCCCCAGTACGTTCCTGCGCTTCACAGTGACCAAGTCAAGTCCCTTACCAAGGTCTCCACGCTTTCCTATTGCAAGAGGAAGATGTGGATGGTGATGGACGGCAAGACCGTGGTAGGACGGATCTGCGGGATGATCAATCCTCGCTACAATGCGCTGTACGGCAAGAAAAGGGCCCGTTTCGGATGGTTCGACACAATCGATGACTTCGAGGTCGCCAAATTGCTCTTGTGCACGGCGGAGGCATGGGCGAAGGAGAACGGCATGAACGAGATCCACGGCCCTCTTTACTACAACACATTGGGAAAACAGGGAATGCTTGTGGAGGGATTCGAGAACATCCCGCCGTTCAACTGTCTGTACAACTACCCTTACTACAATGACTTCGTCACCGCCCTTGGCTATGTGAAGGAATGTGACTGGCTTCAGTACAAGGTGGCGGCGGACCAGCCTCTCCAGGACAAGATCACAAGGATAGCCGGACTTTTGAAGCAGAGGTACAACCTTCACGAGGGCAGTCTCGACAAGCTCAAGAAGGACAAGAAGATGGTGCGCTATTTCTTCGATGTCTACAACGAGAGTTTCGCGAAGTCCGTCTACAACTTCATCCCTTTCACCAAGGAGGAGATCGAGGAGGAGGCGAGAGAGGTGCTGACCTATGTCTCGGACAAGACGAGCAGCATCATATTCGATGACAATGAGGAACTTGTGGGATTCGGAATCACTTTCCCTTCCATCTCGAAGGCTCTTCAGAAGGCGAGGGGGCGCTTGTTCCCGTTCGGCTGGTTCCATCTTCTGATGGCGATGTTCAGGTATGACACCGTCGATCTGATGATCAACGGAGCCGTGCCGAAATGGCAGAACACGGGAGTCTCATCGATCTACCACTGCACGATGTCGGAGAAGTACAGGAAGGCCGGCACGAAGTGGGCGATTACCAATCCGCAGATCGAATCCAACGGGGCGGTCAACGTCTGGGGCAAGTACGAGCATGAGCTTTTCATGCGCCGCCGCTGCTACCTCAAGTCGATTTAGGAATATTTTAAGAATATGGCAGAGAACACATTAGTCGATAAGATCCTGGCTCTCCAGGACAAATACGAGTCGCTTCAGAAACAGCTTGCTGATCCTGAGGTGATCGCTGACATGAAGAGATACGTCCAGCTCAACAAGGACTACAAGGAGCTGGAGCCGATCATCAAGGCTGGTCTTGAGTACAAGAAAATGGTCGATGAACTGGCTGAGGCCAAGGACATTATGATCAACGAGAAGGATGAGGATCTCAGGGACATGGCCAAGGCCGAGATCGCGGAGATCGAGCCTAAGCTTCCTGACATGGAGGAACAGATCAAGATCCTTCTGATTCCTGCCGACCCGGATGACAGCAAGAACGCCATCATCGAGATCCGTGGCGGCACAGGCGGTGACGAGGCTGCCATATTCGCCGGTGATCTTTTCCGCATGTATTCGAAATACGCCGAGAAGCGCGGATGGAAGCTTGAGGTGAACGACGAGACTCCTGGCACCGCCGGAGGCTACAAGCAGATAGTCTTCAAGCTTTCCTCCAACGACGAGGGTGTCTATGGAATCATGAAATATGAGTCCGGCGTGCATCGTGTGCAGAGGGTCCCGCAGACCGAGACGCAGGGCAGGATCCAGACTTCGGCAGCTTCCGTGGCCGTTTTCCCGGAGGCCGGCGAGTTCGATGTGGATCTCAAATGGGATGACATCCGCCTTGACCTCTTCTGCTCTTCAGGTCCTGGTGGCCAGGGTGTCAACACGACCTATTCGGCCGTGCGCCTGACCCACCTTCCGACCGGTCTTGTGGTTCAGTGTCAGGAGGAGCGTTCCCAGCTGAAGAACAAGGACAGGGCTTTCGAGGAACTCAGGACCCGTCTTTACAACCTTGAGCACCAGAAGTATCTCGATGAGATCGGCGCGAAGCGTAAGACTATGGTCTCCACGGGCGACCGTTCCGCGAAGATCCGCACCTACAACTATCCGCAGGGACGTGTGACCGACCACCGCATCAACTGGTCGATGTACAACCTTCCAGTCTTCATGGACGGTGACATCCAGGAGTGCATCAACCAGCTCCAGATAGCCGAGAACGCCGAGCGCCTAAAGGAAGCCGCCGAGTAGTGACTTTCTGTCCCTCCCGCCAATCGTTGAAGCCTGCCAAAAGCGGGCTTTTTCTGCCAATTTGACATACCCGTGCCAATGGCATAACATTCGATATACTCCTTGCGTCCGGTTCGGAGACCGAGCCGGGCGGAACAAGAAAAAATAGGAGATTAAAGAATATGGGAAAAATCATTGGTATCGACCTTGGAACCACGAATTCGTGCGTTGCGGTCATGGAAGGCAACCAGCCTACCGTCATAATCAACAACGAGGGTGAGAGAACCACCCCGTCTGTAGTCGCCTTTACCGACGGCGGTGAAAGAAAGATCGGTAACCCTGCTAAGCGTCAGGCCATCACGAACCCTCAGAACACAGTCTTCTCCATCAAGAGATTCATGGGCGAGACTTTCGACCAGGTTCAGAAGGAAGTCGCCAGAATGCCTTACAAGGTTGTCAGAGGCGAGAACAACACTCCGCGTGTTGAGATTAACGGCAAACTCTACTCTCCTCAGGAGATTTCAGCGATGATCCTCCAGAAGATGAAGAAGACTGCCGAGGACTACCTCCGTCAGGAAGTCACCGAGGCTGTCATCACAGTCCCTGCCTACTTCTCTGACTCTCAGCGTCAGGCCACCAAGGAAGCCGGCAAGATCGCCGGACTCGATGTGAAGAGAATCATCAACGAGCCTACCGCCGCCGCCCTTGCCTACGGTCTTGACAAGAAGAACAAGGACATGAAGGTCGCCGTGTATGACCTCGGTGGTGGTACATTCGATATTTCCATCCTTGAGCTGGGTGGTGGTGTGTTTGAGGTGAAGTCAACCAACGGTGACACTCACCTTGGAGGTGACGACTTCGACCAGGAGATCATCAACTGGCTCGCCGATGAGTTCGCCAAGGACAATGGCGGCATCGACCTGAGGAAGGATCCTATGGCTCTCCAGAGATTGAAGGAGGCCGCCGAGAAGGCCAAGATCGAGCTGTCCAACCAGACCTCGACCGAGATCAACCTGCCTTACATCATGCCGGTTGACGGTGTGCCTAAGCACCTTGTCAAGACCCTTACCAGGGCTAAGTTCGAGATGCTTTGCGACAACCTCTTCCAGAGATCCATCGATCCGTGCCGTCAGGCACTCAAGGATGCCGGTCTGAACGCGTCTGACATTGACGAGGTTCTTCTTGTCGGTGGTTCGACACGTATTCCTAAGGTACAGGAACTCGTCAAGGAGTTCTTCGGCAAGGAGCCTAACAGAAGCGTCAACCCAGACGAGGTTGTGGCCATCGGCGCGTCAATCCAGGGCGGTGTGCTCGCAGGTGATGTGAAGGATGTCCTTCTGCTTGATGTCACCCCGCTTTCACTCGGTATCGAGACACTCGGCGGCGTGATGACAAAGCTCATCGAGTCCAACACGACCATCCCTACACACAAGTCACAGGTCTTCTCGACCGCGGCTGACAACCAGCCTTCTGTCGAGATCCATGTGCTTCAGGGTGAGCGTCCTATGGCTAAGGACAACAAGGAGATCGGTCTGTTCCATCTTGACGGAATCGCTCCGGCTCCAAGAGGAATACCTCAGATCGAGGTCACCTTCGACATCGACGCCAACGGTATCCTGAACGTGTCCGCCAAGGACAAGGCCACGGGCAAGGAACAGAACATCAGAATCGAGGCCTCATCAGGTCTGTCTGACGAGGAGATCCAGAGGATGCGTGACGAGGCTAAGGCCAACGAGGCCGCCGACAAGGAGGCCAAGGAGAAGGTTGAGAAGATCAACAACGCCGATGCCCTGTGCTTCCAGTCCGACAAGAATCTCAAGGACTATGGCGACAAGATTCCGGCTGACAAGAAGTCTGCCATCGAGTCAGCTCTCGGCTCCCTCAAGGAGGCTGTCAAGAATCAGAACCTTTCTGACATCGACCGCTACACCGAGGAACTGACCAAGGCTTGGAACGCCGCCTCCGAGGACATGAACCGTGCCGCACAGGCCGGTGCCCAGCAGGGTCCTCAGCCTGGTCCTCAGGGACCGCAGAACGGCCCGGATGACCAAGGCCCGGACGAGCAGTAAAGACGATCGGATAATCAGATGATAATCAGATAATAAGAGAGAGGATGTGATTTCACACCCTCTCTCTTTTTCATTCCTTTTCATCTGATTCGGAACGAGAAAAATCGGATGACTGCTTTCGCGAAGTGTGATCTATGCCACCGACCAGCCATTCACCTGTAATCAGCCATAGTTCATAGAACATTAGCCATTCTGATGCCCACGGGACTATTGTCCTCGCCAGAAGATTTGACGGCAGCCACTCCTTGAATCCAGGATAGAACAGGCAAATCTGCTGTTCAGGGGTGCTGAATACATGGGGCAGCTTATCCACCACCTCCAGCTGGTCCGCCTTGATGTACTTGTTCAGCATCATCGGGGTCGAATGCCCCGTAATCTTCATGATGTCGTAGATGTCCATTCCGACCAGATACATCAGCGTCGCGCCCGTGCGGCGGGAAAGATTGCACGTAAGATAAGGAACCGCCGTATGCGGAACCGCACGTACGGTGGTGTGAGAGGTCGGAAAACGA
>ERZ1031347.828-NODE-828-length-13268-cov-44.124726_pt1 | contig 13268 bp, 9 predicted proteins | sample MGYA00517106_ERZ1031347 | MGnify/ENA primary metagenome ERZ1031347 (study PRJEB33719, sample SAMN04261392) | wastewater metagenome | biome: periurban shantytown; feature: human; material: feces | host: Homo sapiens | place: Peru: Lima | collected 2012-07-19 ...
GCCAACCCTCGTGCGTTTAAAGTTCGTTTGCGAGCGGCGGGCGCGGGGCCGAGCCATTCGCGGTGGCATAGATGCTGCTAGTGTAGCACGCTCGGGCGCATGGTGAAGGTAGCGGGGCGAGGTGGCCTGTCTGACTTGGCCTTAGCGCTTCTTCTTGTTCTTCTTCTGCTTGCGCTGTTTGGCCTTTGCATTCTTGGGCTCGCTTTCCTGCTTGGCCTTGGCAACGGCCTTTTCGGCCTTCATCTTCTTGCGTTTGGTCTCGATGCGGAGTTTTTTGTTGATGCGCGCCTTAAGGAAGGGGCCAAACTGCTCGGCATCGCCGCGAATAAAGGTGTCCTTAGGGATAGTCACGCCCTGGTCGGCGAACATGGCCACAAAGATGCGCTCGCCGTCGAGCACGTGGTCGAGCTTCTCAAACGGGAAGAACTGCGACTTGCCGCTCTTGCCCCAGACCATCAGGCCGTCCTCGTTGGCGGCGACGCGGCGATAGCGGCCGCCCATGGACTCGTCGGCCTCGACGGCGTCGATAAAGTCGCGGGCGAGCGTGTGGTGCAGGTTTTTGCTCCACCAGGCCAAAAAGGCGCCGAATACGATCAGGACGACGCCAAACTTGATCCAGTTGCCGCTGGCCACCAGCATGCCGATGCCGAGTAGCGCGGCAATTGCCGCGGCGACATACAGCGATCCGCGACGCCTGGGCGAGGCGACCAGGCGGGCGAAGTCGGTGACCAGATCGTTTTCGTACTGATACTCGTTGAGGTACAGGATGCCGTCGTCGGCTGCGGCCTGCTCCTCGAGCGCAACCTCGACCTGGTCGGCTGCTTCGGAGGGAACGAGGTTGCTCTCTGCGTCTGCCATGCTCTTTGGACTCCTATCGCGGCGGGCTCGCCGTACGGGTTATTATGAGTGAAGTATGCCGTGCGACCGCATGGCCGTCGCGGCAACAAGACTCAGTATACCCGGGGGAGCACCCATGGAATCGTTGTACCGAAAGTATCGCCCACTCACCTTCGACTCCGTGGTGGGCCAGCAGCATATCGTCTCGACGCTCGAGCACGCCATCACCGAGGGACGCCTGTCCCACGCGTATCTGTTCTGCGGACCGCGCGGTACGGGCAAGACCACCATGGCGCGCATTCTGGCCAAGGCGCTGCTGTGCCGCAATGCCGAGGCGGCGCGCGCCGAGGGCGCTAGCGGCTGCATGCCCGACGGCACCTGTGAGGAGTGCGAGCTCATCGCCGAGGGCAACCACCCCGATGTCTATGAGCTCGATGCCGCAAGCCGCACGGGCGTGGACAACGTGCGCGAGGAGATCATCAACTCCGTCAACTTTGCCCCGGTGCGCGGCAAGTACAAGATCTACATCATCGACGAGGTCCACATGCTCACGACGGCAGCGTTCAACGCGCTGCTCAAGACGCTCGAGGAGCCGCCGGCACACGTGATCTTCGTGCTGTGCACCACCGACCCGCAAAAGATTCTGGAGACCATCCTCTCGCGCTGTCAGCGCTTCGATTTCCACCGTATCGGCAACGAGGATATCGAGCATCGCCTGTCCTACGTGTGCGAGCAGGAGGGCTTCGATTACGACGACGAGGCGCTGGCCATCGTGGCGCGCCATGCCAAGGGCGGCATGCGCGACGCGCTCTCCACGCTGGAGCAGCTGAGCGTCTTCGGAAACGGCACCGTGCATGCGGACGATGCCCGCTCGCTTTTGGGCGAAGTTTCGGACCAGATTCTGGGCGAGTTTGCGCGCGCCATTGCTGATCGTGATGTCGCCGAGCTGTATGGGCTTATTCGCGCGCAGGTCGAGGAAGGTAACGATCTGCTGGAACTGACGCGCGACCTGGTGGCGCATGTGCGCGACGTGTATGTGGCCTGCGTTGCCGGTGCCCGCGCCGAGCTGTTTGAGGGCGGCCCCGAGCAGGCCGAGGCGCTTGCTGCCGAGGCCGCTGCCTTTGGCGAGCATCCGGGCGACCGTCTGGCCCGCGTGCTGACGGTGCTCGACGATGCCGCGCTGGAGATGAGGGGCGCGAGCGACGTGCGCCTGGTGCTCGAGATCGCTTGCACGCGCCTGGCACGTCCCGAGGCCGATTTAACGATTGAGGCATTGGCCGAGCGCGTGGCACGCTTGGAGGCCATGGTTGCCAACGCCGCGGTGCCGGCGAGCGTGGCTGCTGCAGGTGCTGCGCCTGCAACTGTCTCGGCTGCACCTGCGACGACACAGCAACCGACGCTGATTTCGGGTGCCCGAGCTGCTACTCCTGCGGCGACCGCCGCCCCCGCTGCTACGTCCGCGCATCAGGGTGGCATGCCATGGGACCGCGGCGCTGCTGTTCCGGTTGCCCAGCCTGCGCCCAAGTCCGCGGCTCCGGCTCCCGCGCCCAAACCTGTAACGCCTGCACCTCAACCCGTTACGGCTCCGGCTCCCGCGCCTGCTGCATCGACCGTGCCGGTGTCCAAGCCCAATACTGCCGCTCAGGTTGCTGCCGCCGGCGCCGCCGAGACCCCCGCGGTCGAGGACCCCGGCGAGCTCCAGCGCAAATGGGCCGAGGTCGTCGAGCGCGTCAAGGCTCGTCAGGCTTCCTATGCAGGTCTGTTGCTCAACGCCCGCGCCACGGCCGACGACGGCTCCAAGCTCACCGTCTCGTTCCCTGCGGGCTCAACCTTTGCCATCAAGATGCTCGGACGCGCCGACACGCAGTCGGTGGTCCTGCCGACGGTCTGCGCGGTCTTCGGTCGTCGCACCGTCGACTACGTCCTGGATGGAGGTGGCACGCCGGCTCCTCAACATGAGGAGCATTCTCCATCTGCACGGGCTGCGGCATCTGCGGACCCGCAACCCGTGTCCTCGGCGGCCCCTGCATCCTCGAGCGCCCGCGCGACGCAGCCAAAAGCGGCGCCGGTAGCGGCACCGACCCCATCGGCGCCTGAACCCGCTGTGCCCAAACCGGCTGCTCCGATCCCCGCGCCCAAGCCCGCTGCCGCGCCTGCGCCCAAGTCATCCGACCTGGCTAAGGCCCCCTGGCTGCGCTCCGACAATCCTGCCGGCGCTCCCGCCACGGGCAAGCTCCCGACCGAGCCCGCGCCCCGAGCGCCCGAGCGCGCGTCCGCTCCCAAGGCTCAGCCCGCCGAGCCGTCTGCGCCGTGGGAATCCGAGCAGGTGCCCTACGACGACACCATGGTCGGCGGTTTTGCTGCCGATGCCGGCGGGGACGATCTACCCCCGTTCGACGTGCCGGGTGCGGCGTCCGCGCCCAAGCCCGCTGCAACTGCCCCCAAAGAGGAGGACGCCCCCGCTGCCCCTTGGGAGTCCAACCCCGGCGCCGGCAGTCCCTTCGGCCACCAGGGCGCAGCCCCGAGCATCCCGCAGACCGAGGATGAGGCCAAGGCCCTCATCCGCAGCGTCTTCGGCCAGGCCACCATCTTCAAGCCGGTGGAGTAGCTGCGCGGGCGGGCATACTGCTCAAGAAGAGAACTCTTTGTCCGGGCGCATCTGTATTTCGGACATGTGTAATGTGGTGCCGCGTATATCGCATTCGAGTAGACAGGTACGTGACGGTCGGCCTAGGATGCTGAGGTCGATACGATACGTTGCATGGCTGTCCGCGTACTCGACTTGCTCGGCGCTGACGGTTGCTCCGATTGTCGAGAAAACGCCTAGTTCGGCATCGACAATCTTGGAGTTCTTTATCTTGACCTTGAACTCTTGGTAGAGGGATGGGCTGTTGTAGTAAACGGTTCGGGTTCCGTCGGTGCACTCATCGGTCGCTTCCCATTTGACGACGGGCTGGCCCGAGCTGGCTATTAGCAGTTCTGCTCCAAAGGATATAGCATGGGTGATGGCAACCAACAATGCCCAGCCGACAAAGAGATAGAGAACAAAATATGCAGCGGGGTGTTTTGAGCGGATGTTTTGGAGCGCGTCGGGGGCATTCATGGGGTACCTCCAAATTGCTATCTATGGCAATCAAATTATACCCCACCGTCATGAGCGCCACCTCGAGTGGTGGCTCGGCATTTAGCCATTTAGTGGTACGCATTAAATGTCGGATTCCGGCTCTACAAGATTTAGCTTTCAATCTTATGCAGATGCGAATTATGCAACTTTGCATAATCATTGGGTGCGGTCTGCACTCAGGACATGTATATCGACTGAGGTAGCGTGACCGCCCCGCTTGCTGGCCTCGCGCCGTGGTACGATTTTTGAGTTTGAAAGTCCCGCCGCGCCCCGGCTGCCCTTGCAGCTCGTTGCGCGGCCGCACGCAAAGGAGCCATCATGGCCGGTATGAACATGCAGCAGATGATGAAGCAGGCTCGCAAGATGCAGGAGCAGCTTGCCGCCGCGCAGGAGAACCTCAAGTCCCAGACCGTCGACGCCTCTGCCGGCGGCGGTATGGTCAAGGTGACCGTTAACGGCGAGATGGAGCTCGTCAACCTCACCATCGATCCCGATGCCCTCGATCCCGAGGATGTCGATATGCTGCAGGACATGATCATGGCTGCTGTCAACGAGGCCGTCCGCGGCGTCAACGAACTCGCCAACAAGCAGATGGGCGCCATCACCGGCGGCCTCAACATCCCGGGCATGCCGTTCTAAGACACGCATATATATGAGCGCGAATCACAGTCTGCAAAAATTGCTCGATGAGCTGGGTCGTCTGCCGGGCATTGGTCCCAAGTCGGCCCAGCGCATCGCCTATTACCTGCTCGAGGCCGATGCCGAGGAGGCCCGCCGCCTGGCCGAGGCCATCCTGGAGGTCAAGCAGGAGGTCCACTTTTGCAGCCGTTGCTTTAACTACGCCACGGCCGACGAGTGCTCCATCTGCCAGGACCCGATGCGCGATACCACTCGCATTTGCGTGGTGGGCGAGCCGCGCGACGTCCAGGCAATCGAGCGCACGGGCAGCTACCATGGCCTGTACCATGTGCTGGGCGGCGTGATCAGCCCCATGGACAAGATCGGCCCCGAGCAACTGCATATCCGCGAGCTGCTGGCGCGCCTGGGCCACGAGGACATCCACGAGGTCATTATCGCCACCAACCCCAACATTGAGGGCGAGACCACGGCGAGCTACCTGGCTCGCACCATTAAGCCATTGGGTGTTGAGGTGTCGCGTCTTGCGAGCGGCCTTCCCGTGGGCGGCGACTTGGAATATGCCGACGAGCTTACGCTTGGCCGCGCTATTGAGGCTCGCCGCGCGATCTAGGCGGCGTCAGCTCCGCGGCACGTCCCGTCGGCCTGCCGCACGGTGCGCTCAAAATTGGGTGCGCGTTCATACATTTGTTGTGCAACAAACCTGCTTTTCATCCGCTTATCGCGTGGATGGGTCCGGTCGCACCTCGTATTCGCCCATTCGTTGCGCAACCTTTTTGGTTCGCTGATACACTCAAATGTGGATATGAAAGAATGCGCCGCTTTCGAGCGGCGTGTTTTTGTTGGAGGAGAGCACATGCGGCCCGGGGGCACTCAGACAAAGCATGGCGCTGTGGTGCGCATGCGACGCCGGCTGGGCCTGGCGCCACGGGCATGCGTGCTGCTTTCCTGCTCGCTGGCGCTGGTCATAGCCGGTGTTTCGGCTTATGGCATGACGGTGCCGTCCATGGTACAGGCGCATGCTGCGCGTGAGCTGCATATTGGGCGCAAGGCCAAAAGCGACTTGGGAACGACAACCGGATATACGTGGGCGAGCGTGGTCTCGCATGTTGTGTTTGGTGTCGACCCCGCGGACGAGGGCGAAGCGCCGGACAACGAGGTCACGCTGGCAAACGGCAAGACCATCGTGCTCACCAACACCAAGGTCATTACGAAGCTTTCCAACAACAGTGTGGCTTCTGTCGTCAATAAGGCCGAGCAGCAGAAGGGGCAGGACGCCCAACAGACAGGCAAGCCCGGCGGTTCGGGTTCGTCTGGCTCCAGCTCCGATTCGTCGGGCGGCGGTTCCGGTTCGGGCTCCGCCTCTGGCGGTGGATCTTCGAGTGATGGCTCGACGGACGGTGGCACCGGCGGCGACACGAACTCGGGTGGCCTCTCGGCTGCCGAGGAAGAAAGCATCCACAGCTGGCTCGTGACCAAATACAACATGCTCGACGGCTACGTCACTCGCGCCAATAGCGCGGTTTCGACCTATAACGATACGGGCGATACCGGACCGTGCGACACCCTGGCGAATGACATGTTTGTTATCCGTGCCGAGTTCGGCCGACAAAGGTTTTCGACCAAATCAAAATGGTATCGGCAGTATGCCAATCTGTGGGGCTGCTATACCAACCTGTGTCAATGGGTTGGGCACTACGGCAACGACGACGTCGCGCTCAACAACTTCAACACCAATGTGGCGGCGATCGCCCTATGACGAACGACCTCGCTTCTACGGTAGCCCAGTCGCTCAACCGTGATCCCATGGTGGGCCTGCGTCTGGCGCGTGTCGACGGGTTTGAGCCGGCCGTCGCCCTGGGCACGGACGAGCTCCCCGCCTACCTGCGCCGTTTTACGATGCTGTTTGCCGATGACGCCACCATGCGCCGCGGCGGTATCGGCCGTGTGACGCGTGCCGTCAACGCGCAGGGCGAGGCCGTGGCGCTCAAGCAGCTCATCTTGCCAACGCGCGACGAATTTGATGACGATGTCGCCCACGAGGCGCTGGTCGCCAAGTTCAAGGCGGCGTTTCGCGAGGAATATGAATGCCATCGTGCCCTTTCGGGCCTTAAGGGCTTTCCCCGCTTATACGGGTGGGGCGAGGTCGACGGCGTGCCCGCGATTGTCATGGAGTGGGTCGAGGGCGAGGCGCTCGCCCGCCTGCGCTCGCGCTTTGCCGTAGATGATGCCGGGCGTCTGTCGCCGCTCGTGGCGGCGCGCCTGGGTCGCGACCTGTTCGATCTGCTCTGCCGCATGAGCTTGGTAGGCGAGGGGTTCGTCCATCGTGATATCTCGCCCGCTAATATAATGGTGCGCACGGCGCGCCTGCCGCTCGACCGACAGCTTGCCGAAGGCACCTTCGACCTGTGCTTGATCGACTTTGGCTCGTCGCTGGCGCTCGAGCCCGCCTCTGCGGTGGCCGGCACCGGCGGCAAGGCGTCGTTTACCGAGCGCTATGCCACGTTGCGCCGCGCGACGGTGGCCTACGCCCCGCCCGAGATGCTCACCGACGATATCCCCGACCTGCGCATGCTTCGCATGTCGCCGGCGATCGATGTCTATGCAGCGGCGAGTACGGTCTACGAGCTCATCGCCGGTGTCGCGCCGTACGAAGTGGCGCCGGGTGCGTCGGGTACTTCGGGCTCGCGCAAAAAGACACGAGATATCGCCAGCCCCTATCGCCTCAAGATGGATACGCTGCCCGATTATCCCGTCGGCGCCCACGCGCCCGGCTGCGACTTGACGCAGCTGCTGCGACGCGAGCCCGATGTGGCACTTGCCGCGGCCGAACAGGCTCAGCAGCTGGGGCTCGATCCAAATTCCGAGGATCTGCGCGATGCGCTGGCGTTTGTCGACGCTCAGCTGTTCGATGTGGTGATGGCCTGCCTGTCCTGTCATCAGGAGGATCGTCCCGAGCCGGCTGCGGTGGAGGCGGCGCTCTCGGCATTTTGCGACCACTATGCGCAAAATGTCGCCCGCTCGCTTCGCGGCGAGCCGCTCATGCCGTGCCCGATGGAGGTGTCGGGTCGGGCGATGCGGTGCGCGGCGATGATCGGCGCGACGGCGGTATGCGGCGTGCTTTGGGCTGTGGTCGTGGTATCGGCGGCGCTGTTGGCGTCGGGCGCCCATGTGACGCTCGTCGTGGGACCGCTTATGTGGTCCGGGAAGCTGCCGGCCATTATCGCCGCACTGGCGTTGGCGCTGCCGGGCGTGGCGGGCATCGCTGCCGGGGCCTTGGCGCGCGACCGTCGTGTGGGATTCCTGCAGGGTGTGTTGGCCCTTTCCGCCTGCGAGGTTCCGGCTCTGGCCGCACTCGCATGTGCCGTGTTTTCCCAGCATGCCGTGGCGGGTGGCCTGGTGGCCGCCATAATTGCAACCTATGCGCTCACGTGGTTTTTGCTGGCGATGGGGTTTGCCTTTGAGCTTCCCGTCGTGTCAGCACGACGTGCGAAAATTCCCATGGCGACGCCGCTTGCCGGCGGAGCCGCGGCTGCCCGCGCCTTTGGCGGGCCGGCCGAAGTATCCGACACTATCTCTGCGGCCAAGGAGGGCTAAGCCATGGCTTCTCAAGCTGAGCTCACCCCGTGCGGGGCAATGTTTGACATTTTTAAGCGCGCAGCGCACCTGAGCCATATCGAACTGTGCGGCCTGGTGCTCTCGAGCCGCCCGCTCGCCGACGGCCGTAGTCCGCAGAGCCGTGCCGCCGATCGCTCCTGGGTTTCGCGCTTTATCGTGCGTGCGCCGGTCGGCACGCTGCAGGAACGTTATTTTGCCGATTACGGCACCTCGGCCGCGCGCATTATGTCGCAGCTGGCCCTGCGCCGTCGCAATCCCATGGACGCCGCGGCCGTGACCAATATGGTGTGCGGCCCCGCTGGCGAGCCCATGGTGCGGGCGCTCGAGGAATGCCACCAGGACACGAATCTCTATCGCAATGCGCTCGAGCGCCTGTCGCAGGCGGCGGAGCTCATGCCCGCCGAGCGCGCCGAGGCCATCCTGGTGCTGTTTGTCGCCGTGGGCTGCTCGGCAGATGTCCGCTCGTCGGTGACCTATGCCATCGATTATGCGCATGCGACCTGCGGCGGCGCCACGTCGACGCCACGCTCGCTGAGCACATCTTCGGTCGCGGGCGAGCACGATGCCGCACCGGCACATCCACTGGGGCTGCTGCGCGTGCAAAATGGCTACGTGGTGAGCGCCCCGCGCTGGATTCAGCCGAGCGAGGAGGGCGTCGAGATTGGCGCGCTGGCAACGGGGGAGGGCGACATCACCGACGTTGGCGACGATGTCTCGGCCCGTCATGCCCATATCTGGTGCGACGCTCAAAATGTCTGGCATGTTGAGGACCTGTCATCCACCAATGGAACCGTGGTGGTAAACGGTGCCACGAGCGTGTGCATCCAGGTGGAGCCCGGCCGCTCCGCCCAGCTCAACCCCGGCGACGAGCTCAAACTCGGCGAATCCACCACCTACGCCATCCTCCTCGGCGCCCTCTAACCAGTCCTGCCAAATGATCCCTTGGGGACGGAGGAAAACGGATCACCGGGGTCGAACGCCTCTTCGGCGATCCGTTTTCCTCCGTCCCCAAGGGATCATTTTTGCTCCCGGCAGTCACCTAGGGTAAACCTTTACCGCCCACCTATATTTGTCGAAATATGGCCTGACGGCGGGGTACAATAAACCCGCATGCGGATTTCCGTTGCGGGCGCTTCCCATCGCCGGGGCGTGCCCGGGAGCATCCGGCATGCGGCCTTTGCGGCGCTCGGTCATGTGCAAGACGGGTAGCTGGGCCTGTGGAGCGCGTGCAGCTCTCCTCGCCTCGGCACGCCTTCTCTCCACGCCATGTACCTGCCGCTGAGTCCGCCTGTCAGATGATCGGAAGCAACAACGAAAATCCCATCACGCCAACATCCCGGCGATCGCCGGGGCCTGTATACCTATATGAGAGGAGAGGGGTATATGGCGCGTAAGTTTAAGTCTATGGACGGCAACGAGGCGGCCGCATATGTTTCGTATGCGTACACCGAGGTAGCGGGAATCTATCCCATTACGCCGTCCAGCCCGATGGCCGACCATGTCGACCAGTGGGCGGCCCAGGGTCGCAAGAACATCTTCGGCACCCCGGTCAAGGTCGTCGAGATGGAGTCCGAGGCAGGTGCAGCCGGTACCGTTCACGGTTCGCTGGGCGCCGGTGCTCTGACCACCACCTACACGGCTTCTCAGGGTTTGCTCCTGATGATCCCGAACATGTACAAGATCGCGGGCGAGCAGCTCCCGGGCGTTTTCCACGTCTCCGCGCGTTGCGTCGCTTCGCACGCCCTGAACATCTTCGGTGATCACTCCGACGTCATGGCCTGCCGCCAGACCGGCTTCGCCATGCTCGCCGAGGGCAACGTCCAGGAGGTCATGGACCTCTCGCCGGTGGCTCACCTTGCCGCCATCGAGGGCAAGACCCCGTTCCTTAACTTCTTCGACGGCTTCCGCACCAGCCACGAGATCCAGAAGGTCGCCATGTGGGACTACAAGGATCTGGCCGAGATGTGCGACATGGACGCCGTCCAGGCTTTCCGCGATCACGCGCTCAACCCTGAGCACCCGCACACCCGCGGCAGCCACGAGAACGGCGACATCTTCTTCCAGAACCGCGAGGCCTGCAACAAGGTCTACGACGAGCTTCCCGCCGTCGTCGAGGGCTACATGAAGAAGATCAACGAGAAGCTCGGCACCGATTACGGCCTGTTCAACTACTACGGCGCTCCCGATGCTGATCGCGTCGTCGTGTGCATGGGCTCCTTCTGCGACGTGCTCGAGGAAGTCATCGACTACCTCAACGCTCACGGCGAGAAGGTCGGCCTGGTCAAGGTTCGCCTGTTCCGTCCGTTCTCCATCAAGCACTTCGTCGACGTTCTCCCCGAGACCGTCAAGAAGATTGCCGTCATGGACCGCACCAAGGAGCCGGGTTCCATCGGCGAGCCGCTCTACCAGGACGTCGTCTCCGCTCTCTACGAGGCCGGCAAGACGGGCATCAAGGTCGTCGGCGGCCGTTACGGCCTAGGCAGCAAGGACACGCCTCCCGCGTCCGCGTTCGCTGTCTTCGAGGAGCTTAAGAAGGACGAGCCCAAGCGCGAGTTCACCATCGGCATTGTCGATGACGTGACCAATCTGAGCCTGCCCGAGGCCGAGGATGCGCCCAACACCGCAGCCCCCGGCACCATCGAGTGCAAGTTCTGGGGTCTGGGTGGCGACGGTACCGTCGGCGCCAACAAGAACTCGATTAAGATCATCGGCGACCACACCGACAAGTACGTCCAGGCCTACTTCCAGTACGACTCCAAGAAGACCGGCGGCGTCACCGTCTCGCACCTGCGCTTTGGTGATTCCCCGATCCGCTCGCCGTACTACGTGACCAAGGCCGACTTTGTCGCCTGCCACAACCCCAGCTACATCGTCAAGGGCTTCAAGATGGTCCGCGACGTCAAGCCGGGCGGCACCTTCCTGGTCAACTGCCAGTGGAGCGACGAGGAGTTCGCCGAGCACATGCCCGCCGTGGCCAAGCGCTACATCGCGAACAACAACGTCAACGTCTACCTGATCGACGCTATCGACCTGGCCGCCAAGGTCGGCATGGGCAAGCGCACCAACACGGTGCTCCAGTCCGCCTTCTTCGCGCTGGCCAAGGTCCTGCCCGCCGAGGACGCCCTGCAGTACATGAAGGACGCGGCTACCAAGTCCTACATGAAGAAGGGCCAGGCCATCGTCGACGCCAACCACAAGGCCATCGATGCCGGCGCTACCGCCTTCCGTAAGTTCGAGGTTCCGGCCGACTGGGCAACTGCCGAGGATGCCGCTCCCGTCGAGCTCTCCGAGGAGACCAAGTCCGCCATCGCCCAGCAGGTCAAGAACCTGCTCGAGCCCATCGATCGCATGGATGGCGACAGCCTGCCTGTTTCCGCCTTCGTCGATTGTGCCGACGGCCAGTTTGAGCTGGGCGCCTCCGCATACGAGAAGCGCGGCGTCGCCGTGGTCGTTCCCCACTGGGACGAGACCAAGTGCATCCAGTGCAACCAGTGCGCCTATGTGTGCCCGCATGCCACCATCCGTCCGTTCGCGATGACCGAGGACGAGGCTGCGGCCGCGCCTGAGGCTACCCGCACGCTCGACGCTATGGGCCCCAAGGCCAAGGGCATGAAGTTCACCATGGCCGTGTCCCCGCTCGACTGCATGGGCTGCACCAACTGCGTCAAGGTCTGCCCCAAGGGCGCCCTCGAGATGGTTCCCACCGAGCAGGAGATGGACCAGCAGCCCGTTTGGGACTACATGGTCGAGAACGTCTCCGAGAAGAAGGAACTCATCGCGGCCAACGTCAAGGGCAGCCAGTTTAAGCAGCCCTACCTGGAGTTCTCCGGCTCCTGCGCCGGCTGCGCCGAGACCGCCTATGCACGTCTGGTGACCCAGGTCGCCGGCGACCGCATGTTCATCTCCAACGCCACCGGCTGCTCCTCCATTTGGGGCAACCCCGCTGCCACCGCTCCTTACTGCAAGGACAAGGACGGTCACGGCCCGGCGTGGAACAACTCCCTGTTCGAGGACAATGCCGAGCACGGTCTGGGCATGGCCGTGGGCTACGAGGCCGTTCAGCACAAGCTGATCGCCGCTACCCAGGACATCATCGCTGCCGATGGTCCGTCCGATGAGCTCAAGGCCGCTGGCCAGGCTTGGATCGACTCCGTCAACGACGCCGAGGCCTCCAAGACCGCTGCCGCCGCCTACGTTGCCGAGCTCGAGAAGTGCGGCTGCGACGCTTCCAAGGCGATCCTCGCCGACAAGGCTTACCTCACCAAGAAGTCCTTCTGGATCTTCGGCGGCGACGGCTGGGCCTACGACATCGGCTTCGGTGGCCTGGACCACGTCCTGGCTTCCGGCCACAACGTCAACGTCTTCGTCTTCGACACCGAGGTTTACTCCAACACCGGCGGTCAGGCCTCCAAGGCCTCGAACCTGGGCCAGGTCGCTCAGTTCGCCGCTGCCGGTAAGGTGACCAAGAAGAAGTCTCTGGCCGAGATCGCCATGAGCTACGGCTACGTCTACGTGGCGCAGGTCGCCATGGGCGCCAACCCGGCTCAGACCCTCAAGGCCATCCACGAGGCCGAGGCCTACGACGGCCCGTCTCTCATCATCGGCTACAGCCCCTGCGAGATGCACTCCATCAAGAAGGGCGGCATGCAGAACTGCCAGGCCGAGATGAAGAAGGCTGTCGAGTGCGGTTACTGGAACCTCTTCCGCTTCAACCCCGAGGCTGCTGCCGGCAAGAAGTTCTCGCTCGATTCCAAGGAGCCCGCGGGCGGTTATCAGGAGTTCCTGATGAACGAGGCCCGTTACGCTTCGCTGACGCGTTCCTTCCCCGAGCGCGCCGAGGAGCTCTTCAAGGAGAACGAGCAGGCCGCCATGGACCGCTATGCTCACCTGCTGAAGCTCAAGACGGTGTACAACGAGGCCTAGGTCTCCCACCGCAGGATCTGAGGGCTAACTTTCGCGGACGTCCTCGGACATGAAAGAACCCCCGCTGCGCACTACTGAACTGCCTCCCATTTCTTGGACATGAGAAATGGGAGGCTTTCTTTATGCGTGT
>ERZ1031347.842-NODE-842-length-13165-cov-36.504882_pt1 | contig 13165 bp, 9 predicted proteins | sample MGYA00517106_ERZ1031347 | MGnify/ENA primary metagenome ERZ1031347 (study PRJEB33719, sample SAMN04261392) | wastewater metagenome | biome: periurban shantytown; feature: human; material: feces | host: Homo sapiens | place: Peru: Lima | collected 2012-07-19 ...
TTAATGATACCACATAAACGAGCCGATGACTAGAAAGCCGGAATATGTTTCGCAATGGCATAAAAAAAGAGCAACCTTTTATATTGCTCTTTTTCTGAGTTTTATGCAAGCTTAGGATTCCTTCTTTTTAGTGGCCAAGCCAAACATCCCAATGATGCCCGACAGCATAATCAGGAAGGTTCCTAAAACCGAAACGCTCGGCTTTTTTTCTCCCATTTGCGGCAATTCTTTCGTCTTGACGTCAGCTTTTTCGCTGCTGCCCGAAAGTTGCTCATATGTGGTCAAAAGCATCGGATGCTCTTTCCTGAGAGAATCCTGCTGCCGAGTTACTTCCAGATCAAACTCGGCTTTGTTTTTGGAATCGTCATAGGCATTTTGCTTATCAGCAACCGCACGTTTGGCATCCTCCAAAGCTTTTTTGGCATTCAAAAGTTCGTTTTCGGCTGCTTTGAGCGCTTGAAGCTCGGCATCAACGTCCTGATTTGATTTAAGGAGTTCGGCTTTTGATTTGTTGTATGCATCCAATGCCTTTTGGTAAAGCAAATCCGCATTTTGCAAATCGGACAGTTTTTGCTCGGCCTCCTTGCGCTTTTTAACGGCATCGTCATAAGAGGTCTTTTTTTGAATCACATCGTTTTTAGCAGCATCGTTCAAGTCTTGGAACTTGCTGTCGACGTCTGCCTGTGCCCGTTCCTGATCTGCTAAGGCTTTGTCTGCGTCTTTTCGCAGCTGATCAACGGTCGCCTGCTTTGAAGAAACTTCTTCTTCAGTGCTTCGCTGATCTTCTTTTGCTTTCTCCAACTTTTCTTTGGCCGCATCAGCTTTTTGCCGTGGCGTTTGCGCTGATTGAATCGTTGCGTTCTTTTCCTGATTTTGATCGGTTGCAACAACCTCATCTGCTTTAACGTTTGTGCTGCCCCTGTCAATGCTAAGCCGCGACAACTTTTTTCATCTGATGTCTCCTTTTCTTTTAGACTTTGACGTTTTTTTTGCCATATCTCGCAAAAAAAGTTAGAATATTAAGGAATGCTTTTAAGGAGGAATGTGAAATGGCTTTTGACGGTCTTTTTACTCGAGCAATGGTCAAAGAACTTGCTGATTGCCTGGTTGGCGGTCGAGTTGCAAAAATTTCTGCTCCGTATCAAAACGAAGTTATTTTGACGATTCGCAATCAAAGAAAAAACTATCCTTTGCTGCTTTCAGCGCATCCCACGTATGCACGAACTCAAATTACCGAAATTCCGTATTCCAATCCGCAGACACCGACGAATTTCACGATGGTTCTCAGAAAATATCTGGAAAGCGCCAAACTTTCATTTGTCGAACAATTTGAAAATGACCGAGTAATCAACTTCGGGTTCGTTACGAGAAACGAACTCGGAGACAAACTGCCGCTTCTTTTAAGTCTTGAGATTATGGGACGCTATAGCAATTTGATCTTGGTCGATCAGGAAACGGGAAAAATCATCGATACAGTCAAGCACGTATCAATGGATCAAAACAGGTATCGAACGCTTTTGCCGCAAGCAACGTATCGTTTGCCGCCTTCCCAGGGAAAAATCAATCCCTTCAAAGACGAATCGAAAGCATATTTGGAACTTCTGAGAAAGTTCCCTAATCGAGAAGTTCTGGCCAAAAACATCGTCAAAACGTATCAGGGCTTTTCAAGAGAAAGCGCGTTGATTTTGGCGGACCGCCTTCATGAAACAAAGGAGCTTGATGATGCCTTCGCTGCATTTTTAAGAGAAACCAATAATCCGCATCCGACGATTTTGGAAACCGACAAGGGCCTTGATTTTACGTGTTTCAAAGCATCGGCCGAGCATGTCGCGACCTTTGAAACGCTGAGTTTGATGATTGATGCATATTATCGCGAAAAAGCTACGAGAGATCGCGTCATGTCGCAAGGTTCAAGGCTGATTCACGTCATCAAAAACGATCTGTCGCGAAACAGAAAAAAACTCGTCAAGCTTGAAAAAGAACTCAAGGCAACGGAAAACGCTGACGAATATCGCATCAAGGGCGAACTGTTAACGACCTATCTTTATCAGATCACCCGCGGAATGACCGAGGTCACGCTCAATAATTATTACGATCATGAAAAACCGGTAAAGATTTCCTTGTCGAATCAGCTTTCACCGTCCGCAAATGCGCAAAAATATTTCAAGCGTTATCAAAAACTTAAAAATGCCGTTTCTTTCGTTACGAGGCAAATCGATTTGACGAAAAAAGAAATTGATTATCTCGAAACGATTCAGGCTCAGATTGAACTCGCTGAACCTAAAGATTTGCAAGACATCGAACTTGAGCTTGAAAAAGGCGGCTACCTTGAAACAAAGAACAAAGCAAAAAAGAAGCCTCGTCAGTCAAAAAGCAAGCCTGAAACTTTTGTTGCATCGGACGGAACGGAAATATCGGTCGGAAAAAACAATTACCAAAATGATCGTTTGACCCTGAAAACTGCCAAAAAGGATTATTATTGGCTGCACGTCAAAAACGTTCCCGGCTCTCACGTCATCGTCAATTCGGATTCTCCAAGCGACGAAACGTTGACCGAAGCGGCAATCATCGCTGCTTATTATTCAAAATCCAGAGCATCGGCCAATGTGGCGGTTGACTTTGTACAAGTCAAAAAAATCAGAAAACCAAACGGCGCAAAGCCCGGGTTCGTTATCTACGAAGGTCAAAAAACGCTTTATGTCACGCCTGACAAAGAACTTATCGAAAAATTGAAGCATGCAAAGTAAAAAAGCTTGAAGCTACGAACGTGGCCTCAAGCTTTTTTGATTTATTCATCTTCTGAATCATTTTCCTGACGGACGATCGTGACCAGACAAGGATTACCTTGAGAATCCGTGTCAAGCACGAACGATCCGTTTGAATAGCGATCGCATGACGGATGATCCGAAACGCTGAGTTCGATTTTTTCGCCTGCAGTCGTTTCGATAATCAGTTTGTCCGTTTCGATAACCGGCTTGGCAAAGAAGATTCGGTGCGGGTTGCGCTTCAATTCGCGCAAAATCTGAACACCGCGTCTGGCCCTTGAATTTTCCGGAATTTTATCGACCTTCATCTTCTTGAAAGCTCCGCGTTGGGTCACGATGGCGACCTCATCATGTTCACTTACCAAAGAAACGCTGATCAAGAAGTCGTCTCTCAAATCCATGCACTTGACACCGCTTGTCCTTGCGCCCGTGGTTGGCACTTCATTCAACAAATAGCGCAGTCCGTACCCGGCATGTGTTGTACAAAAGACTTGCAGATCTTCGTTTTCCGTCTCAACAAATTCGGCCATGATGACTTCGTCAGTATCAGTTTTAAGTTTGATGAACGTCTGTGCCCGCGATCTGTACGTTCGTCCCGGTTTGAGATCTTTAAGCAGCGTCTGCTTGATCATGCCTTCTTTTGTGGCAAAAACAAATGCTCCTTCTTTTTCAAGACTGTCAAACGTAAAGGCTTCGATAACGCGTTCATCATCGCTTAAACCGACCGTTTGGCTCAAATGCTCACCGGTATCCTTCCAGCGCGAATCAACGATGTCATGAATCGGTCGATAAATGACGTTTCCCTTATTGGTAAACATCAGCAAATGATCCAAAGTATTGGCGACTTTCATCAAAATGACGACGTCTTCTTCTTTCAGGCCGTTGTCGCTTTCATCCGAAGCTTTGAACGAGCGCAGCGAAGAGCGTTTTACGTATCCGTCGCGCGACACGAGCAGCATGACGTCTTCTTGAGCGACCATGACTTCGGTGTCGATTTTGAGTTCCTCAATTTCAGCCCTGATTTCAGTCAGGCGCGGCGTTCCGTATTTTTTGTCAATGGTCTTGAGCTCTTTTTTGATTACTTTGTCAAGTTCTTTGCCGTTATTTAGAATCTTGGTATATTCGACAATTTTACGTTCAAGGTCCTCGGCTTCGTTTTGCAATGCGGTAACGTCGGTATTCGTCAAACGATAAAGCTGCAGGGAAACGATGGCCTCAGCTTGCTTTTCGGTAAAATCAAACGATGAGACCAAGTTGGCTTTTGCATCCTTTTTATTTTTTGATGCGCGGATAGTCTTGATGACGTCATCCAAAATCGACAGCGCCTTAATCAGCCCGTCAACGATATGTTTGCGCTCTTTGGCCTTGTTAAGGTCAAATTCAGTGCGTTTTGTCACCACGATGCGCTGATGTTCAAGGTATGATTCGAGAATTTTCTTCAAGCCGACATGTTTCGGACATTTGTGATCGATTGCAACCATATTGAAATTGTATGAAATCTGCAAATCGGTATTTTTAAACAAATAATTCAAAATGCCCTGTGCGTTTGCGTCCTTTTTAAGTTCGACGACGATGCGAAGTCCTTCGCGATCGCTTTCGTCTCTGACCTCGGCGATTCCTTCTGCTTTCTTTTGAAGCCTGATTTCGTCAATTTTCTTGACCAGCAAAGCCTTGTTGACTTCATAAGGAATTTCTTCGATTACGATCTGCTGCTTTGCGCCGCGAACGTCTTCAATTTGCGTCCTGGCCCTCAGCATTGCCTTGCCGCGTCCCGTTTCATAAGCTTTTTTGATACCGTCCAAGCCGAGCATGATTCCGCCCGTCGGGAAGTCGGGTCCCTTGATGAATTTCATGAGATCGTCCAATTCGGCTTCAGGATGATCCATCAGATAAATCGTTGCCTGAATTGTTTCGGAAAGGTTGTGCGTCGGAATCTCCGTCGCATATCCCGCAGAAATTCCCGTTGCTCCGTTAACCAACAGATTTGGAAATCGTGCCGGCAAAACGGTCGGTTCAAATTCGGTATCATCGAAGTTCGGAACCATTTCAACCGTTTTTTTGTCGATGTCTTTCAGCATCTCAGCCGCAATTTCTGACAGGCGCGCTTCCGTGTAGCGCATGGCAGCCGGAGGATCGCCATCCATGGAACCGTTGTTGCCGTGCATTTCGATCAAAGGCTCACGCAGCTTCCAATATTGGCTCAAACGAACCATCGCTTCGTAAATTGAACTGTCGCCGTGCGGATGATAATTGCCCATGACGTTTCCGACTGATTTGGCCGATTTCCTGAACGGCTTGTCAAACGTGTTGCCGTCTTCATTCATGGCAAACAGGATGCGGCGCTGAACCGGCTTTAAACCGTCGCGAATGTCAGGAAGGGCGCGTTCCTGAATAATATATTTGGAATAGCGTCCGAAACGTTCGCCCATTACGGCTTCAAGCGATAATTCCTGAATATTTGAATGTGTTTCCGTCAAAAATAGCCCTCCCGTTCCTAAATGTTTTCATCCAAGTCGTCATCGAACAGTGACAGACTCTTTTGTGCAATTTCCTGATCTTCTTTGCTTGAAGCATCCCCATGCGCAGATGAGGCAACGGCAGTATCAAGCAGGCTCCCGTCTTCTTCAAGCGTAAATTTGACGTTTTTTTCAATCCATTTTCGTCTTGGCTCAACACGGTCTCCCATCAGAGTTGAGACGCGTTTTTCGGCCAATGCATCGTCTTCGATTTTGACCCTGACCAAAGTTCTCGTTTCAGGATTCATAGTCGTTTCCCAAAGCTGATCGGCGTTCATCTCGCCCAACCCTTTGAAGCGTTGAAGCGTGAAGCCTTTTCCGATTTCTTTTTCGGCCGTTTTAAGTTCTGCATCGGTCCAGGCATACTTGACGACGGTCTTCTTTTTAACCGTTTTTTGAAGCTTGTACAACGGCGGAAGCGCAATGTAGACTCTTCCGGCATTGATCATCGGTCGCATGTATTTATAAAAAAACGTCAAAAGCAACGTTTGAATATGCGCGCCATCGGTATCCGCATCGGTCATGATAATGACCTTGTCATAATTTGCGTCCTCGATGTTGAATTCGGTCCCGACTCCGGCACCGATCGTATAAATCATGGTATTGATTTCTTCGTTTTTGACGATGTCTTGAAGTTTCGCCTTTTCCGTGTTCAAAACCTTGCCGCGCAAAGGCAAAATTGCCTGAAACTTGCGATCGCGTCCCTGTTTGGCAGATCCGCCGGCAGAATCCCCTTCGACTAAGAAAAGCTCGTTTTTCTTGGCATTCTTTGATTGAGCCGGTGTCAGCTTGCCTGAAAGGAGTCGCTCTTTTTTGTGGCGTTTCTTGCCGTTTCGGCTTTCATCGCGCGCTTTTCTGGCTGCTTCTCTTGCTTCTCTTGCCTTTAGCGATTTGCGCACGAGCTCTTTGGCAAAATCGCCGTTTTCCATCAGGTAGTATCCAAGCTGTTCATTGACAATTCCGTCAACGGCGGTTCTTGCTTCCGGCGTTCCGAGCTTGCCCTTTGTCTGTCCTTCGAATTGAAGAAGTTCTTCTGGAATTCTGACGGAAACCACGCAGGCCAAACCTTCTCTGACGTCGCTTCCTTCGAGGTTTTTGTCCTTTGACTTAATCAGATCGACCTTTCTTGCGTATTCGTTGAAGGCTTTGGTCCAAGCGGATTTCATTCCTACTTCGTGCGTGCCGCCGTCTTTTGTGCGCACGTTATTGACAAATGACATGATCGTTTCAGAATAGCCGTCATTATACTGTGCGGCAACTTCGACTTCGATGCCGTCCTTTTTGCCTTCAAAGTACATGACGTTTCCAAGCGTGTCTTTTTCTTCATTAAGGTAGGAAACAAATTCCTGAATCCCGTTTTCAAATAAAAAGACGTCCTGGTCATCGTTTCTTTCATCGGTCAAAACAATTTTAACGCCTTTCAAGAGGAATGCCGATTCGCGCAAGCGTTCAGCCAGCGTGTCATAATTAAAATGCGTTGTCGAGAAAATCTTTTTGTCAGGTTTAAACGTGACGGTCGTTCCGCTTTGCTTTTTGGTTTTACCTATTTTCCGCAAAGTTCCAACGGGATGTCCGCCATCAACAAAGTCTTCTTCGTATTCAATCCCGTCACGAACGGTATTTACGGTCAATTTTTCAGATAAGGCATTGACGACGGAAGCACCGACCCCGTGAAGTCCGCCTGAGGTTTTATATCCGCCTTGTCCGAATTTTCCACCGGCATGAAGCACCGTATAAATGACTTCAACGGTCGGAATCCCCATCGCATGAATTCCGACGGGAAGACCTCGACCGTTGTCGACAACCGTAATCGAATCATCTTTGTGAATCGTTACGTCAATTTCTTTTCCAAATCCAGAGAGTGCCTCATCAACCGCATTATCAACGATTTCGTAGACTAAATGATGCAACCCTTTGGCATCAGTCGAACCAATGTACATCCCCGGTCTTTTTCTGACAGCTTCAAGTCCTTTCAGGACCTGAATGGAATCATCGCTATAATTTTCAGTACCCATAAATTCGACCCTTTCTAAAAATTTGTAACTATTTTATTCTAACTCAAAAATAAAAGCTTTGGCAAGTGGAGCAGCGAACTTAAATTCGCCAAATTGAAAGTAAATTTGCGCAAAGACGGTCTTTGGAGTTAAAATAATGTCTGTACTAGAAGGAGGAGTTTCTTTTGGATTCAAATACTCTGAAAATCATTGCGATGTGCGTCATCGGCTATTTGCTCGGTTCGATTCCTTCCGGCGTTTGGATCGGCAAATTAATGTACGGCAAGGACGTTCGCGATTACGGCAGCGGAAATATGGGTACGACCAACACGTTTCGCGTGCTTGGAAAAAAGGCAGGAATCATCGTTTTGGTGATGGACATGTTCAAGGGAACTTTAACGGCTCTGCTTCCGATGATGTTTGGCATGCATGTCAACGCTTTGCTGATCGGTCTTTCGGCAATCATTGGCCACGTCTTTCCGATCTTTGCCGGATTCAAAGGCGGAAAAGCCGTTGCGACGAGCGTCGGCGTGCTTTTGGTCTATAATCCGGAGTTCTTTTTGATTGCCTGGGTCATTTTCCTGATCACGCTTTATGTTTCAAGCATGGTAAGCGTTGCAAGCATGGTCGGCTTTACGCTGATTACGATCGTTTCGCTGTTTTATAACGATCCGATTTTGACGATCGTTGCTCTTGCTTTGACGATTTTCATTTTTATCCGTCATTGGGGCAACATCGAACGCATTAAAAACGGAACGGAAAACATGGTTCATTTCGGCTTGCTTTACAGAAAAAAACAAAAAGAAAACAAATGAGGATGGGAGAAAAGTCCCGCTTCTCTCTTGAATTAAACGAAAAGCCGAACGAAGGCGGTCAATTTGCGACTGACTTCGTCCGGCTTTTTTAATTTCCAATGCATAAAAACTACTTTTTCAATCAGCAGGACTGCTCAACCAATCTATCCAAGATCTCACTCAGATTTACGGACAAACGGCCGTTTTGAACCATTTTGTCCGCAATCAGCATTTTTGGAACAGTCCGTTTATGGACGCGTGCCATTTTCATCGGTGTGTCCGTAACTGACAGCGATTTTGCCAAAGGAAGCGACTGCTAAATCAAGCTCATTTAATTTTGGGACTTATTACTCCGCTATAGCATGCAATCGTCATGCATACGCAAAAAACCGGATGAGATTTGCAATTAATTGCAAATCATCCGGTTTTTCAATTTGAGGCAGAGTTTTTTTCCAGCCTTATTCGATCGCTATCTTGAATGAAGCATTGAACGTTTCATTCGGAGCAAGCGTTTTGATTCCGTATTTTTTTCTGAAATCCTGCGTCGTATCGGCAGTATCGGCAATGCTCCACCAAGGCTCAAGGCAGACATACTGTCCGTCTTTCGGGTAGCACGACCAAATGCCCAAGGCAAGCGTATCGTCCGACGTCATTTTCACTTGATGATTATGCTTTTTGCTCTTTAAGACCACTTCAACGGGTGCTCCGTCATTGCAAAAAACGATTGCGTCATTGCTGAAAGTTTCTCTTGAGACGTTGATTTCAAAGAGGTCTTTTTCTGTGGCTTTATCCAAATCGAATAACCCCTCTGCATTTAACGGCAAAAAGCGGCGTGATTTTTGCCCCGTAATTTCAACGACGTAATCATCATATTCATCACCGACTTGAAGCTGCGTTGAAAATGCCGGATGGGCACCGATTCCGAAAGGCATTTCCTGACTGTTGGGATTTTCGACCGTATATGCGGTTTCAATGGTGTTTTCAAACAACGTATAGGCGATCTTTAAAACAAATTCGAACGGATAGGCTTTTTTGGTCTCCGAATCTGATTTTAAAACGAAAACAGCCCTTGTCTGCTGCTTTTCTTCAACCTCAAAGTCCATGTCGCGAGCAAATCCGTGCTGATGCATGGAATAGCGCTTGCCGTCGATGAAGTATTCGTCGTTTTTTAATTTTCCGACCGTTGGGAACAACACGGGCGCATGTCTGCCCCAATATTTTGCATCCCCGCTCCAAAGATAATTTGCGCCTGTTTTTTTCAAAATAATTTCCGAAAGCTCTGCACCATGTTCATTGATGCCGACTCTGATATGTTCATTTTCAAGCATGACGGTCATTTGTCAAAATCCCCCTTCTACAGAATATATTGGCTGAGATCCCTGTCGTCAACGATCGAGCCGACCTTGTCTTCAACATAGGCTTCAGTAATCGTGATTTCGCCCATATGCATGTCCGGTCCTTCAAACAGCAAATCTTCAAGCAGTTTTTCAAGAATCGTGTGAAGACGTCTGGCACCGATATTTTCGGTTTCGTGATTTACTTTGCATGCAATCTCAGCAATTTTTTCGATTGCCTCTTTCGTAAACGTTACGGAAACGTTGTCCGTGCCGATCAAAGCAATATACTGCTTGACGAGCGCGTTTTTCGGTTCCGTCAAGATTCTGACGAAATCTTCTTTTTGCAAATCGTCAAGCTCGACTCTGATCGGGAATCTTCCTTGAAGTTCCGCAATCAGATCGCTTGGCTTTGATTCTGCAAATGCACCGGAAGCAATGAATAAAATATGATCCGTTTTGATCATGCCGTATTTTGTTTTGATTGAAGACCCTTCGACGATCGGCAAGATGTCCCGCTGAACCCCTTCGCGTGAAACCTCGCCGGAGTTTTGCTTTGATTTGGAAGTAATCTTGTCGATTTCATCGATAAAGATAATGCCGGTATTTTCGGCGCGCTTGATGGCGGCATCGGCAATGTCCCATGAGTTGACGAGCTTGGCTGATTCTTCGCGAACCAAAATTTCGCGTGCTTCTTTAACGCTTACCGTTCTGGTGATCTTTTTTTTCGGCGTGATCTGGGCAAGCGCGTCTGAAAGGTCGACGCCCATTTGGCCGAGCATTCCGTCGGCTGCTCCGGACGGAGAGCTTGGCTCATCCATCTGGAGCGTGATTTCTTCATTTTCAAGATATCCTTGACGAAGCTTTTCGGCAACCGACATGCGCTTGTCTGCAATCTCATCGGTTACGTCTTCAGGTTCTTCCTGCTGATTGAAAAGGTTTGCGTAATTTCCGCTTTGAAGATCGCTCATCATCTTTGAAAATGCTTGCTGCTGCGACATTTTTTCCTGTTTCTTCTGAGCGGGAACGAGCAGTTTCACCAACCGTTTGTCAGCTTTTGCGACGGCTTCTGCACGAACGTTTTTGAACATTTCGTCTTCTTCCATCTTGTAAGAAACTTCAACCAGATCACGAACCATCGATTCGACGTCGCGACCAACGTAGCCGACTTCCGTGAATTTTGTAGCTTCGACCTTGATAAACGGTGCATCGACGATTTTGGCCAGACGTCTGGCTATTTCAGTCTTTCCGACGCCTGTGGGTCCGATCATCATCATATTTTTTGGCGTGATTTCCTCTTGCATGTCCTCAGAAAGCTGCATCCTGCGGTAGCGGTTGCGTAAAGCGATCGCAACGGCCTTTTTGGCTTTTGCTTGTCCAACGACGTACTTGTCGAGTTCGGCTACGATTTCTTTTGGAGTTTTTTCATGTCCTGTCAAATCCAGTCCCCCCTTAAAGTTCTTCGCAAATAATATTGTGATTCGTGAAAATATCAATGTCGCCGGCAATTCCGATTGCGGCCTTGGCAATTTCGGCTGCCGACATGCCATCAGCATATTTCGTCATGGCTTTTGCAGCAGCCAAAGCGTAGTTTCCGCCCGACCCGATTGCCAAAACGTCGTCGTCGGGTTCGATTACTTCGCCCGATCCGGAAACAAGCAGCAGATTCTTGGCATCCATCACGATCAGCAATGCCTCCAGTTTCTGCAATGCTTGATCGCTGCGCCATTCTTGCGCCAGTTCAACCGCTGCCCTTTGCAGATTGCCGCTGTATTGATTGAGTTTTTTCTCAAAACGGTCTTCCAGATTGAAAGCATCAGCCACGGATCCGGCAAATCCGACGACGACTTTGCCGTCATAAATCTTACGAACCTTGTGGGCCGTCCCTTTCATGATAACCTTTTCGCCCATCGTAACTTGTCCGTCGCCTGCCATGGCCGTCTTGCCATTGTGGCGAACCGCGCAAATCGTTGTAGCATGAAATGAAATTGCCATTCTAATTCCTCCAACAAAAATGTAATTTTATGCACGCGGGAAAAATTTTCGGTAGTCCCGCTGAAGATGTTCAGGCGTAACGTGCGTGTATATTTGAGTCGTTGAAATGCTGCTGTGTCCCAAAAGCTCCTGAACCGAACGAAGATCAGCCCCGTTCGCAAGCATGTGCGTCGCAAACGTATGCCTGAGCTCATGCGGATGGATCGTTGTTGTCAAACTGCTTTTTTCAACAATTTTGTCCAGAATGTAGCTGACCCCGGCAGGCGTCAGCTGATCGCCGTAATGGTTTACGAAAACAAAGTCATGTTTCTTTTGATATTTTTCCATGACCGGCGTGCGCATTTTTTCAAAGTAATTTTTCAACGCATTATCGAGATAGCTTCCAAACTGAACGTAGCGATCCTTTTTGCCTTTCCCGTGAACCAGAATCGAACGCATCGGAAAATCAATATCCTGCATCTTCAAACCGACGCATTCGCTGACGCGCATTCCCGTTGAATACAAGTTCTCAAGCAATGCATTGTCGCGAACGGTCAAAGGATCGTCCCCGCAAACGGCTTGAAACAGCGCATTCATTTCTTTTTCGTAAAAAAAATGCGGCAGTCGTCTCGGATGTCGTTTCAAAGAAACGTATGCAAAAGGATCCTGATCGGCTTTATCGTTTCTAACAAGAAAACGGTAAAAGGCCCGCAAACTTGAGATCTTGCGCGAAACGGTCGTCGTCTTGAGTTCTCTGTCATAAAGCCAGCTCATATACGCATGAACATCGATATTGCTGATTTCCTTGAACGATTTCAAACCTCCGCTTTCATCAAGGAAACGGCAAAACTCGTTCAAGTCCTCAAAATACGAGGTAATCGTTGCCTCGGAGTACTGTCGCTCAACTTTGAGATATTGCTTAAATTGTTCAAGCCATTCTTTTTCCAAGGTTGACACCCCCCTCATTTCATTTTCCTTCACAAAGCATATTAAGTCAAGGTCAGTCGATGCTTTGTGCCAAGTCTTAAGCAAATTTGAATTTTCGCTTGAAAATTCAAATATTTTGTTCTATCATTGTTTTTAAGTATTAACGACTTTTTTATTTGCGCAGATAAAAGTCTAAAATACATTTATTTTTAGGCATATTAAAGTATTTGATACTTAAACGGAGTACAAAAGCTTATGAGGTGAATTAATTATCATGGATAATACACAAAACAAAAGCAATCTCAATCCCTTTTCGACTTTCCTGATCATCGGAACGGCCTGGGCCTTTGATGCCTTGGACGTCGGCCTTCTTTCGTTCGTCATGCCGCTGATCAGAAACGAATGGCTGCTTACGCAATCCCAAACGGGCCTGGTGAGTTCTGTCAGTTCAATCGGAATGATCGCTGGCGGATTTTTATTCGGTCACTTGGCTGATAAGATCGGTCGGCAAAAAACGCTGATTGCTTCTTTGCTGCTCTTTTCGCTCGGAAACGTCGTTTTGGCCTTCACCCAAGGGTTCGCGCCCTTTTTGATCGTTCGCTTTATCGTCGGTGCCGGACTTGGTGGCGAACTTCCGGTAGCCGCAACCTATATAGCGGAACTGTACAGCGGCAAAAAACGCTCAATGATGCTGATTTTGGCAGACAGTTTCTGGGCCGTCGGTTGGCTTGTCGCAGCCTTTTTGTCATATGCTTTGAGCGGACTTTTAGGCTGGCGCGGGCTGTTGATCGTGACTGCCTGCTCTGGATTCTTCGTAGTCGCAATCAGAAAACACGTCTCAGACAGCGATGACGTTAAGCA
>ERZ1031347.843-NODE-843-length-13143-cov-5.398915_pt1 | contig 13143 bp, 10 predicted proteins | sample MGYA00517106_ERZ1031347 | MGnify/ENA primary metagenome ERZ1031347 (study PRJEB33719, sample SAMN04261392) | wastewater metagenome | biome: periurban shantytown; feature: human; material: feces | host: Homo sapiens | place: Peru: Lima | collected 2012-07-19 ...
CCGTCAGCACGAGTTCGACAAGGTCGAGATGGTCAAGTTCGCCAAGCCGGAGGACTCCGACAACCAGCTCGAGAGCATGACGGCCGAGGCCGAGTACCTGCTCCAGCAGCTTGGCCTGCCGTATCGCGTCATCTCCCTGTGCACGGGCGACCTTGGCTTCTCTGCCCGCCAGACGTATGACATCGAGGTCTGGCTGCCGAGCTACAACGCCTACAAGGAGATCTCCTCCTGCTCCAACTGCGGCGACTTCCAGGCCCGTCGCGCCAACATCAAGTACCGCGACCCCGAGAACTTCAAGGGCACGCGCTACCTGCACACGCTCAACGGCTCCGGCCTGCCCGCCGGCCGCACGATGGCTGCCATTCTCGAGAACTACCAGAACGCCGACGGCTCCATCACGGTGCCCGAGGTCCTGCGTCCCTACATGGGCTGCGACAAGATCGAGCGCGCCTAGCACGCGGCGCTCTCGCACGGCGGCACACGACGGCGGGCCAGCCTGGGGATTCCCCCGGCTGGCCCGCTTTTTTGTGGTGCCTGCCGCGTGGCGTCTACCAGATGGTCAGGGGGCGGTCCTGCCCGGCGGCGCAGATCGTGAGCGCTCCGTCCGGGGTACGCGCCTCGGTGAACGTGTCGTTCGCGGCCTGGGCGCCAACGGCGGCGGCGAGCGTGCGCACGGCGACGCTCGGGCGGTTGTTCTCCTGCGAGAGGTGCATGGCCACGACCGTTTCCGTCGTCGGCCCCACGAGCTCGCGGAGCGCGCCGGCCGCCTGGTCGTTCGACAGGTGGCCGTGGTCGCCGGCCACGCGTGCCTTGAGCACGGCGGGATACGGGCCCGTGGCGAGCATGCGCGCGTCATGGTTGCTCTCGAGCGCGAGAATCCTCACGCCGCGGAGGAGCGTCATCGCACGTTGCCCAAGCACGCCCGTGTCCGTGCAGAACCCCAGGGAGTCAGCGCCATTCTCGGACGCGCAGTCAAAGCGCAGGCCAAATGGGTCGGCCACGTCGTGCGAGGTGGGAAACGTCCGCACGCGCATGCCGCACGCCTCGAGTTCGTCGGAGGCTCCCACGAGCTCAAACGGCAGCGCCGCGAGGTACTTGCGGCCGCCTGCCGTGCCTGCCGTGGCCACGAGCCGTCCCTCGTACTTGTTGCAGAGGACGGACAGGCCGCTCGTGTGGTCGCTGTGCTCGTGTGTCACGATGACGCACCCAACGCGGTCCATGTCCACGCCCAGCTCGTCGGCCCTGCGCATGAGCTCGCGGCGCGACAGGCCGTCGTCGATGAGCACGGAGCCCTCCGGTCCCTCCACCACGGCAGCGTTGCCCTTGGACCCGCTCGCGAGGACGTGCAGGTGCATGAGCGGCGCGACTGCGGGAGGCTCCTCGGGCCAGGGAAGGCTGGCATCCGTGCGCGCATCGTGCGTGCCGTACTCGGTCTCCCATCCGTTCACAGGCGCACCCCACGCTTTCTCGCCACGGACTCGAGCGCGGCGAGGTCCGCACGGTCCGGCGCGGTGTCAAAGTCCCCGCCCGCCGCCACCTCTGCCCGCTTGGCGCGCACGACGTCCGCGAGCAGGGCGTCCGCTGCCTCCGCGGACGTGTGAAGCGCCTGGTAGACGAGCGTGGGGGCTATGGCGTAGCGACCGATGAGGAAGTGGCATCCCACAAAGTCGTTCGGGTCCTTGGCGGGGTCGAGGACGGGCGTGTTGCGGCGGCTCGTGAGCAGTGCGATGCCCAGGTGGTTCGCGGGGTCGATGAGCGTGAAGGTGCCCGTCCAACCCGTGTGTCCGATGGCCGCAGTGTCCGGAACCTGCGAGAAGACAGCCGTGTACCCGTTATGGGCCTTGCGGCGCCAGCCGAGGCCGTAGCTCGGATCGGTGTCCTTGGGCTTGATGAAGCGGTCGAGCGTGTCCTCGTCAAACAGGCGAACGTCGCCGTAGCCGCCGCGGTTGAGCACGACCTGCTCGAGAACGGCGATGTCGCTTGCGCTCGAGAACAGGCCGGCATGGCCGGACACCTCGCCCATCACGTGGAAGGCCTTGGCGTCGTGGCACTGCCCCTGGACGGTCTCGCGGCGCACGTTGGCGAACGAGACGGCGCCGTCGCGCGTGTTGCCGTTGAGCTCGGTGGCCGCGCAGTCGTCCTTGGAGAATCCATGGCGCAGGGGCTGGTACGTCGTGCGCGCAAGGCCGAGCGGCCCATAGACCTCCTGCTCGAGGTAGTCGTCGAGCCTCATGCCCACGATGGCCTCAACGATGAAGCCCAGCAGCATGTAGTCCACGTCCGAGTAGCGCGTTGCCGTGCCCGGTGCGTACTCGAGCGGCGTGGCGACGATCTTCTCGAGAGCCTCGTCGCGGCTCTGGGTGAACAGCGCGGCGTTGGCGTTGCTGCCGGCAACGACCCTGTGGAGCGCCGGGTCGTAGTCCGCGTTGTGATAGCTCGGGTCTGCGGGGAACCCCGCCTGGTGCTGGAGCAGCTCGGAGACGGTGAGCTCGTCCTTGCCGGGAATCTCGGCACCCGGTAGGTCGCGGAACTGCGGAAGGTAGTCGCGGACTCGCGCGCCCAGGTCGACCTTCCCCTCGCTGGCAAGCTTCTGGAGTGCCATGTTGCAGGCGAACATCTTGGTATTGCTGGCCATGTCAAAGAGCGTCTCGTCCGTGACGGGCGTGCGCCTGGCAGCCGGGATGGGCGTGCCGTCCTGCTCGTAGGAGCTCACGGCGCCATAGTGGCCTCGCTTGATGACGGCGCCGTCCTTCACCACGACGAGCTGGGCGCACGAGAAGCCCGCCTCGACCTCGGCCTCTATGATCTGGTCGAGAAGCTCGAGGGAAGGGTTGCCTGCCCAGGCGGCCGTGTCGTCTCGCAGGGTGGGGTAGGGAACGCGCAGCTCGAGCGTGCCACAGCCCTCGGCCAGGCAGCAGACCTGCAGGTAGTTGTCACCGTTGACCGTGGCGTCGGCGATGCTCACGCTGTGCCATGAGTCTGCGGTGACGCCGTCGAGCGGGACGCGCGCGCCGTTGACGAACACGCGAAACGCCTCCGGGCGCTCGCAGCGCGCGAGCAGCGAGCCCTGCCGCTCGAAGCCGACGAAGGTCCTGGTGGCGTTCGTGACGAGCGACTGGTCGTAGCCCCTCGATTCCGGCGTGGCGGGGCAGGCGAGCTCGAGCTGACAGGCCATGGGGCGGCTCCCTCTCATGCGGTGCGCGGCTGGTCCTCGCACCGGATTGCGGGGACGTGCGCGAGCGCCCCCAAGCGGTCGTAAACTAGACAACCTAACAGGATAGCCCGCGCGGACGCCGCCGGGCCCAACGGATGGGGTGAGCGCGCTTGCCAAGCGTCAGCAGCAGATATGCGCACGGTCAGTCCTTCGAGCGACCCAGCGGCCGCCCGGGGCCGGAGTCGCGAGGCCCCGTCGTGCTCATGGTCTCGGGCGGGGCGGACTCCACGGCCCTGCTCGTGCTGGCCGCCACCGCCGCGCTCGACATCGTCGACGGCCGAGGAGAGGCCGTCATTGCCCGCGAGCGCCTGCACGTCCTGCACGTGAACCACCAGCTCAGGGGCATCGATGCCGATGAGGACGAGGAGTTCGTCCGTGGCCTGGCGGCACGGTACGGCATTCCCGCGACCGTTCGGCGCGTCGATGTGGCCAAGCTTGCCGCCTCTGCCCAGCTAGGTGACACGAACGTCGAGAACGTGGCCCGCGAGGTGCGCTACGCCGCGGCGAACCAGCTCGCCAACGAGCTGTGCGCGGCCGCCGGCCTGCCGCGCTCGAGCGCTCGCATTCTCACGGCGCACACGGCGAATGACCGTGCCGAGACGTTCTTCATGCATGCGATAAAGGGCTCTGGCGCGCAGGGCCTCTCCTCCATCCCGCGGCGCCGCAACCGCATCGTTCGCCCGCTTCTCGGGCGCACCCACGAGCAGCTCTGCGATCTCTTGCGCATGCGCGGCATCGTCTGGCGCGAGGACGCGACGAACGCCGACACCCGCTATCTGCGCAACTTCGTGCGTCATGAGATTGTTCCGCTCGCCAGGCAGCGCAACCCGCGGCTCTTCGAGAGCATGGCGGCCACGTGCGACATCCTCTCGGACGAGGACGCCTACCTCACGCAGGTGGCCTCGCGCGCCTATCGCGCCCTCGAGAGGCGGCACGGCCAGGGCCTCGTGGCGCTCGATGCCGCTCGCCTCGCCGCCGCCGACGTCGCCATCGCCCGGCGTGTCGTGCGCATGGCCGTTCTCGACGCCTGCCCGCAGTGTCGCCTCGACGCCCGCCACGTGGCGCGCATCCTGGAGGTTGTCGCTGCTGGTGAAGGGTCCGTGAGCCTTCCCGCCGGGGCGGACGCCCGCGTCACGTACGGCGCGCTGTTCGTTCGCTCGCGCGAGGCCCAGGGGCATGCGGACACGAGCGGCTGGCTCGAGGTTCCCCGGCTTCCCGGGCCAGCCGGTGCGAGCGCGTCGCTCGTGGCCCCGGGTGCGGCGGGGCTGCTTTCGCTTGGCGCGGGCACGCTCACGGCGCGCCTGCGCGAGGTGTCGGCGGGAAGCGCCCCCGAGTCGCTTGCCCGTGCCCACGCCCGCGAGTGGGACGGCCTGTCCGTGCTGCTCGACGCCGCCGCCTGCGGCATCGGCCAGCTCGGCGGCAGGCTGTGGGTCTCCGGACCCGAGGTGGGGGAGGTCCTCTGCCCGCTTGGGATGCACGGCCAGTCCAAGAAGCTCTCGGACCTGCTCATCGATGCTAAGGTTCCCGCAAGCGAGCGCGCCGCCGTGCCCGTCGTGCGTGCGGGCGTCTCGGGTCCCGTGCTGTGGGTGGCTCCCCTGCGCGCCGACGAGCGCGCCCGCGTCACCGACGCCTCGCGCGTGCTCCTCGAGCTCGCCTGGAGGCCAAAATGAGACAAGGGGACAGTCCCCTTGTCTCATTTCTCGCTCCCTTGCCGGTATGCGTCCGGAAGGGTTGCTAGAATCTAATTTCCACTGAGTGTGCCTGACGAGCGGCGCCGGTGGTCACGGGGCTTGCGCCCCAGAAGGGAAAGAGGATCGCGCCATGGAGCAGATTCATCCGGACGTCAGCAAGGTCATCCTGTCCGAGGAGGACATCAAGGACATCGTCGCGCGTATGGGCGCAGAGATCACGAAGGACTATGCCGGCAAGAACCCGCTGCTCATCGCGGTTCTCCGCGGTGCCGTCGTCTTCATGGGCGATGTCATGCGTGCCATCGACTGCCCGCTCGGCATCGACTTCATGGCCGTCTCGAGCTATGGCGACGGCGCCGTCTCCTCGGGTGTCGTGCGCATCGTCAAGGACCTCGACACCAAGATCGAGGGTCGCGACGTCCTGATCATCGAGGACATCCTCGACTCGGGCCTCACGCTCAAGTACCTCATGAAGAACCTGCGCTCGCGCCACCCGGCCTCCCTGGAGATCGCCGCCTTCCTCGTGAAGGACGTCCCGGGCCAGGAGACGGCCGTGACCCCGCGCTACGTGGGCGCCCACGTGCCCGACGAGTTCATCGTGGGCTATGGCCTGGACTTTGCCGAGCGCTACCGCAACCTGCCCTACATCGGAATCCTCAAGCCGGAGGTCTACGGAAAGTAGCATATGAGCAGCAACAACGAGAACAACAACCAGCCTGGCGGCCCGCAGCGCGGCCCCAACCCGCCGCGCACGAGCGCCATCTCGCTCATCATCGCCATCGCGCTCGTGGCCTACCTCGTGTACTCCATGGTGCCGTCGATGTTCGGCGTCTCTGGGACAGACTCGATTCCCACGAGCGACGTCGTGGCCGCGGTGCAGGATGACCGCGTCTCCACGCTCACGTATCGCGTCTCCTCCGGTGAGCTTACCGGCACGTACTGGACCGATGGCTCCGACAAGGGCAATGACGACAAGCTCGTCTCGTTCAAGAGCACCTATGCCGGCACCGACAACCTCGCCGAGCTTATGGAGAGCCACCCCGAGGTGAAGTACACGGTGGACACCTCGAGCGACGAGTGGCTCGACACGCTGCTGTTCTCCGTGCTGCCCACGCTGCTCATGGTCGGCGTGTTCATCTACTTCATGCGAGGCATGCAGGGCCAGGGCGGCGGCGCCATGGGCTTTGGCAAGACGAAGGCCAAGACCACCGAGGAGACCCGTCCCAAGGTGAAGTTCTCTGACGTCGCCGGTGTTGACGAGGCCGTCGAGGAGCTCAAGGAGATCCGCGACTTCCTCGCCGAGCCCGAGCGCTTCCACAAGATGGGCGCCAAGATTCCGCGCGGCGTGCTGCTCGTGGGCCCTCCGGGCACGGGCAAGACGCTGCTTGCCAAGGCCGTCGCCGGCGAGGCGGGCGTGCCGTTCTTCTCCATCTCCGGCTCTGACTTTGTGGAGATGTTCGTGGGCGTGGGCGCAAGCCGCGTGCGCGACCTGTTCAAGCAGGCCAAGGCCGCCAGCCCCTCGATCATCTTCATCGACGAGATTGACGCCGTGGGCCGTCAGCGCGGCGCGGGTCTCGGCGGTGGCCACGATGAGCGCGAGCAGACGCTCAACCAGCTGCTTGTAGAGATGGACGGCTTCGAGGCAAACGACGCCGTCATCCTCATCGCCGCGACGAACCGCCCCGACATCCTTGACCCGGCGCTGCTGCGCCCGGGCCGCTTTGACCGTCAGGTCACCGTGGACCGCCCCGACCTCTCTGGTCGCGAGCAGATCATCCGCGTTCACTCCGAGGGCAAGCCGCTTGCCGGCGATGTCGACTTCGGCCGCCTGGCCAAGCTCACGCCGGGCTTCACGGGCGCGGACCTGATGAACCTCATGAACGAGAGCGCACTGCTCGCCGCGCGCCGCCACAAGTCCAAGATCACGATGGACGAGGTCGAGGAGGCCATGGAACGCGTCATCGCCGGCCCCGAGCGCAAGAGCCGCGTCATGACGGAGAGCGAGCGCAAGACAATCGCCTATCACGAGAGCGGTCACGCCCTCGTTGGTCACATCCTCGAGAACTCCGACCCGGTGCACAAGATCTCGATCATTGCGCGCGGCCAGGCGCTCGGTTACACCCTGCAGCTCCCCGAGGAGGACCACTTCCTCAACACGCGAGACGGCATGCTCGACCAGATTGCCGTGCTGCTGGGCGGTCGTACGGCCGAGGAGCTCTTCTGCGACGACATCACCACCGGTGCGAGCAACGACCTCGAGCGTGCCACCAAGATCGCCCGCCAGATGGTCACGCGCCTGGGCATGAGCGAGGCGCTGGGCACGCAGGTGTTCGGCGAGGCCCAGCACGAGGTGTTCCTCGGCCGTGACTACGCGGATCACCAGGACTACTCGGCAGAGACCGCCAAGCGCATCGACGACGAGGTGGAGCGCATCATGCGCGAGGCCCACAACCGTGCCCGCGAGGTGCTCGAAGCCCGCCGTGACCAGATGGACACGATGGCAAAGGTGCTCCTCGAGCGCGAGACGGTCGAGGGCGACGTCGTGAACGCCCTGCTCGATGACGAGTGGGACGAGTGCGTGGCCGCGCACCCGGAGGCCGCACAGGCTGAGGCGCCGGCGGCCAAGCCCGGTGAGCTCGACGAGGATGCTGCCGCGGAGGCCGCAGAGGCCGCGCGTGCCGCCGTCGCCGCCGAGGAGACGGGCGAGAGCGCCGCGCCCGATGACTCGAGCAAGACCGAGACAAGCGAGTAACGACGACAACGGCTGCCCTCGGGCGGCCGTTGTTCCATATGCAAGGGGGATGCAATGATCAACGAAACGATGTACGGCTACGGGGCCTCCAAGAGCTCGATCCGCGAGATTGCCGCGTACGGTGCTGCCCGCAAGGCGCAGATCGGTGCCGAGAACGTCTTTGACTTCAGCCTGGGCAATCCGAGCGTTCCCGCTCCCGCCGAGGTCGCGGCATCTCTCAAGGCGTCTGCCGAGCTCCCGCCCGCGCAGGTTCACGGCTACACTCCCGCCAATGGCCTACCCGCCTGCCGAGAGGCCGTCGCCGCCTCGCTTTCGCGTCGATTCTCTGCCGAGATGGGCAAGCGACCCGTGGCGGACGCCGATGACCTCTACATCACCTGCGGCGCCGCCGCCTCGCTCACCATCACGCTCCATGCGGTGACCAACCCGGGTGACGAGGTCATCGTCATCGCCCCGTACTTCCCTGAGTATCGCGTCTGGATCGAGACGTGCGGTTGCACCTGCGTCGAGGTCATGGCCGACGCCTCCACGTTCCAGATCGATGCCGACGCCGTTGCCGCCGCCGTCACCGAGCGCACCGCCGCCGTCATCATCGACTCGCCCAACAACCCCGTGGGCACCGTCTACACGCGCGAGACCCTCGAGAAGCTCGCTGCCGCGCTCGAGCGTCGCGGCCGGGAGACGGGTCATCCCATCTACCTCATCTCCGACGAGCCGTATCGCGAGATCACCTACGGTGCCGAGGTTCCCTGGGTGCCCGCCATCTACGAGCGCACCATCGTCTGTTACAGCTACTCTAAGAGCCTGTCGCTTCCCGGTGAGCGCATCGGCTGGGTGCTCGTGCCGCCTACGAACCCCGAGCACGACCGCCTCGTCCCGACGGTTGCCGGCGCCGGCCGCACGTTGGGTTTCGTCTGCGCTCCTGCCATCTTCCAGCGCGTGCTCATCGACTGCGTGGACGTTCCCAGTGACGTCGACGCCTACGCGCGCAACCGCGAGGCCCTCACGCGTGGCCTGGCCGAGGCCGGCTACGAGTACATCGAGCCTGCCGGCGCCTTCTACCTGTGGGTCAAGGCGCTTGAGCCCGATGCCAGCGCCTTCTTTGAGCGTGCGAAGGCTCACGAGCTGCTGCCCGTTCCCTCAGACTCCTTCGGCTGCCCGGGCTGGGTGCGCGTGGGCTACTGCGTGAGCTACGAGACCATCGTGAACTCCATGCCCGCGTGGCAGGCGCTCGCGGCCGAGTACAAGTAGTCACGGGGCCGGACGCTTGCGCCCGGCCCTTTCTATGGGCGCTGCCATGCGCCCGCGGAGGTCACCCATGCTCAAGAACCTGTGCGACACCCACACCCACACGCTCTACTCGCGCCACTCCTACTCCACGATTCGCGAGAACGTCCTTGCTGCTCGCGACGCGGGCCTCGAGCTCCTCGCCTCGACGGACCACTACAGCCCCATGCTCTACCCCGAGCAGCACATGCGCAACTTCCAGTTCTTCTACAACTACGCCTGCTGGCCGCGCGAGTGGGAGGGCGTGCGCCTCATGCACGGCTGCGAGGCTGACATCGTGGACCTGGACGGCCACCTGTTTGGCTGGGACATCCCCGTGGACATCGAGATAAACGGCTGCCCGCTCGATAAGCCTGAGATTCTCAAGGACCGCGTCTTCAAGGGCTGCGAGTACGTCATCGCCAGCGTCCATGACAGATCATTCTCGCGCGGCGCCTCGCTTGCCCAGACGACGCAGATGTACGTGAACGCGCTGCACGAGTCCAAGGTGCTCATGCTGGCGCACACCGGTCGCTCGGCCGTGCCGTTCGACGTGCGCGAGGTCGTGGGCGAGGCGGCCCGCCTGAACAAGCTCATTGAGATCAACGACCACAGCCTCGAGTTCAAGAGGCCCGCCGTCGACGCTGCCTGCCGCGAGATTGCCCAAGCCTGCGTCGACCTCGGTTGCAAGATTGCTGTGAACACGGACGCCCACATCTGCATGGGGATTGGCAGGTTCGGCCACGCCCTCGCCATGCTTGAGGAGATGCACTTCCCCCAGGAGCTCATCGCCACGACGAGTGCCGAGACGTTCCTCAACGCCGTGGACGCCGCCAACATCCACTAGGCACCAGAGGGGACGGGTTCATCTGGTCCCGCAGGTCATACCCTCCCGGACCAAACGAACCCGTCCCCTTTGGTTCCGCTACGTCCCCTTTGGTTCCGCTATAGCTCGATGGTGAGCTCGACGGGGCAGTGGTCGCTGCCGTAGACCTCGGAGAGGATTGACGCGCCTGTCACGCGGCCGGCGACGTCGTTGCTCACGAGGAAGTAGTCGATGCGCCAGCCCGCGTTGTTCTTGCGCGCGTTGAAGCGGTAGCTCCACCAGCTGTACGCGCCCGTGAGCTCGGGGAAGCGCGCGCGGAACGTGTCGGTGAAGCCGGCGTCCAGCAGCTCGGTGAAGCTTGCGCGCTCCTCGTCCGAGAAGCCTGCGTTGCCTCGGTTGGGGCCTGGGTTCTTGAGGTCGATCTCCTCGTGCGCCACGTTGAAGTCGCCGCAGGTTACGACGGGCTTCTCGGCAGCAAGCCGCGCGAGAAACTCACGGTAGACGTGGTCCCATGCGAGGCGCGTGTCCAGCCTTGCGAGCTGTCCCTGCGCGTTGGGCGTGTAGACGTTGACGAACCAATACGCGTCGAACTCAAGGGCGCACACGCGGCCCTCCGTGGCGGCCACGGCAAAGAGCTGCTCGTCGTCCGCGCCCAACACCTCGTGGGCAATCGGGAGCATGGCGTCCGCGTGCAGTACGCGTAGCGGCTCCTCGCGCGAGAAGACCGCCGTGCCCGAGTATCCCTTGCGCTCGGCGTAGCTCCACGTCTGGTGGTATCCGGGAAGGTCGAGCTCGATCTGGCCCTCCTGGAGCTTCGTCTCCTGGATGGCGAAGACGTCGGCGCCGATGCTCTCGACGACGTCAACGAAGCTCGGATCCTTCTTCATGACGGCGCGCAGGCCGTTGACGTTCCAGGATGCGAGGCGAAGCTCTCGGTTCTCGGTCATGGGTTCCTCCCTGTCAGTAACACTTGGGGGCGGGGTCAAACTGTCACCGTCTGCTAGTCCGTGAGCCATTCTAGCCAACGATCCATCTCGCGCTCGGCCAGCGCGTGACCCTGGTCAAAGACGGCGTGCAGCTTTCCCACGTTCGTCTCCGTGTTGTGGATGGGCATGGTCTCGGGGCGCACGACAAGGGCCTGGCCCCCGCGCTCGAGCTCATCGAGGTGGTCGAGGGCGGCGTTGTAGCGCTCGGCTCGTGTCTCGAGGGCGTCGAACACGTGCGGCTGCCCGGCGCAGAGGCGTCGCATGAGCCCGCGCTTTCCTCGGCCCATGGGTGACTTTCTGTAGCCCGCCTCCCTCGTGCCGATGAAGAAGAAGCGCTCGTAGCCGTCCTCCTCGGCCAGGTGCAGCGGAATCCCCGCGCCCGTGCCCAGGCCGCCGTCAAGCATGACCTGGCCTTCCACCGCGATGGGATTCATGACGAACGGCATCGTGGAGCTGGCGCGTACGAGGCGCGCCATCGTGAGCGGGGACGTCATGTCCTCGTTTGTCCACGTGACGGTGCGGCCCGTGTCGCGCTCGAAGGACTGTATGCGCGCCCGCGTTGGGTTGGTGCGGAACGTCTCCCAGTCGATGGGAAGCGTCCCATCCTGGATTGCCTCGTCGTAGAGCCACTGCGAGTTGAAGAACCCGTCGTGGCGCACGAGCGAGCCGATGCCGCCAAAGCGCTTGTCGCCCGCGATGTCCACAAAGCACATGCGCGTGCGCTCGGCGTCTCGTGCGAGGTAGTTCACGGTGTTCGAGGCACCTGCGGACAGGCCGCACACGTAGGGGAACCACACCTCGTGCTCGATGAACGCGGCCACGATGCCGGCCGTGTGGGCCGCGCGCATGCCGCCGCCCTCAAGCACAAGCGCCGTGCCTGATATGTTCGTCTCGCGCGTGGTCATGCAGCCTCCTTGTTCTCGAGAAGTGACTGTAGCACGCGCCGCGGCGGGATTCGGGCCGTCGCGGCGCGGCGAGGGCTATCCTTTTGCCCGAGAAGCTCCCACCTACGAATCGAGGCATCATGCCCATCACCATCACGGACCCGTCCGAGGCCGCTAGCGAGATTGCGCGCCGCGTCGAACGTCACAACCGCATCGTGTTCTTTGGGGGCGCGGGCGTCTCAACGGCGAGCGGCATCCCGGACTTCCGCAGCGTAGACGGCCTCTATCACCAGAAGTTCGCCTATCCGCCCGAGACGATGCTCTCCCATGACTTCTTCGAGACGCACACTGCCGAGTTCTATGAGTTCTACCGCACGAAGATGATCGCGCTGGGTGCCAAGCCAAACCAGGCTCACCTCAAGCTTGCCGAGCTGGAGCGTGCAGGCAAGCTCACGGCTGTGGTGACGCAGAACATCGACGGCCTGCACCAGGCGGCCGGCTCCAAGAACGTGTTGGAGCTTCACGGCTCGGTGCATCGCAACATCTGCCAGCGCTGCGGGCATGTCTACTCGGCCGAGTGGATCATGGCACGCGAGCACGAGGACACCAATGGCGTGCCCGTGTGCCCCGAGTGCGGCGGGCCCATCAAGCCCGACGTCGTGTTGTACGGCGAGGGCCTCGACAACCAGGTGGTGAGCGATGCCATTCTCGCGATTCGCGAGGCGGACATGCTCATCGTGGGTGGCACGAGTCTCGTGGTCTACCCGGCCGCGGGCCTCATCGACTACTTCCTTGGCCAGGAGCTCGTCGTGGTAAACCGCGACCCAATCCCCGTGAGCTCGCGCGCCAGCGTCATTGTCCAGGCCGACATCGCTAAGGCCTTCGACTTCTAGATCCCGGGGCGGTATCGTCGCGACTTTCGATTTCCAGCGTTCCCAAGCCGACGCCCCCGCCGTTCAGGGGCTCATTGCGACCATGTGCAATCTAGGTTCCAAAAAAATGCATATAAGTCATATTATGGGTGTATCCGCTATTTGGCTTTGAGCTAACTGGTTCGGATAGCCCTTTCTGGGTTGAATTCGGCATAACCAATAGGCTGCCCGTTGCCACGGTAACGGGCAGCTTCGCGCGTTGAGCGCGAGGGCGTCGTAAGGAGTCCCACATGAAGCGTAAGCAAGGTATTGAGTCGAGCCGCAAACTGGGGGGGGGGTCGTTTAGTCGCGGCGCTCATCGGTGCCCTGTGCGCCCTGTGCGTGAGCGCCACCCCGGCGCTGGCTGCCGAGGGGAGCATCACTAACGACCGCACCAAGGCAACCTACACCAACATCGCCGAAGCCACCGCTGCTGCGGAGAGTGGCGACACCCTTATACTCGGCGAGGGCAACTACACCCTCTATAAGGTGAGCTCCGAGGGCGTTACCAAGGGCAAGGACCTCACCTTCGTGGGCCAGGGCGCGGACAAGACCGCATGGAACATCGGTGCAGAGGTTCCCAACCCCGATAATTTTGGCACCGAGTACAACG
>ERZ1031347.850-NODE-850-length-13118-cov-8.785042_pt1 | contig 13118 bp, 6 predicted proteins | sample MGYA00517106_ERZ1031347 | MGnify/ENA primary metagenome ERZ1031347 (study PRJEB33719, sample SAMN04261392) | wastewater metagenome | biome: periurban shantytown; feature: human; material: feces | host: Homo sapiens | place: Peru: Lima | collected 2012-07-19 ...
GAGATCGGTCTCGGCATTCCTGCTGAACCGCTCTTCCGATCTAAGGTTTTCAAAGATTCCGCCATGTGGAACTTGAAGCGTACAGCCTAAGGACATAGATACATTTCCTGCAAGCACTGAGCCTAAGAAACACGATGGTAAAATCGCCAAGGGGTCAGCCGCAGCATAGGGGATAGCTCCTTCTGTTATAAAGCACAGCCCTAAAACATAGTTTACTGCACCGGATTTTCTCTCTGCGTCTGAAAATTTACTTTTAAAGAAGGTTGTTGCAAGTGCTATGCCGAGCGGAGGTGTCATGCCACCAGCCATAACCGCTGCCATAACATCATATTTACCCATAGTAAGTGAAATTGTTCCATAGAGATACGCAGCCTTGCTGAGAGGACCGCCCATATCAAGAGCCATCATTCCGCCGAGAACGGCACCAAGCATTATTCTAGCATTTCCGTCAAGCATATTCAAATCATACATTAAATATTCATTTAATAGCGAGGCGAATGGATTTATAGCACCCATAACAAAGCCTATTACAATCATACCTGCAACAGGATATATCAAGACCGATTTTATGCCAGCTATACTTTTTGGGATATGTGAACATAGACGCTCTAAGAACCACATAAAAATACCAGCGAAAAATCCTGCAAATAACGCACCAATAAAGCCAGAAGGTACGCCGCCTTGAGGATTAGTGAAGGTCATACCTATATTTGCCATAAGACCTCCGACAGCACCGATAGCAAGACCCGGTCGGTCAGCAATACTCATGGCGATATAACCTGAGAAAATCGGTATCATACATTGAAAGGCGTATTCTCCAAGAGTATTTAAAAATGCGGAAACCTGTGTTCCTGTACCAAATACACCAAAATCAAGTGCGGAATTTCCAAGCATTATCATATCTAAAAAATATGACAGTGCGTGTAATATACCACCACCAATGGCGAAGGGAAGCATATATGAAACACCACTCATAAGGTGCTTATAACATTTATGTGCAATAGTTTCGTGCATTGGTATGGACGGCTTACTTATATATTCACTTCCTGATGTATCACCTTTATATTTATAAAGCTCTTTATTGCTGAGAGCGGCTTTTATAGTTTCCTTTGGCTTTCTTAAACCATCAGTAACAGAAGTTATAAAAACACGCTTGCCATTAAAGCGTTCCATATCAACATTTTTATCAGCGGCTATGATTATGACTTCGGCTTTCTCTATTTCTTCATCAGTTAAAACATTTGCCGCACCAGCAGAGCCATTTGTTTCAACCTTTATAGAATAGTGCATTTCTTTTGCAGTCTTTTCGAGGGCTTCTGCCGCCATATATGTATGTGAGATTCCCATAGGACAGGCGGTAACAGCAAGAATTTTATAGCCTTTATTTTCTTCTATGGGCTCTGACTTTTCCGAAGATTCATCTGGGAAAAGCTTATCCTCTAATTTATCTATGAAATCTATGAATTCGGCGGGAGTTTCAACGGCTGTTAATGATGGAAAAAGGCTTTTATCCATCATAAGCGTTGCTAAATGAGAAAGCAAATTCATATGTTGTTTGCCATCATTGGGCATTGCTATCATAAATATAAGGTTTACAGGTTTACCATCGAGAGATTTAAAATCTACACCATCTTCAACTGTCATAGCAGTTATGGCAGGTCTTTTAACTGCTTCTGTCATAGCGTGGGGAATAGCCATACCACCACCAATGCCAGTGCTTGTACTTGCTTCACGCTCTAAAACAGCTTTTCTGAATGAATCTTTGTCATTCAGGTTGCCAAGCCTGAAATGACATTCAACAAGAGTGTTGATTACTTCTTCTTTTGATTTTGGTTTACTTTTAAGTAAGATACCATCTTCATTCAAGAGGGAAGAAATTCTCATAGGGTCGCCTCCTTATAAAAATATGGCGTTAATATAGTAATTTGTATCTATATTACCATAAATTATGATGTAATCCAAGCACTTTTTACAAAAATCGTTTAGGCATAAAGGGCTATTATGAGGATTAATAGAAGCTTGATGATTAATTTATAATAATTTTGAGAAAATCTGTAAGCTTACGAGTAATTTCTTACTTTGAATGAATAAAATTCTGACAACAATAATATAATGGCTAATAAAGAATTTTCGGAAGGGAGCTTGAAAATAATGGACTGGCACGCTCAATCTTCAGCTGATGTAATAAAAACTCTTAAAACAAATGAAAGAAACGGACTTTCGTCTGCCGAAGCTAAAAAAAGACTTGAAAAATATGGGAAAAACCGTCTGCACGAGCCTAAAAAGCCATCTCTATTTGCTAAATTTATAGCACAGTTTTCTGATTTTATGGTTCTTATACTCTTAGCTGCGGCTGTAGTTTCATTTGTAACCGCTATAATCGAGGGAACTGGAGATTTCATCGACCCTATAATGATTTTACTTATTGTTTTAATAAACGCTGTAACAGGCGTTATTCAAGAAAATCGAGCAGAGAAAGCTATTGAAGCACTTAAAAGGTTATCCGCACCACACGCAAAGGTTATTCGTAACGGTAAAGAAAAAAGTATTTTATCAGAGGAGGTCGTTCCGGGAGATATTCTTGTACTTGAAACTGGCGATATTCTTTGCTGTGACGCAAGAATAATATCCGAAGCATCTCTTAAGTCTGAGGAATCATCTCTTACAGGAGAAGCTGTTCCGTCTGAAAAAAGTGCCAATATAATCTGTGAAAAATCTGCACCTATCGGTGATAGACACAATATGCTTTTCTCTACTGGAATTATATCCTCGGGAAATGCCCTTGCTGTTGCTGTTGAAACAGGTATGCGAACTCAAGTAGGAAAAATCGCCAAAATGATAAATGATGAGGAAAGCCCTAAGACCCCACTTCAGAAAAGTCTTGCGAAAACTGGTAAAATGCTCGGCATAGGTGCTATTGCAATTTGTATAATAATTTTTGTGCTCGGCTTATTACAGCAAATTCCGCCACTTAATATGTTTATGATTTCAATAAGCCTTGCTGTTGCGGCTATTCCTGAGGGCTTGCCTGCGGTAGTTACAATAGTTCTTGCACTTGGCATAAAGAAAATGGCGGCAAGACGGGCAATAGTCCGCAGAATGCCAGCTGTTGAAACGCTCGGCAGAGCAAATGTCATATGTTCAGATAAAACAGGCACTCTTACACAAAACAGAATGACCGTTACACGCTTAGAACTTCCGAAGGGTTCGGCAAGCTTTAATTCTCCCGAAGGCGTATTTGCTCTTTCTTTATGCACACTTTGTAACAACAGCCGTATCAACTCTGACGGTACAGCCTCAGGTGACCCTACCGAGGGAGCTTTGGTTCTTGCGGCTCTGAAGGCTGGTCGTAAAAAAGAAAAGCTTGAACAGGAGCTTCCTCGTGTAAAGGAATTTCCTTTCGATTCAACAAGAAAGCGTATGACCACTGTCCATAAACTAAAAAATGGTGGCTATCGAATTATCACAAAGGGTGCTCCTGATATGTTACTTCCGCTGTGTTCATCAAGTTCAGACGGCAGAGGTATGACCGAAATTTCCCGAAAAGCTGTCATTTCAAAAAATGAAGCTATGGCATCAGACGCTTTAAGAGTTCTTGCAGTTGCTTATCGTGATACAGCCACTATTCCCAAAACTGCTGATGAGGCTGAAAAAGGCTTGATTTTCACAGCGCTTATCGGAATGATAGACCCTCCTCGCCCAGAGGCAAAGCACGCTGTTGCAAGATGTAAAACCGCTGGAATCAAGCCTGTTATGATAACAGGCGACCATATCGCAACTGCAAAGGCTATTGCAAAGGATTTAGGCATTTTTTCTGGGAATGATAAAGCTATGACTGGTGTGGAGCTTGATAAAATTTCAGACGAAGATTTAAAAAGAAATATTTTTTCATATTCGGTTTTTGCAAGGGTTTCGCCTGAACACAAGGTGCGAATTGTAAAAGCTTTTCGTTCGGCATCTGCCGTTGTAGCTATGACTGGTGACGGTGTTAATGATGCTCCTGCACTCAAAGCTGCCGATATAGGCTGTGCTATGGGTATTACTGGAACAGATGTCGCAAAGGGTGCGGCTGATATGATTCTTACTGATGATAATTTTTCAACAATAGTAGAGGCGGTTTCTGAAGGTAGAGGTATATATGAAAACATCAAAAAAACTGTTCATTTTCTGCTTTCAAGCAATATTGGCGAAATTATAACTGTATTTACGGCATTTCTTTTAAGACTTCCGTCACCGCTTTTTGCTATTCAATTACTATGGGTAAACCTCGTAACTGATAGCTTGCCCGCACTTGCTCTTGGTGTTGAGCCTACTCCTCAAGACATTATGGAACGCAAACCAAATGATGCAAAAAAGAGTCTTTTCGCTGACGGAATGATTTTCAACATTGCCATAGAGGGCTGTTTTATTGGTGCATTATCATTTCTTGCCTTTACCATTGGCAGAGTTTTCTTCGATAATGGTGGTGATGTTGTTGGCAGAACTATGACCTTTGCTTCACTTAGTCTTTGCCAGCTTATACACGCTTTTAACATAAAAAGCGAACAATCAATTTTTAAGGGTGGGTTATTCACCAACCCAAAGTTAATTTTATCTTTTATAATCGGAGTTATAATGCAAGTTTCAGTTATATCAATACCAGCTTTAGCAACGATTTTTAAAGCTGTACCTCTTTCACCTGTTCAATGGCTTATAGTTGCGGGCTTATCGTTTATACCGCTTGTTGTAGTAGAGATTGAAAAGTTTTTTCAACATAAAACAACAAAGCATAAAGCTCCAACCTTAATTCATACAAAATTTAAATCGACACTTTAACTAACCGACTACCCTAAGACACTCAAAAATTTTGCTTAAGCTTTTTTAAAAGCTTGCAGGGCTGAGGGACGGAGTCCCTGATGGGTTTTAAGGGCAATACCCTTAACATTCTTTGCTCTTTGAGCGGTGGATTTTGTCCACCGCTTAATTTCGTTTGTAAGTAACATTAGTAAAAAGTGCGGATATTGTCTGCTTATTTGATATTAATGGTTTCGTCCTTAAAACCCATTAAAGGCTCTGCCTTTGGAATCCGCAAAGCCTAAACATTAAGCGTCTTGAAAAAGTCCGTCAACCAAGCTATAATCCATATTTTTTATAAGTATTATTGACATTATAAATTTTAATGATTATACTTGTATCACAACACTAATACATATTTTAAGGAGATGATACGGAATGTTTAAGCTGAAAAAGTATCTTAAGCCGCATATCGTTGCGATAATTCTTGCAATACTTTTTCTCTTTGGCGAGTCTGTCTGTGAGCTTGTACTTCCAAACCTGATGTCCGATATAGTCAATGTCGGTATTCAGAATACAGGTGTAGAAAATGCCTCCCCAGAAGTAATCAGTACTGACGGTATGACGCTTCTGAAACCTTTTATGAGTGATAATTCAAAAAAGCTCATAGAAAAATCCTATAAGCTGGTTGAGAGCGGAACAGATTCTGCCAAGGACTATGAAAATGCTTACCCAATCCTAAAAGAAAGCGGAAAAGGCGTCTATGTCCTTACAGATTATTCTGATAGGTCTGCTCTTGATGACACCTTTGGAAAAGCGAGTGTAGCACTTATTGCTATGATGCAGGATTTTGCAAAGCAAGGAAATACATCAGCAAGCTCAAGTAAAGATATGGATATATCAAATGCTGATATAACGGAAATGTATAAAATAAATCCTATGCTTTCTATGATACCTCAAGCTAAGTTGGATGGATATATCAATGATAGCAATAATGCTGATAATCAGATTACAAACACTGTTGGCTGTGCAATGACCAAGCTTTTTTATAAGGAAGTTGGCATTGATATGGGACAGTATCAGTTCAACTATATCGCTAAAATTGGTGTATATATGCTTTTGATAACACTTGCAGGTGGTATCTTCGCTATTTTGGTTAGTCTTATAGCCTCAAAGGTTGCCGCAGGTGTTGCCAAAGACCTTAGAAGAGATTTATTCCAAAAGGTTGAAAGCTTCTCAAATCGTGAATTTGATAGTTTTTCCACCGCTTCCCTCATAACAAGAACAACCAACGATATTACACAAATTCAGATGTTTGTCGTTATGGCGATAAGACTTATCTGCTTTGCACCTATTATGGGCATAGGCGGTATGATTATGGCATTACAGCAGGGCGTTTCACTTAGTTGGATAATTCTGCTTGCTATTGTACTCTTAATTATTGTAATGGTTGTAATATGCATAGTTGCTTTGCCGAAATTCAAATCTATACAGAAAATGGTCGATAAGCTCAACCTCGTAACCCGTGAGAGCCTTACAGGTATGATGGTTATTCGTGCGTTTGGCACACAGAAGAACGAAGAAGAACGCTTTGATAAAGCTAATAAAGACTTAACCTCAGTAAACCTCTTTGTTAATAGGGTTATGGTCATACTTATGCCAATCATTACACTTATTATGAATGGTGTTACACTTTTAATTGTGTGGGTAGGTGCTCATCAAATTGAAGCCGCTCAAATTCAGATTGGTGATATGATGGCATTTATGCAATATGGAATGATTATTATAATGGCATTCCTTATGATTTCAATGATGTTTATTATGATTCCAAGGGCATCTGTTTCCGCATCTCGTATAGCAGAGGTTCTTGAGAGTGAGCTTTCTATTAAAGACAGCAAAAATCCAAAATCTCTCGGAGAAAATTCAAAGGGTGAAATTTCTTTCAATAATGTTTCATTTAAGTATGGAAATGCAGAAGATAATGTCATTGAGAATATAAGCTTTACCGCAAAGCCTGGTCAAACGACCGCCTTTATCGGCTCTACTGGTTCAGGTAAATCTACACTTGTAAATCTTATTCCAAGATTTTATGATGTTACAGCTGGTTCAATCACTTTTGATGGTATTGATATTCGAGATATAACCCAACACGAGCTTAGAAGTAAAATCGGTTTCGTACCACAAAAGGGTGTGCTTTTCTCTGGTGATATAGCATCTAACCTCCGTTATGGTAAGAGAGATGCAAGTGATAGCGAAATTGCCGAAGCTGCTAAAGTTGCTCAGGCAGAGGACTTCATAAATTCCAAGCTTGAAAAGTATGAATCACCTATCGCCCAAGGTGGAACGAATGTTTCAGGTGGTCAGAAACAGAGACTTTGTATCGCAAGAGCCTTAGCTAAAAAAGCTCCTGTATATATCTTTGATGATAGCTTTTCTGCACTCGATTTCAAGACTGATGCCGCTCTCAGAAAAGCCCTTAAAAAATATACAGGCGACTCAACAGTTTTGATTGTTGCACAGAGAATAAGTACAATTATGGACGCTGAACAAATTATTGTTCTTGACGAAGGCAAGATGGTGGGCAAGGGAACTCACAAAGAGCTTATGCAAAGCTGTCCAACCTATCGTGAGATTGCTTCATCACAGCTAAATGAGGAGGAATTAAAATGAGCGAAAAAGTAAATAATTCACCTCAGAAACACAGAGGTCCTATGGGCAGAGGGCCTATGGGAGCTGTTGAAAAGCCTAAAAATTTCAAAGGCAGTACAAAAAAGCTTTTAAAATATATGGGCAAATATAAAGGCAGAGTATCGCTCGTTATTATATTTGCGATATGCTCGACAATATTTAACATTGTTGGTCCTAAAATCTTAGGAAATGCAACTACAATCCTCGCAAATGGTCTTATGTCATCATTCACAGGAAGTGGCGAAGGAATCGACTTTATAGGAATAGGAAATATAATTCTCTGGCTTATAGGACTTTATATAGTGAGTGCTTTATTCTCTTATATTCAGGGCTTTATTATGACAGATGTTTCTATGAAAGTAACCTACAATCTTAGAAAAGATATTTCAAAGAAGCTCAACAAACTTCCTTTGAAATATTTTGATGGAACAACAAACGGCGAAGTTCTTTCAAGAATCACCAATGATATAGATACCCTCAGCCAATCGCTGAATCAGAGTCTTACACAGATTATAACCTCTGTTACCTCTTTGATTGGTATTATTATTATGATGTTCTCGATTAACTTCTATATGACACTAATCACACTTTGCATAGCACCTATTTCTTTTATCTTTATTATCGCAATAATCAAGAAATCTCAAAAGCATTTTAAGAATCAACAGGAATATCTCGGCAATGTAAACGGCCATGTTGAAGAAATGTATGGCGGTCATACAGTTGTTAAAGCTTTCTGCGGAGAAGATGAATCTCTCGAAACCTTTAATAAATATAACGATAAGCTTTATGAGTCCGCATGGAAATCACAGTTTCTCTCTGGAATTATGCAGCCAATTATGAACTTCGTTTCCAATATAGGTTATGTCGGAGTTTGTATTCTTGGCGGTTATCTTGCAGTAAGTCAGGGCTTGGCTGTCGGTGATATTCAAGCTTTTATGCAGTATGTAAGACAGTTTACACAGCCTATTATGCAGATTGCAAACATTTCAAATGTTTTGCAGCAAACTGTTGCCGCTTCTGAAAGAGTTTTCGAGTTTCTCGAAGAAGATGAAGAAATTCCAGAATCCGACCACCCAATCACAATTAACGAAAGTGATAAGCCAGACTCAGAGCTTAATGTCACAATCGAGGGCAGTGTTCAATTTGCTCATGTTCATTTTGGATATACAGACGATAAAATCATAATAAATGATTTTTCAGCTATTGTTGAACCTGGACAAAAAATTGCTATTGTCGGACCTACTGGTGCTGGTAAAACAACTATGGTCAAGCTTCTTATGAGATTCTATGATGTCAACGAGGGTGCTATTCTTGTTGATGGTTATGATATTCGAGATTTCAAGAGAAATGATTTAAGGTCACTCTTTGGAATGGTTTTGCAGGATACCTGGCTTTATAGCGGAAGTATTAAGGATAATATCCTCTATGGCAACCTTAAAGCCTCTGATGAAGATGTCATCAAAGCGGCTAAGGCAGCACAGGCTGACCACTTCATCAGAACACTTCCTGGTGGATACGATATGGTTCTCAACGAAGAAGCTAACAATGTATCACAGGGTCAGAAACAGCTTTTAACTATTGCGAGAGCAATTCTTGCCGACCCTAAGATATTGATTCTTGATGAAGCAACAAGTTCTGTTGATACAAGAACAGAGGTTCTCATTCAAAAGGCTATGGATAATCTTATGAAGGACAGAACAAGCTTTATAATCGCACATAGACTTAGTACCATCAGAGATGCTGACTTAATACTTGTTATGAATAACGGTGACATTGTCGAGCAAGGAAATCATAATGAGCTTATGGCTAAAAACGGTTTCTATGCTAATCTGTATAATAGCCAGTTTGCAGGTGCGACTAACTAAAACTTTAGCTAACGTACTTCCCCAAGACAATTAAAAGTTTTGCTCAAGCTTTTTCAAAAGCTTGCAGGGTTGAGGGACGGAGTCCCTCATGGGTTTTAAGGGCAACGCCCTTAACATTCTTTGCTCTCTAAGCGGCGGACATAGTCCGCCGCTTATTTCTTTTGTTAGCAATATTAGTCAAAAAGGGGGCGGACTTTGTCCGCCCCCTTTAAGGAGTAAGAGATGTTAAGGGCTTCGCCCTTAAAACCCACCAAAGGCTCTGCCTTTGGAATCCGTGAGCCTTTAAAAAGGCTCAAGCGAAACTTTTAATTGTCTTGGGAAAGTGCGTTAGTTAATCGGTAGCTCATTGGTAATTTAGTTATCCGCGGCAACGGATTTTCCTAATTCACTACGAGCGAGACTTGTCGAGCGATTACGCGTCTTGGGAGCGGCGGCTCGCCGCCTTGATCTAAACTTTAATTGTCTTAGAGAAGTTTATCAACTAATCTATCTCAAGTATTTGTGGTTGAAGTTTCTCTGCTTGGTTTATCTGGTGGTGTCATTCCCGAATTTTCGCCATTTGGCATTTGTGGAGGATTTCCGTCGGGAGGATTGCCATTGTTGCCTCTGCCAAAACCGTTAGGCTTATTGCCACGCATTCCGCCACCGCCGAAGCCATTTGAGCCATTAGAATATACTGTCGAACTCATTTCTATATCATAGCTTTCACTACCAACAGTAAGCTTGTATGCTCCGCTCTTTGTAATCTTTGCTGAACTTACAACAACCAAACTAAACTGCTTTGTTGATGTATAGGAAAGAATTTCATTTCCGCTTGAATCAGCAAGCGTAATCTTTTCATCAGTAGAATGGCTACTTGAAAGATTATACAGAATTGAGCATTGAGTTGAGCTATCTGAGAATCCCTGTACCATTCCTGAACTACCAACTGCAACGAAAGTTCCACCGCTGATAGTTGCTGTGCCGTCATAATCCAAAGCACCGTTACCGTCATTTGTAGGACCGTTTACATAAATTTCGCCACCCTCAATTATGAGATTGCTGTTAGAATCAAGTCCGTCACCAGAGGCATCAACTGTAACCTTACCGCCTGTAATCTTTATATAAATATCAGAATTTTCGGTAAAGCTGTTTTGTCCCATTCTTCCGCCCATAGAAGAGCTGTCACTGCCACCTGCGGAATTTATTCCGTCATCGCTTGCAGTAAGTTCTATTGTACCGCCATTTATAGTTACATTAGAACCCTCAATGCCTTCATAGCTTTTCTCTATAACAATATTACCGTTGTTAATAACTGTTGAAGTATCAGCGTGTATGCCGTCATCACCAGATTTAAGATTAAATGTTCCGCTCTCTATGGTAACATTAGAATTTGAGTGAATGGAATCGTCCGAAGTATCTGCGGTAATAGTTGCATTGCTGATTTTTATATCACCGCCTGCTTTAAGACCCTTTGCACTTGCAGTATCTTCTTCCGTTGTAGATGAATCCTCTTGTCCCCACCTACCCCATTGAGGATTGTCCTTACCTCCAGAGGTCTTTGAGGAATTTTCGCTTCCGCCACCAGTTTTAAGATTAATTTCGCCTTTTTCTATTGTAAGCGTCGTTTCTGCCTGAATAGCGTCAGTTGTCGATGTTATGTTGATTTTTCCACCACAGATATAAATATATCCCTTTGAAGTATCCTCACTATTGTTAGATTTAATACCGTCACCCTCGGACTTAATTGTAATATTGCCGTCCGCAATTTTAACGCAGTCCTTACCGCAAATACCATTGTTTTTTGCATTAACAGTAATCGTACCGCCTGTAATCACCAAATCATCTTTTGAAACGATACCATTTTTCATATTTCCGTTGACGGTCAGAGAACCACTGCCGTTTATAGTCATATCCGCTCTGCTGAAAATAGCTGCATCAACATTGCTTTCATCGTCTGCAAGGTCTGTATAAGAAGTACCGTCTGTTATAGTATTTTTAGTACCGTCTTTGATGGTGATAAAAACCTTATCCGCAGATTTTATAAATATCGGTGAATGTGTTGTGCATTTTATCGTAAAGCCGTTCAGAACAAGCTGAACCTTTTCACTATCTGTAACATTTACCACTATTCTGCCCTCATCTATTGAACCGCTCAGTACATATGTACCCTCCTTGTTGATTGTAAGCACACCGTCTTTAGCCGTTGCACCACTTCCACTTATGTTAAATTTACTTCCGCTGCAAGAAATTTTAACTGCATCTGTTTCTTCATAACCAACATCCATATCACGAGCAGTAAAGTTTGCATTTACAGATTCCGCTTTAACTGTCTTGCTCGATTCCGAACTACTTGAGCTTGTAGTAGTTTTACTGCTTTCAGAAGTAACAGAAGTTGTCTGTGACGAATCGCCTGAACAGCCCGCAAAGGCTGAAACTATAATAAGTGCGGACATTAACACCGCAAAAATTCTTTTACCTTTCATTTCAATCAATCTCCTTTATCATAAATTATAATGTTTCCTGATTAAAAGCCGCTCTGCAACAAGAGATTTCAAGATTACCATTTCTGCAGCGAAGGTCATCTATAAATTGCTTTTCTTGGCTCTGCTCTTTAAGTATAACTATGTATCTAAGCTTATAAAGGCTTCCCATATTTGCAGTCTTTACTTCTACAAGTTCATTTGACTTTGTATACTGCTCAAAAAGCTCATCAAAAACGCCTGTATAATCTAAGCTTTCAGGAATAGTAATTCTAAGCTCCTTCTTAACAGAAGTCTTATCACCGATTTTGATAAAGCTAAAGATAAGCTGAATTGTACAAATAACAACAACCAAAATTCCTGCAAGGAGAAGATAACCCATACCTGTTGCAAGGCCTACTGCCATTGCTAAGAATATACTGCAAATTTCCTTTGCACTTCCTGGCACAGAACGGAAACGAACCAAATTGAAAGCTCCCATTACTGCAATTCCCGCACCGATACTGCCATTCACAAGCATTATAACTACTTGTACGATTGCAGGAAGCAGAGCAAGCGTCATAACAAAGCTTTTTGAAGTTGAATTTCTGAAGGAATAAACAAATGCAATAATCAATCCAAAAGCTATTGATGCACCCAGACAAAGGAAGAATGAACCCTCTGTAAAACTCGCTGTTGACTGATTTGATAATACGCTGTTAAAAATATCCATTATAATCTCTCCTTATGCTAATTTCTTAATTTTTTGAACATTTTCAAGTTCAGATGTATTTTGTTTTTTCAACGAATTTATGTATCCCGTACCATACTTAGAAAATGACGACGGAAAAATTTTTAATCTATCTAACTCATCTGCAAGCCAAAGTGGCATTGCATATGGTGTTTTAACTTCCATAATATAAAGCCCGTCCTGAAGAATTTTTTCTCCCCATATTCCGTCAACTAATGAAAGCCTTTCTTCTCTGATAAGTGGGTTACTATCAAAGGTAATTCTCAAGGTTGAATCTTGAATACCGCCATAAGAATCCCTCTCATAGCTTACAAACATTGCTGGTTCTATGCCCTCGTAATATTTCAATGCCCATGCAAGCTCTTTTTCAATCTGTGTTTTCGGCAAAAGCTTACCAGAAAGAAACATTTCCGCCTCACGAAGTGTCATAGCTATACGGCGTTTATAAACTACACCACGGTATTTTTTCTTTAGCTCTATGAAAACCTTATCATCAGCACTTGGTGTACCATAACTGCGAAGTCTTAATTTTTCTTTATATATAGGCAACGTGATGCTGGGCTACTACCGCGACCCGGAAAGGACACGCTCCGTGCTGAC
>ERZ1031347.854-NODE-854-length-13061-cov-11.776872_pt1 | contig 13061 bp, 9 predicted proteins | sample MGYA00517106_ERZ1031347 | MGnify/ENA primary metagenome ERZ1031347 (study PRJEB33719, sample SAMN04261392) | wastewater metagenome | biome: periurban shantytown; feature: human; material: feces | host: Homo sapiens | place: Peru: Lima | collected 2012-07-19 ...
TATGTATGCATCAGCGTAGAGCCTTTGATCGATAAGAGCATATCCTCTCAAAGCGAATGCCCGATGGGCGCTGCTGCCCGCGCAGAGCGATAAGCCGCATTATCTGTTACTTTCCTCGACGAGCTTCATGATCTCATCTTTCTTCTCTTCGAGGAGCGATCGGTCTCCCATCGTCTCCATATTGAAACGTATAAGAGGCTCCGTATTCGATGGACGGAGATTGAAACGCCAATTTTCAAACTCAAGCCCTACGCCATCCGTAGGATCGATAGCCAAGGCTTTCGGTGCATAGGCTGCCTTGACTGCAGCGAGGGTCTTCTCCACATTTTTGGCCGGCAGATTGATCTCTCCGCTCACGGGGAATTCTTTCTCCATTTCAGCGACCATTTCGCCAAGGTGCCTGCCTGTCTCGCTCATAAGCTCTGTCACGATGAGCCATGGGATCATACCGGAGTCACAGTAAGAGAAGTCACGGAAGAAATGATGGGCACTGTTTTCAGCTCCATAAATGCCATGGACGCGACGCATAGTCTCCTTCATGAAAGCATGTCCCCCCTTCGATTCGACGGGCACACCTCCATAGAGACGGCAGATCTTTTCCGTATTCCAGAAGACACGCGGATCGTGAATGATGATCTCTCCGGGATGCCTCTTGAGAAAATAGGATGCAAGCAGTCCTACCATGTAGCAGCCTTCTACGAATTTCCCATTTTCATCGATGAAGAAGCAGCGGTCAAAGTCTCCGTCCCAGGCGATCCCGAGATCTGCTTTTTCTTCGAGCACCTTCTCCTTGAGCGGCTTCTGGCACTCTTCCAGCATCGGATTCGGCACACCATGAGGGAAACTGCCGTCCGGCTCCATATATAATTCTGTAAAAGTAAAGGGCAGATGTTTCTTGAGCTCTGCGAAGGCGATATTGGCACAGCCATTTCCTGCATCCACCACAATGTGAAGTGGCTTCATCATCGTGACATCCACAAAGGAGAGGATACAGCCGATGTAGTCCTGGAGGATCTGTCTCGCAAAGGTCTTCCCTTTTTTCTCTGCCTCGGGAAAATCCCCGGAGAATGCAAGTGCTTCGATGTCTTTCAGTCCCGTATCGGCACTGACAGGGATCCCCCCTTCGCGCACAAGTTTTAAGCCATTGTAATTCGATGGATTATGGCTCGCGGTAATCATGATGCCGCCGGAAAGTCCGTAATGGAACGTAGCGAAGTACATCATTTCCGTCCCGCAAAGGCCTATGTCCATCACATCCGCGCCGCCATCCGTCAGGCCTCGCATGACAGCCTTAGCGATGGCAGGAGAGCTCGGGCGGATATCATAGCCGACACACATCGCCTGCGGATGGTAGAGTGCTGCATACGCGCGGCCTACGCGATATGCCAGGTCTTCGTTCACCTCCGCCCCCACGACACCGCGAATATCATAGGCCTTGAAGCCTTTATGAGAAAGTTGGAGTGGTTGCATGGTATTTCTTCCTTTTTGAAAAACCGAAGGAGACAGGGAACTGATCATCGTCAGACAGCATCCATCGGCAAATCTGATCCATTGATTATATCCCCATGTCCCTGAAATCATCAGTCAGTCGTCTTCGACACGTCTTTTCCCATCCGGGAGAGCACCTGCACATATCCGTCGGCACCGAATTTCAAGCAACGCTTCACGCGGGAAATCGTGGCAGTGCTCGCACCCGTCGCTTCTTCGATGCGGTCATACTTATCTCCTGCTTCGAGCATACGTGCCACTTCCAGACGCTGCGACATGTCACGCAGCTCATTGATCGTACAAAGATCTTCAAAAAATTCATAGCACTCCTCTCTCGTCTTCAAAGTCAGAATGCCATCGAAAAGCTGATCCGTCAGCGGATTCACCAGTCTATGATTCACACTCATTTATATGTCCTCCTGTCATTGGGTAGTTATAGTTATGATACTTTAGTATATTATAGCATTAGAGGCAAAGCGGTGCAAAAGGAAAATGAGGGGAGTAGCTGGTGACTAGTGACTAGGAGACTAGGAGAGCAGGAGACATCAGACTCTCTCATATCGTCATTTCGAGCGAAGCGAGAAATCTTTTTCATACCTATCCGCCCCTTCGTGGCACCTCCTTCCAAAGGTAGGAGGGAAAAACAGAGCTCGGGCATCGCCATTATTTATACTCCGCGGCGCTGCGATATTTTTATGCGCCGCACCACCACTCCTCACTCCTCACTCAAGGGAAAACTTTCGCACGCAATCATGGGGCAGCACATCCCACGGGCTCCCCCTATTGACTTTCCTTCTCATAAAGAGTACAATTCATTCAATCGGCTTTGTCGATTGAATTACATACGACTTTCATCATGAGTGGCGGAGGGACTGGCCCTTTGAAGCCACGGCAACCATCTTTATGAAACGGTGCCAATTCCAGCGAGTGTATTCTCGAAAGATGATGCGACTGCAAGCTTTCATCTTCCGATGAAAGTTTTTTTGTTTTTATGAGGAGACTCCAATGATTGAACTCAAACATATAACGAAAGTATATGGCAATTTCAAAGCACTGGACGACGTCAGCGTCACCATCAGAGATGGTGAGATCTACGGTATCGTCGGGCAGTCCGGTGCAGGGAAATCGACCCTGGTCCGCTGCATCAATATGCTTGAACCACCGACCACAGGCGAAGTCCTGATCAATGGCAAAGACATGATGAAGCTCTCCAAGGCGGAACTGCGCAGCGAGCGCAAAGGCATCGGCATGATCTTCCAGCATTTCAACCTGCTGTCCTCCCGCACAGTGGCAGGAAATATCGCATTCCCTTTGGAGCTAGCCAATGTGCCGAAGGCAGAGCAGAAAAAACGCATCGATGACATCCTCGAGATGGTCGGTCTCACCGAGTACAAAGATAAGTACCCCGCACAGCTCTCCGGCGGACAGAAGCAGCGTGTCGGCATCGCACGCGCTATCGTGTCCAATCCATCCGTACTTCTCTCCGATGAAGCGACCTCTGCGCTGGATCCGGAAACGGTCAAATCCATCCTGCAGCTGCTGAAAGATATCAATAAGAAGCTCGGCATCACCATCATCATGATCACGCATCAGATGGAAGTCATCAAGGAGATCGCTGAACGTGTCGCCGTCATCGAACATGGCCGCATCATCGAGGAAGGCTCCGTCGTCGATCTTTTCACCAATCCGCAGACTCCGACTCTGAAAAAATTCGTCGGCTCGGTCATGTCTTCGGAAGTACCGGAACAGCTCTCCCACATGGATATCCATGCCGATAAAGAGAACGCGGACGACCAGACCGTCCTCTCCCTCTCCTTCCGCGGCGACGTCGCAAATGAACCGATCATCGCCAACCTCATCAAAAAGTACAATCTGGACGTATCTATCCTGTACGGCTCCATCGACTACATCCAGAATGTATCCTTCGGCCGTCTCATTATCACCATCATTGGCGATGACAGCGATATGCAAGAAGCGCTCAGTCATCTGAAATCGTTACCTATCACAAGCGAGGTGCTCGGATATGTCTCCAGTCATTAGTAATCTTCTTCTGAAAAGTACGGCAGAAACCTTCTACATGCTCGGCGTTTCTGCCCTGATCGCCGCTGTCGTCGGCATTCCTCTGGGGATCCTCCTCGTCGTCACGGAGAAAAACGGCATTCTCGCCTGCCGCCTGCTCAATAAGCCGCTCGCTTTTATCATCAATATGATCCGCTCCATCCCATTCATCATTCTGATGGTCGCGATCATTCCTCTCACCCGTCTCATCGCAGGTACCTCCATCGGCACCACCGCAGCCATCGTCCCACTGACCATCGCTGCGATTCCCTACACCGCCCGCATGGTCGAGACCTCCATCCGTGAAGTCCCCTTCGGCCTCATCGAAGCAGCTGAATCCATGGGCGCTTCCCCGTTCCAGATCATTAAGAAAGTCCTCATCCCGGAAGCCCTGCCTTCCATCATTGAGAATATCACTGTCGTCGTTGTCACCCTCATCGGTTCTTCCGCTATGGCCGGCACCATCGGCGGCGGCGGCTTAGGCGACCTCGCCATCCGCTACGGCTACCAGCGTTTCCAGGCCGACGTCATGGTGGCTACCATCCTCGTCCTTATCGTCGTCGTCCAGCTCATCCAGTTTATCGGAAGCAATCTTGCGAAAAAGGCGAATAAGAAGTAAATGGTTTGTGGGTTCAGGGTTCAGGGTTCAAAAACTGCTCCCCGCGTATCGTCATTTCGAGCGAAGTCGAGAAATCTCTATGGCAGAACGCTTATTGTCGCATGTGAAACCGCACCAAGACATCTTTTTCCCTCAGCGCATACACGCTGATTCCCGCCGTGCAAGAAAGATCCCTCGGCTGCGCTCGGGATGACGATACGCAAAGAGCGGTTTTCGAACCCTGAAGTTTGAACGCAGGTATGAGTGGCTGGTGACTTGTGACTGGTAGCTAGGGATTAGTGGCTAGGGATTAGGTTTGCGATACGAGAAACCCGCTAGTTTCAAACCTTCGCGGCGCTTCTATATTCTTATGCGCCGCACCACCATTTCGCATTTCTCATTTCTAATTTCTCATTCGAGCAAAGCTTTCATCTGCAATCCATGGGCGACCCGCCTCACGGGCTAACCCCGCCCCCCAAAAACTGTTTTCCACCGGATCTATAGGAAAATGCGAATTCTCCCACTTCCATACATAGACACCGGATTTTATAAAAGAAGGGAAGTATATCTATGTTAAAGAAACTCGTCATCGCTGGACTTTGCGCCCTCTCCGCAGCAGCCATCATCACCGGCTGTGGTTCCAACGCAAAGCCAGCCTCCTCGGCCGCTGCCTCTGTACAGGAAAAGAAAGAGATCACCGTCGGTGCTACCGCCGGTCCGCATGCAGAAGTCGTCGAAGCCGCTGCCAAAGAAGCAGAAAGCAACGGTCTCAAGGTCAATGTGAAGGAATTCTCCGACTATGTCACTCCGGACCAGGCACTCGCTGACGGCGATCTTGACCTCGTTGTCTACCAGCATGAACCGTTCCTGAAGAACTTCAACAAACAACACAATACAAACCTCGTCTCTATCGGCAAAGCTATCCTGATGCGCATGGGCGTCTACTCCAACAAGTACAAGGATATCAAGGATCTGCCGGACGGCGCCACCGTCTCCATCCCGAACGACCCGACCAATGAAGGCCGTGGTCTCCAGCTGCTCGAAAAAGCAGGCGTCATCAAGCTGAAGGAAGGCGTCGGCATGAAAGCCACCCCGGCAGATGTCGTAGAAAACCCGAAGAACCTGAAATTCCAGGAACTCGAAGCCGCTCAGCTTCCAAGAAGCCTGGATGATGTCGATGCATCCGTCATCACCATGAACTACGTCATGAGCTCCGGCCTCTCCCCGAAAGACCAGGGCATCTTCCTTGAAGACAAGGATACCCCGCTCGCCGTCATGATCATCGCTGCCCGCGAGAAGGACAAGGATCAGCCGGCTTATCAGAAATTCGTCAAGTACTATCAGTCTGAATCCGTCAAGAAATTCATCGCTGAAAAATACAAAGGCACCATCGTTCCTGCTTGGGAATAATGGAACCAATGAAAAGGACCGCGCAAGCGGTCTTTTTTTGTTGGGGCAAACGGTTCTATGGACTACAAGGAGTAGCGCGGCGCGTAATACAAAAAGCGCTGCAGATTTTGAGAAGCGGTATTCCTGTATCGTCATTCCGACCGAAGCGGAGGAATCTTCTTCGTTTGCGCTGCCACTAGGGCTTGTAAGAAAACAGAAAAACGGGACTCCCCTATGACAGGCAATGCTATTAAGTTAAGCGGCAGAACATTCTTGGCTCCCCATCGGGGGAGCTGCCCGGAGGGCTGAGGGGGCAGCACTACGGTATATCCAACATTGTTCGATGGCCGCTGGCATGCCCCTATTGCCTTCGGCACTTCCCCCGAAGGGGGAAGCAAGTTGTTACGGCGCTAACATTTTCTTAACTTAATAGCATTACTATGACAGGAACAGGTGAAATACGGTGTTTCATGAATGAACCTCTGAAACACAATGGATTTTCAAAAAGAATACAACAAAGATCGATGGCTGCGCTCGGGATGACGATACGAGAAACAGCTTCAACAGACGAAAAAGACCACCGTGAGTAAAAAAACTCGCTGTGGTCTTTCCCTTTGCTATGAATGATCCCTATGGATGCCATAGGGGGCGGGGTCTTCTGCGGCTCCACGCATCGTCTGTGGCTGTGAAAACCCATAAGTGAAGGCGACAGGCATATCTGAATGTTCCTCGAAATTCTCTACCTGCTCCATGACCTTGCTGAATACCTCGGGGCTGTACTGCGGCGGGTAGCCATTTTTCACAAGGCAGATCTTAATATCCAGTTTCAGCTGATTTCGGACATTTTGATTATTGAGCCAGTCGGAGAAAGAGGATTTTGTGTCTATGATTTCTTTGACCTTCTTGGCCAGTTCTCGGCATTTGTCATTTACGACCACGCCATCGGTCTCTTTATCCGTACCGTACTCAAAATGATACTGATCGCGCAAAGACACCAGAATGTCATAAAACGCTTTTTCCTCGAAGGTTAAGCCGATTTTGCGGAAACTCTCCCGGCTTTCATTCATCTCCTTCAGTATGGATAATGCCTGCCTGGTCGCTTCTCTGATGATGTCATCCGACGCTTCTTCCTGTGTGGCTCCGGCTTCTTCTGCACTCAGATGCTTGCGCCGTTCATGGTATGCCGCAATCGTTTCTTCCAGCATCTCCTGATAGGTTTTGGCTGCGATCTTATTGATCCGGCTGTATTCCTTGATCTCTTTGCGAATCATTTTGATGAGCAGCTCCAGCTTCGTGGCAGGCATTTTCACATCAGACAGCTTTTCAAAATATTCCGGGCTGAAAATATTCTCTTCCTCTCCAGCATCGAGAACGCTCTCGACCTGATTGTAGCGCAAGGCTTCCTCGACCATTTTAGAAACGGTGCAATTCATGCTATCGGTATCCAGTTCTGTAGTTCCGCTCATCTTGCGGACAAAGCCTGCGATGGCCATGAAGCACTGGGCCAGCGCAGATTCGCTTTCCGAAAGTTCCCCGGAGGGCTGACAAATATCATAACCGAGCCGCATACGCTTGACAGTTTTTAAGAAATAAGTTTTGAAAGAGACCGCCTGCGAACCACTTCTGTCCGCAAAGCGTAATTCCTCTGTCGAAGCAAATACATATTCCGCCGCTTGGGCAAGCAGGCGATAGCGCTCTACGGGGTCACTCTCAGGATTCAGGAACGGCTTCAGATCGTACCTGCTGAACATGGTCTTAAGTACTTCCAGTTCTTCTCTGAACACCCCCGTAGCCTGCTCCACATCGTCTGCCGTAGGTGCCACGGACGTATTGCCGCCATAGATTTTCATCGCTTCACGCATATTGTCACGTATCCCGATATAGTCGATGACCATACCGTAGTCCTTGCCGGGATAGACTCGATTCACACGGCTGATGGTCTGAATCAGAAGATGCTTTTTCAGCGGCTTATCGTTATACAGGTAAGTCAGGCACGGGACATCAAACCCAGTGATCCACATATCAACGACAATCACGATGTGAAAATTGGACTTTTCCTGCTTAAATGCAGCATCCAGCGCTTTCGCGCGTTTATCATTTTTCACACCGCCGAGATAGTTATACATTCCCGGCTCATCATTGCTGCCGACACTGGCAACCATCGCCATGAAAGGCATCGGTTTCATGGCAGCCAGCTCCTCCTTGGTCACAGCAGTACCATCCGCTGCCTTCTTCTCCACAAACCATTCCGGGTATTTCTCCTGGAATTTCAGCAGCAGATCATAGGCGATCTGTCTGCTCGAGCAGACCACCATTGCTTTTTGGATCCGATCCGGCTCCTTTTCACAAGCAGCGGTATAGTGGTCGTGAATATCCACGGCAAGACGCGCAAGGCGGGAGGGTTCTCCGAGAATGATTTCCATAGAGCTCATTGCCTTTTTACTTGCTTCAATATCTTCCTCTGTCGCGCCATCGTCCGCACAGGTTTTGTAGTAGCTTTCGATCTCCCTGACCTTTTTCGTATCCAGTAGGACCTTTGCAATTCTCGGATGATACTTGATGGATACCGTCAGTCCGTCGGCAACGGCCTGGTCCATGGTATAGCGGTCGATCTCATCGCCAAAGGTCTGATAAGTTTCCGCAATCGGAGTCCCTGTGAAGCCAACAAAAGTAGCATGAGGAAGCGCCTCTTTCAGCACTTTGGCATATGGTTTAGAAACCATCGCTTTCATATTCTCATCCGCGTCCTTGCTGAACTGGATTTTCCGAGAACGCTCCAGCTGGGTCCTGTGCGCCTCATCCGAGAAGCAGATGATATTATGGCGGTCATTGATCAGGCCGATCTTATCCTCCTTGCGGTCACAGAACTTCTGGATCGTACAGATATAGAAGCCGCCGCTTTCTCTGGCCCCGAGTTCCTGCCGCAAATGCTTTCTGTCCTTGACCACAGAAACATCACCAAGGTTCAAAAACTCCTTACTCTTGGCAAAGAGCTTGATCCCCTGCTCCTGCAGCTCCTCACGGTCAACGATCATGACGATGGTGGGCGAACCGATCTGCGGAATGTCCCCGCAGCGGAGCGAAAGCTGCCGTGCAAGGAACGCCATCGTATAGGTCTTGCCGCACCCCGTCGCGCCGAAGTAGGTGCCGCCTTTCCCTGTCTGGTCTACGACAGATTTTACAATGCTCTGTTTGAGCAGCCTTGCGGCAAAGAACTGTGGGTAACGGCAGACGATCTCCCGTTCATCGCAGTCGAACACTTCATCTTGGAAATAGATATAGTCACGGAAGATTTCCAGAAAGCGTTCCGGCGCATAGACACCGCGCACCATCGTTTCGGTTTCCTCAAAAGGCATGGTGGAAATCTTATCCCCGTCATTCACACGCCGCCACGCATAGAAATGCTCATACGGCGTACGCACGGTTCCCAGTCTGGTTTTCACACCGTCCGATATGCACGCCAGTGGGCAATAGTGCAAGAGCTGCGGAATATCACGCCAGTAACGGATCGTGATCTGCTCCCAGGCATCGTAAATGGTGGCATTTGTATCGGCAGGGTTCTTCAGCTCGATGACGCACAGCGGCATACCGTTGACGAACAACAGCACATCTGGCCGGCGGGTCGCGCGCTGACCGTTGTTTATGTATTCCACGGTAAACTGATTGACCACACGGAAAATATTGTTTTCCGGCATTTCAAAATCAATCAGCGGTACCATGACGGGCAGACCGCTTTGCGGTGTGAACTGAATGCCGTCCACCATCCACTTGTATACCTTGTGCAGGGTGGCAAAGTCACTCTCGGCACCGGCAAGACGGACAGTGTCGTAAAGCTGCTCAGTTTCCTCCGGCAGCAGATTCGGACTGGTCTTTGCGATAAAGGCTTTGAAATCCTCTGCAATCAGCACTTCGCTGTAACTGCGCGGAATCTGATTTCCGGCGAGATAATGCCAGCCGACCGATTGCAGAAAAGCGATAAAAGCACTCTCGTATTCCGATTCGCAGTAGCGGCCGTTATAGCTTTTCAGCTTTGCCATGCGCCCACGCCTCCTTTCATCGCTGTGCTTCTTCGATAGAGCCTTTGATCAGTATCGGACACAGGTCTTTGATCTGGGTTTTCAGTTTTTCGTTGATTTTCTTGCGTGTCAGATAGGCTTCGTAAACATTTACAATATCCTGCTGAAGTTCAATCGAGGGAATCGGAATTCGCACATCGCACATTTCGTCCCAGTCAAAGGTTTCTCTGGCACTGCCCCAGGAATGAAAACGAGCGTAGCGGTCAAATTCGTCACGGCAAATATACAACATTAAAAATTCTGGCAAAAGGTATCGTGTATCTGTCTTAAAAACCGTAGAGATGGAGGATACAAGAAATGTTTCCTCTGTTCGATTAAATCCAAGTGACATTTTATCGCCTCTGCGAGAGGTATCCGAAACATACGCAATATAGCGAGGTGGAACAATCTTATAATTGGATACACTCACGCCATTCATATTTGCTTTTGTTTCAATCATCTCTTTAGATACCGATAAGCCTCGCACAGAATCGGCTGAAAGATTAAGTGTATTTCGTTCATCTGATGGCATAAGATACTTCCCGATTGTAACAGAAGGAATGTTTCTTCGCAGTTCCTCTATATACGCATCACAAGTCAGCTTCAAATCCTCTAGCCCGCGCTCATAGCTTTGCTGGTTGGCAAGCATGGCATTGTAGACCGCCACATATTTCCGCTGGATGTCGATTGGAGGAAGGTCGAGGAAAATCGAGCAAATATCCTCCCAGTTATAGAACTCTGTGGAACTGCCCCATGAATTTGTGATGACATATCGGTCAAATTCCGGTCTGTTAAAAAACATATAGAGCCATATTGCTTCTAAAATCTGTTTGCATTCATCTTTAACGCTGAAAACCACATAGTCCTCTGTACAGATAATAGGGCGTTCACCATTATTGTAGGCTATGCTGAATTTTGAACCGTTTCGAGATGTTCTGTGGTTGAAAACGAACTCACCAGGACTTACAATTTGGAATTTTTTTAAATCGCGTCCATTCAAATCTGCTTTGGTTGGCATTAACTGCTTTAGATTATTTACACCGCGAACATCGGCAATGCCATATTGCAAATCGGAATTCCTTACATCTCGGAGTTCAATCAGCTCACCCAACCTGTATTTAGTCAATCCCATAGCCAATCCCCCTGAATGCATCTTCCAGCATCTGCTGGGATTTCTTTTCCTGCTTCATGACCTCCTGCATTTCTGCCTGGATACGGGCCATTTCCTTTTCATAGTCGATTTTCAGGTCGTGGTCGATAAATTCGATGTACTTGCTCGGGGTCAGCGCCCAGTTGTTTTGTTCGATCTCCGCGATGCCCACACTGCGGTAGAGTTCCGGCACCTCATAGCAGCTGCCATCCGTGCCCTCGCTCTGCCAGGTGTGGTAGATGTCGGCGGCTCTTGCAATTTGGGTGCTGTCCAGCAGGACTTTCTTCTTGTTCTCACCCTTTACCGGGTTTTCCGTCCAGGTACGCAGGTCCATAAAGAGGATTTCGTGTTCGCGATGGCGGAGATTTCTGCCGTGGTAGCTGCCGCCTTTTTTATTTTGGTTCAAGATCCAAAGGGTCACACTGATGTCCGTGGTGATGAACAGTTCTCGTGGCAGAACAATGATGGCTTCTACCTTGTCATTCTGGATCAGCTTTTTGCGGATCTTCAGTGTGTCGCTGTCATTCAGTGCGCCGTTGGCAAGCAGGAAACCTGCCACACCGGACTGCTTTTTGAGGTGCGAAAGGATATGCAGGATCCATGCATAGTTGCCGTTGCTCTCCGGCGGCGTCTGGTACTCCGCCCAGCGAGGGTCATGCTCCAAGGTACTGTCATACCAGTTTTTGAGGTTGAAGGGCGGATTTGCCATGATGTAGTCGAAGTACAGCCCCTTATGCAGATCATTCAGAAAGCTGGAGTCACTGGTTTCCCCCAGGTTATGGCTGATACCGCGCAGTGCCAGGTTCATTTTGGCAAGGCGATAGGTGGCTGGCTCTTTCTCCTGTCCGTATACATTGATACGGTTGAGATCCCCCTGTTTGGACTTGACAAGGGCAGCGCTCTGGATAAACATCCCGCCGGATCCGCAGCACGGATCATACAGCGTGCCGTCATACGGCTCGATCATCGTTGCGATCAGCTGTACGGCATCATGCGGCGTATAGAACTCGCCTTCCTCTTTGGTCGCATTGACCGCAAATTCTTTCAGGAAGTATTCGTATACCCGGCCAATCAGGTCCTTTTCTTCCCCAAACCGCTTATGGCTGATCTTATTGACTTCATCGATCAGCTTTTTGATGTCATTCGCCCCCAGGTTTCGTGTGGTAAAGGTGCCTTCCACAAAGCAGCCCTTTAGCTGTTTGGAGCCTGCCGCAATGCTATGGAGTGCGTTGTCCAGTGCTACATTCAGCTTGGGGGCCGGTGTATCGATGATGGTAGACCATCTTGCCTCCGGCGGCAGGTTGTAGGTGCCGTCCGTAAAGGTAGCATCGTCAAAAAATGCCGCACGGATATTTTCATCGTCCGGGTCAAGCCCCTGCTCCTGCAAGATCTGGCGGAGTTTCTCTACCCCATCTTCATATTTTTCACCGATAAAGCGCAGGAACACCAGCGTCAGCATCATATCGCGCTTCTCAAAGAAAGAGCCGGAGTTTCTTGCTGCACGCAGAATATCTCTGCACTTGAAGAGGATCGCATCCAGATTGATGGTCTCCTCCTTCTTTTTCTTCGCCATTTCATTTCCTCCACATCTCCCCGACCATACCCGCCTTCGAGACATGGTAGGGAGAAATCAATTTCTAGTCAATAGGTTCTATCAGCACTCACTATAATGATCTTTGACAAATATTATAGCATAGAGCACACAAGAACACGAAAAAGAGCCCCTGAAAAACAGGGACTCTCTCTTTTTAAATTTACTTACCTTACGCTCACCGCTTTGCCATCTGTCTCTGATACATAGAGGTCAGTGCATCCTGCAGAACCTGAGAAAAGTTTACATGATTAGTTTCTGCGAATGTATTCAGCCAGGCAGGAATCGTCAGATTTTTTCGAACTGCTTTATTTCCATAGCGCTCTTCATAGGCGTTCATGTCCAGAACCAATATATTGACAAATCCATCCGGGCTATCTGGATGAATGGTGCTCCGATCACTCGCTGCCGGAACCGGACGACCTTCTTCCATTTCATCCAATACCCAGCCGGAAGCGGCATCGGTTGCCATGGCGATTGCATCCTCCAAAGAATCTCCTTCGCTGATGCATCCGGGAAGGTCAGGAACAACTACCGTATAAGCGCCTGGCTTATCTTCACACGGATAGAAGCAAGCAGGATAAAGTAATTTTTTCATAGGAATCGCCCTCCTTATCAAATCAATCGGGACGTATCAAGTCCCGCAGCAGTAAAAATCAATTTCACTGTTCTTTTATCTAGGGAAACACTGATTAAATCGTTGTCAGATTTTACTCTTGAATTTTTATGCAT
>ERZ1031347.860-NODE-860-length-12997-cov-7.242235_pt1 | contig 12997 bp, 10 predicted proteins | sample MGYA00517106_ERZ1031347 | MGnify/ENA primary metagenome ERZ1031347 (study PRJEB33719, sample SAMN04261392) | wastewater metagenome | biome: periurban shantytown; feature: human; material: feces | host: Homo sapiens | place: Peru: Lima | collected 2012-07-19 ...
AAGCTCGGTGCTGCTCTTTGCCCTCTTCAGCCTCGTTAGCACCGTGCTCCTCCTCCTTTCGAGCGATCTTATCCTCTCTTGGCTGAAGACCCCGGCGGAAGCATGGGAGGATACAAGGGCGTACCTTCTCATCTGCTTTGCAGGCATCCCCTTCATCGTCTCCTATAATGTCCTTGCCAGCATCTTCCGCGGACTTGGCGATACAAGGACGCCGATGTACTTTATCGCTCTCGCCGGTCTCATCAATCTCCTGCTTGACTATATCTTCATCGGCCCCATGGCGATGGGGGCCGCCGGAGCAGCCGCAGCCACCATTCTTTCCGAGGCCGTCTCCGTCCTCCTCTGCCTCTTGTACCTCGCCCGCGCCGACCTTGGCCTTGCCTTCCCGAAGAAGTCCTTCTCCTTCGATGCCCTCCGCATGAAGACGCTCCTTGCCATAGGTCTTCCCATCTCCTGTCAGGACGGGCTCATCCAGATCTCCTTTCTCATCATCACCGCCATCGCAAACAGCCGCGGCGTCGAAGTCGCCGCCGCAGTCGGCATCGTGGAGAAGATCATCAGCTTCCTCTTCCTCGTCCCCTCTGCCATGCTCTCGACCGTCGCCGCCTTCGCCGCACAGAATCGAGGCGCCGGAAACGATGATCGCGGGCGGCAGGCGCTCCGCTATGGCATCCGTGTATGCATCATCTTCGGCCTTTTTACGACCCTCGTCGTCCACTTTTGCGCCGAGTGGGTCATCTCACTCTTCGTCAGCCATGAGCCGGAAGTCGTGCGCCTTGGCGGTGAATACTTCCGTACCTATGTCATCGACTGCATCTTTGCCGGCATCCACTTCTGCTTCTCGGGATATTTCTCTGCCTATGGGAAATCGATCTACTCCTTCCTGCACAATATGATCTCGATCGTCACCGTCCGCGTCCCCGGCACCTACCTCGCCATCCTCCTCTTCCCCGAGACACTGTCTCCGATGGGCCTTGCTGCACCGATGGGCTCCCTTCTCTCCGCCATCATATGCCTATGGATCTATCATTGGAGGTTCAGAAGATCCGTATAGAAAAACGCTCGTCAGACAGTTTTCCTTTAGTATTGTCCTTATAAATCTTCACGAACAGTCTATCCAACTCAGCAATACGTTTTTCACCCTGTGTCAGCTGCTTTCTCCATGCCTGTATCTTTTCATCACTTTCTATTTTTAACTGTTCCTGCACAACTGCACGGAAGTGATCTTCATAGTGGAAAATATAGCTGATGACAGTTTCCATGTGCATCCACACCATATCCTCCCAAACGACTGCACGGGTGTAGTGGGATTTACATTTTTCATCATTCTTACGATGGGTGGAACACTCAAAGAAATCCTGTCGCTTCTCAAAATTGTTAGCTGTGCAGTAATACAGCTTCTCACCACAATCGGCACGATACACCATGCCGGAGGACAGGCTTCTTTTACCTGTCTTGGATCTGCGTAGGCGATTCTAACGCAACACCTGAACCTTCTCGAATATATCCTATGGAATTGGTAAAGGTCTTGAAGTTGACGATACAGCCTGTATTTTCTCTGCGTTCCAGTATTTTTCTCACTGTTGTCTGATGCCTTTGACTTGGATTCTCCGGTGTCGCCTGTGGAGTCTTTAAGCCCTGCTTCTGCTTATAGGCTGTTGGATAAGTACCTTGTCCTTGGTCAGCTGCAAGAAGCAGTTCAAGGAAAGCTTGTTCCACAAGGCCCTAACGATGAACCTGCTTCTGTCCTTCTGGAGCGTATCAGGGCTGAGAAGCAGCGGCTTGTCAAAGAGGGCAAAATCAAGCGTGACAAGCACGAATTTGTCATTTTCAGAAGGGATAATTCTCATTATGAAAAGCGTGGTTCTGAGGAAGTTTGTATTGATGATGAACTGCCTTTTGATATTCCCGAAAATTGGTGTTGGAGCAGACTTTCAACGCTGTGTAAAAGCATCTCTGACGGAGATCATCAGCCACCACCTCAGGTGCCTTCTGGAATTCCTTTTGTAGTAATTTCCAATGTATCATCTGGAAAGATCGATTTAAGTAATACACGATTTGTTTCGAATGATTACTATGAAAACTTACATGAGAGCAGAATCCCTTGCCGAGATGACATTTTGTTTACTGTGACCGGTTCCTACGGTATCGTTATTCCTGTTGATACAGAAGATGCTTTTTGCTTTCAACGACATATTGCCCTTCTTAAACCATTGCAAATAACGACCGAGTTTCTTTCTACATGGCTCAATACCCCTATTGTTTACGAACAGTGTAAGCACTGTGCTACAGGGACAGCTCAGAAAACTGTAGGATTAAATTCACTAAAAAACATCTTGATACCAATTCCACCGATCAATGAACAAGTGAGAATTTTAGAGCAGCTTGAGGAAATATTGCCTTTAATCGCTTTGTAAAGTTCTCATTATGAGAAGTTGGATGGAATCGAGCGTTGTATTGATGCTGAAATACCGTTTGATATTCCAGACAGTTGGGTATGGACATCAATTGGAGAAGTGTGTACCAATATCCAATATGGTTCCTCAAAAAAATCTTCTTCGACTGGAAAAATTGCTGTGTTAAGAATGGGGAATTTACAAAACGGACGAATCGTATTAGATAAGTTGGTCTACACATCCGACTCAAAAGAAATCGAAAAATATCCGTTAGAGTATAAGGATTTGCTATTCAATCGAACCAACAGCAAAGAATTAGTTGGTAAGGTAGCAATTTATAAAAGTGAAATTCCAGCCATTTATGCCGGATATTTAGTGCGATTACAACCAATCTTAATCGACAGTGATTATCTCAATTATGTTATGCAATCACAGTATTACTGGATTTATTGTCAAAACGTCAGAAGCGATGCAATAGGGCAATCCAATATAAATGCTGAGAAGCTCAAACGTTTTATTTTTCCACTTCCGCCATTGCAAGAGCAGAAAAGAATCGTAAATCAGATTTCTTGTGCAATGAGTAAAATTGAACATCTTTAATGAACAAGGCATACACTTCATCAGTCCGAAGTGTATGCCTTTTCTTTTACCAATCTACGATTGTATCAACGATTTCACGCTGCTCTGTGGCTGTTTTTCTGAGATAAATGCGGGTAGTTTCGATACTTTCATGTCCCATAAGATCAGCCAGAAACGCTATATCATTGCAGCGTTCAAGAAAATTCTTAGCAAATCTATGTCGAAATGAGTGCGGATACACAACCACAGGATTGATACCATATTTCACTGCCAGTTTCTTCAACTGTCCAGAGATGCCACGGGTGGTAATACGTTCCCCATATTTGTTCAAAAAAATGAAGCCGCTTTCTTGGCGCTTTTCAGCCAGCCAAGAAAGGGCTTCGTTTTGTAGCTCTTTGGGGATATAAATTCTGCGTAATTTGCCACCTTTGGAGTACAGGTCAAGATGCCCTAACTTAACATGTTCAGCCTTAATCTGAATCAGTTCGCTGACTCTGGCTCCGGTGGCGGCAAGGAAGCGGATTACAAAATACCAGAACATTTCATAGTCATTCTTCAGACAAGATTTAAAGTATTTGTAGTCTGCTTCACTAATGACATTTTCCAGAAAAGTTTTCTGCTGCACACGGACAAATGGCAGTTTCCATTTTTCTTTGCCAATGCACTCTAAGTAGCAGTTGATGGCTCGAAGTCTGAGATTAACTGTCTTGGGCTTGTAATTCTCGATCAGCCATACCTTGTACTCACGTAGCTTTTTCTGGGTGACATCATCGTATTGCTCCCCATACTGTTTGATGGCAAATTGATACGATGAAATCGTGTTTTCCGAGAGGTTCGTGCCCCTCAAATGTCTTTCGAATTTTTCTTTTTCTATCATGGTGAAAGACCTCCTTTCGCCAGATATTATACAATTCCACGCTAAAACAGCGTGATTTTATCAAATAATTCTCGCTGTTTTTCAACGATGCGGCTTTGCTCTGACAGCGGTGGAATCGGAAACAAGAGGTTCATAACGCTATTGCGATCTATTCCGGGAATAACACCCTGTCCTTTGGATTTGATTTTATCGAAGTTTGCTTGTAGGAACAAGCGGACATAGTGCATATCTAATGTTACAAACTTTTTTATTGCCATGATTTGCCTTGCTATATGAGCTTCTTTAACATTGCAAATCACAGTTTTTCCATAGCCAGAACCCTTGCAAACTAACAACACATCTCCATGATTAGCAATTGCCCTTGGTGTTTCTGTCCAACGGTTTAGTAAAACGCCGTTCTCTGACAAACTACTGGCTCCCGTAATGTAAGGTGTTCCTTTTTGAGAATCGTTGTATTCTTCAGGCTTAAAATCTGTTCCGGAAAGCAAAGAAATAACTTGCCCAAATCTTGACCATACCCAACTGTCTGGAATCTCAAACGATATTTCATCGTCGATACAACGCTCGATTCCATCCAACTTCTCATAATGAGAATTATCCCTTCTGAAGATGACGGATTCGTGCTTGTCACGCTTGATTTTGCCAGCTTTAATCAGCTGATCCTTCTCTGCACGAATACGCTCCAGAAGAACCGAAGCGGGTTCGTCACCAGGATCTTGTGGAACGAGTTTCCCTTGGATTGCTTCCTGTAGAATAGACTTTTTGAGTAGATTCGGAAATGCAGAATCCAGCGAAACTCGTTTGATTTCCTCACAACTATATTTTTCAACAAGCGGTAATATAGCTTTAATTTTAGATACTATACGCACTTGCTCTTGTAGCGGTGGCAAAGGAATGAAGCATTCTTTAAGGAGTGTATAGTGACGTGCGTATCCTCTATTCCTAAGTGTTTCTGCAGCGTAAAGCATCCAGTAATAAATATACTCAGGATTACACGACAGTATTTTGTGGAACTTTGTTCCATCTGCGCCAATGACAAACTCAAAATCAATATACTTAACATTTCGGGTGTGATCACCAAACATTACCAATGGCAAAACATCTATTTTCTTGGATACATCATTACAATACCCGTCTATAAGATCTTTTCCTTGACTTACAACAGGGATCTTCCCAGTAGGGAGAGCTTCTTTTGATTGGATTTGATTGTTTTTATTGCCAATGGGCATTGAAATTGTTTTGATCTTTGCCCACTCCCAACTATCTGGAATCTCAAAAGGAACCTCATCCGCAATACACACCGGCTCGTTTTTGCCGACTTTCTCATAAGGCAAATTATCGGCACCACGGAAGATGTAAGAAGGATTCTTTTCCTTTTTTATTTTACCTTCTTTGATAAGCTGCTCTTTTTCTTTTCGTATTCTTTCAAGCAATACAGATGCTGGTTCATCATTGGGGTCTTGCGGAACAAGCTTGCCCTGAACAGCCATCTGCAATATTGAGTTTTTCAGCTGTTGTCCAGTCATTATTCTTCCTCCAAATCAATTCCCAATATCTCTGTAATCTGTGCCAGAATGTGGTCAATATCAGCATTCAAACTTGCACGCTTTTCCTGATACTGCTGAATCAATTCCTTTGGCGGCAGAATTTCTTCTTCCTCGTGAGGATAACCGCAAAGGTCGATATTATAGTTCCTTGCAGAGATTTCTTCTGAGGTATATTTTTTCGCCTTATCAAAACCATCCACGGTGATTTCTTTTCGGCTATGCCACCAATCCATAGCAGGAGTAAAGTGCTTCAGTTCCATCGGCTTGGTCTTTGAGAAGTTTTTATACCCCTCTGGCATATCCAGACGATAAAACCATGTTTCTGTTGTCGGACCCGTACGGTCAAAGAACAGAATATTAGTTGTGATGGATGTATAAGGAGCAAAAACGCTGTGCGGCATACGAATCACGGTGTGCAGATTAAACTCAGAAAACAGCTTTTTCTTGATTTCCACCTTTGCATTATCCGTTCCAAACAAGAATCCATCCGGAAGAATAACCGCCGCACGACCATTCTTTTTCAAACGGTACATGATAACAGACATAAAAAGATCCGCTGTCTCGCTGCTTGCCAAGTCTGCCGGAAAGTGATTCTTTACTTCTGTTTTCTCGTTACCGCCGTAAGGTGGATTCATCAGAATAACATCAAACTGGTCATCCTGTGTGTAGTCCAGGATATCTTTCAGCAAAGAGTTGTCATGGTAGATTTTCGGCACATCAATCCCATGTAACAACATATTTGTAATACACAGCATATAAGGAAATTGCTTCTTCTCAATGCCGTAAATAGACGCATCATAAGCTTCCTGATCTTTGGTGGTTTTAATTTTGGCAGCCAGCTCTTTCAGCCAACTTGTAAGAAAACCGCCCGTGCCACAGGCGAAGTCTGCAACTTGTTCGCCAATTTGCGGATTGATCATCTTTGCCATAAAGTCGGTCACAGCACGAGGTGTATAGAACTCACCGGAAGAACCAGCGCTTTGCAGTTCTTTCAAAATGGTTTCATAAATTTCACCAAAAGCATGGCTTTCCTCATAATCTCCGAGGTCGAGATTATCAATAACATTAATAATCTGACGAAGCAAAACACCATCCTTCATATACTGGTTGGCATCGGCAAAAGTGGTCTGCACGATAGCCTTTTTAATCGGGGTAGAGGAATCAACCTTAACACCAGGGATAATCACTTCTCCGTCGGAATTCTTGATATCTATCCCCTTTAAAACAGGAAACAGGGTGTTATTCACAAAGTTTAATAGTTTGTCGCCTGTTAAAGCTGTGCCGGTATGATCGTCAACAGCCCAATTCTGCCAACGACATTTTTCCGGAATGATGGAAACATATTCCTCATCCTCCCATTGCCAATCCTGTTCTTTTGCATCATATACTTTCAGAAAGAGCATCCATGCAATCTGCTCAATGCGCTGGGCATCACCATTGATACCAGCGTCATTGCGCATAATGTCACGAAGCTTTTTCACAAATCCTGATAAATTACTCATAGTTTATACCGCCTCTTAGTATTTTTGCTTCAAATAAGGAACAAATACATCGTAGAACTTCTTGCTCCATTCTGCATGGAATTTCGCCATCTGCATCCAGTCGGCTTCGTTTTCAATGCTGACATTTTCCAGATGAATCTCGATATATGAACCCTTAGTATCATCACTGCGCAACCAACTGATCTGCGTTCCCAGAACAGTTTCGATTTCACTCTTGTACCTGTACAAGTAATCAAACGCTTCTTTATTTCGCTCTTTGTTGGAATGAGAAAGGCTTAAATCCACTCGTGCTTTATTATAATTCGCTACACACACGAGACTGAAACCTCCGATACCAAAGAAACCTCTTAACCAGTTTTCTTTAGAAGTAGTGCACCCAGAGAAGCAACCATGACCGTTTCCGTCATCATGTGCCTGTTGAATATATGGTAATGCGAACGCCCAATAACGGCGGCGCAGTTCATAACCGGTTCCTGCTTCCTGTGCGGTTCCATCGTCATTCATATCTTTGAGATAAAACATCAAATCTTCTTCGTTTGCTCCATAAGCTTTAAAGAACTTGCGAAGCATAAAAATCTTCGTGGATGTACTGGTGTTTCTTTCAATATAAATGTCCGTATCAATTTCAAGGGCATTTCTTAAATTCGGTGGGTTGTTGCTGACATATGCATCCAGATCATTTGCTGTACCCTTGGAGTATGCCAGACGAGACAGAACTAATTTATCCTCTGCGTGAAGCATCTTCAATACCTGTTCCATCATATCAATCCAGCTGGTAACAGGCTGTTCGGTGTTCTTATATCCAAATCGAACAATTTCACGACCACTCAATTCAACATCATCGTCCAGAGAATAGACATCCATCTGTTTTCCCATTGGCCTAAACTCTGATACATGTTGTGGCCATATTGTCAAAGCTCGCTGCATAAGCATCTGATTTCGTGCTTCCAGCTCTGACAGTCTCCAATGCTCCTGCTGTCCAATCCAGTTATTCATATAAAGGTGGCTATCAATGAAGCCATTCTTCATGTCACGCTTCTCAAGGAACGGACTATTGCTGTATTTGAAGTTATATCCGGTTAGGGTCAGGTTGGCCATACGATGAAGCCATGTTTCGTGAATTTCTTCATAATCTTCGCCAAGCTCTTTCACCCAAGCGGGGGTAAGATGTTGTGGCATGATATGTTCGATGGAATATACTCCATCATCGCACTGTTTATAGACATTCTGAACTTCCACAGTTCCGTAGTTTTCAAGACGCTCTAAAATATATATCTTATTTTTACTGTTCATCTGATAAACAGGACGAGCGGCAAATGCTTCAACAAATTCCCCATCATCCGGAAATCTGCCACGATCAGACTTGGAATTAAGCGCATACTTGAATTTTTCGAAATAGCTGTTATCTGTCCCGTCATACCTGATGATCTCTCGATGGAGCATCAAGAAAATCTTGTTCAGAGCATTGGTAGGAAGATCGCAAATTGTTCTACGGAATAAGTAATTCTCAGTGTAGAGGAAAATTTCCTTTACTTCTGCGAGAGACAATTTTCCTGCCGCCTGTAGGCGCAGGACTTCAAGGAAGAATGGTCTTGTAACCGTAGTTCCCAAACGGTTCAAACGGTAAATGCATGCGTTTAACTCCTTATCCGCAGTATTGCCTTTGAGCAGAATTTCGTACCATTTTGCATAGCTCAACAGCTCTTGCAGCAACGGTTCAATCTCCATGCCATTTTCTTCTACATATGCCTTAAATGTAAAGTAAACCTTGCTCATGGCAGGAATAAGCTGCTGTTTTACGCTGAGGTAATCACGAACAAACATACTTACATCGTAATCCGTGCAAATCTCAATCTTGTTCCAATATTTTTCGTAATAATCATTCTGCTGCTTGGTAGGTAAGCCCATGAGAATGAAGTTTCTGATTTTGTCACCCTCGCTTAGAGCAACGCCGGTAGAGTTCAAACTTTCAAAAATAAGCTGAGGATTATCGTCCTGATTCAGCGTAATGTTGATAATTTCCAGTTTTGTTACGGCTTCAAAAAGTTCATCAAGGGTAATTTCTTCTTTCTGAATACGAGAATAGAAGTAGTTATAGTTAATTGTAAGATTGGAATCTGGAATATGCTCAGCTTCTTCATCAAACAATTTTCCAAAGGCATTTCTATCATTCTTTACGGGTTTCAGCTTAATTCTGGTGTCATCATCCTGCCATTCATCAATCAGATAGGTCTTATATATTTTCTCCGCAAGATTACCTTTTCCTGGTGTTAATACACCGTTTTTCATCAGGTTGTACATTGCAAGCAGAAGCAGAGAAATCGTTGTCAGTCGTTGCTGACCATCAATGACCAGATATTCATTAAACTCACCATCGTTATGTACAGACACAATGCTGCCAAAGAAATGGATCTTGCGTCCACGGCGGATAACCTTAATCAGATCATCATACAGCTGCTTGCAGTTTTCAGTTTTCCAATCGTAGTTTCTCTGATATACAGGAATAACAAATCGCTTGTCAGAACCCTGCATATAGGAGACAAGTTTCGTTTCAGATCCTTTCATAGTTTATACAGCCTCATCTGCGTAAATCGCTTCCTCAAGTTCCTTAACTGCTTGCATATAGCCAGCCTTGCCACCGAAATATCCGGCGATCTTTGCAGGCTTGCCGAGCTTCAGGAACGGGTCAAGTTTCAAAATTTCCGTCTTTTCAATTTCATAAATACCGGTATTCATGTATTTATCAAGAAGTGCTTCCAGTACCTCTTTTGCCACACCGCTATATTTACTAAGAAAATCACGCTTTTTCACATTGTTAACCCTTTCTTTGCGGGTCAATGGCTTTTTATCAAAAGCCACATGACAGATAAAGTCAAAATCATCTACATCAACCATGTTTTGATCGGCTTTCATCAATTCAAGGTCAATGCCACGCTCCAAAAGCATTTCTCTGATTTTTTTCTTTTTTTCTTCCTTCGACCACTGGCGGATAAAATTATCCAAAGATGCATATTCACCACGAATATTCTCTTTCGTGTAATCGACAATGCTTTCCTTACGGAGCAGTTTGCCATTTACATCATAAACAGAAACCGTTTTATGAATAATTTCTACCTTGCAGCCATCACGACCAACAACCGGCTTTACGGCCGGAGGATTAGGCGGTATAGGCGGGTCAACCGAGCCATCACCATTTGGAGACGGTGTATGACCACCTGGAGTGAATCCTGAATCAATCATAATTGGACCATCCCAATCAGGATCCGCAAACAGCCTGCTGACATTACGGAAGTCCATAACCACAAAATGCGTTTTGCCTTCCTTTTCACGCAGTCTGGTTCCTCGTCCAATAATCTGCTTAAACTCAGTCATAGAACCAATCATTTCATCCAGAACAATAAGCTTTGTCATCTTGCAATCAGCACCGGTAGATAGCAGTTTAGATGTGGTCGCAATAACCGGATAAGGTGCAGAAACGGAAATGAAGTAATCCAGTTTCTTTTTACCGTAATCATCACTGCCGGTAATACGCACAACATAATCTGGATTCTCTTTGACCATGTCAGAGTTCAGGTTGACCAATGCCTGACGCATACGCTCCGCAGCATCTTCTGTGGCACAAAACACGATGGTTTTCGCCATTCTGTCTGTGCTTTTCAGGTAACGAGTGATTTCAGAAGCAACCTGATGAATGCGATCTTTGATAATGATATTATAATCGTAGTCGCTGTTGGTATAGATACGATCTTCAATTTCATTGCCGTAAATATCTCTCTGTCCCTTGCGAGGACGCCAGCCGTCACCAATATCGGTCATAATATTGATAACTTTGAACGGCGCAAGGAAGCCATCTTCGATGCCCTCTTTCAGACTGTACATATAGATAGGCTCGCCAAAGTAACTCAGGTTAGAGATATACTTGGTTTCCTTCGGAGTTGCGGTCATACCGATCTGGGTAGCAGAGTTGAAATATTCCAAAATTCTACGCCAACGGCTTTCTTCTTTCGCAGATCCACGATGACACTCGTCCACGATAATGAGGTCAAAGAAATCCGGTGTAAACAGTTCGCTGAAATGTTCCTTATCATCGTCACCAACCAGTTGCTGATATAGAGAGAAATACACCTCATGGGAAGTAATGGTACTCTTATCATCCTTGGCAACATTAATTTTATGAATAACCTTTTCCAGTGGAGCAAAGTCCTGCTGAATGGACTGGTCCACAAGAATATTACGGTCAGCAAGGTAAAGTATCTTTCGCTTCAAGCCGCTTTGCAGCATACGGTAAACAATCTGGAAAGCAGTATAGGTTTTACCCGTACCGGTAGCCATAACGAGCAGCAAGCGGTTCCGACCTCTTGCAATGGCATCTACAGTTCTATTAATAGCAATACGTTGATAGTACCGAGGAGGGTATGTATTCTGGCTGCTATAATAAGGTTGCTCAATTACCATTTCCTGTGCCGGTGTCATTCCGGACTCATGCTTGAAGCGGGCAACCAGTTCGGCTTCGGTTGGGAATTCATCCAAACCGAACTGACGCTCTTTGCCAGTAAGGAAATCATGCTCAACAAACCCATCACCATTAGAGCTATAAGCAAACGGAAGATCAAGCATCTGAGCATAGGTCATGGCCTGCTGTAAACCATGTGAAACGCTGTGTTTGTTGTCCTTTGCTTCGATAATGGCAATCGGGTTATTTGCGTTCAGATACAGAATATAGTCTGCACGCTTTGGCTTTTCACGGAACACAAAGTTACCCTTCAGGTTTATTTTACCATCAGTAACCTGTGTCTCCATTGTAATCTTGCCTCTATCCCATTTGGAAGTAATAGCAGGGGTAATATACTGCAATTTGATATCTTCTTCAGACATTTCTTTTTTCGATAAAATTGTGTTCATTTGTATATCCTCCCCCCACTAACTGTTACTATCTGGAACAATTTCCAAGATATCGTCAATAGAACAATTTAATACTCCGCATATTTTAACTAAGACCTCTACTCGGACATCTTCATTTTTTCCTAGTTTTGCCATGGCATTTGTGCTAATCTTGGCTGCCTTGATAAGCTCCGTTTTACTCATCTCACGATCAATGAGAATTTTCCATAATTTATTATAACAAACAGCCATGTTACTACCTCCTGCCAGCATAACTTCTCATAATTTTGTGTTATAAGAACATTATAACATTATTTTTTAAATTTCAATTTCAGATTGCAATTCTCAATCATTGAAAGGAAGAGCTTGTTTATCTAATCTTGTCGTATTTCTTCCCAGAAAATCGGAAGAAAGGAAAAGATCAGTATTACTATAATCAGTATTATTACATTGTGCTTTTGACAACTCAAAAATTGTGATTACAACAAGTCCAGAATTATCCTTTTGACAATTCAAGAACTGCATTTCCACAAAAAAAAGAAAGGCTGACCTCATCAGCCAACCTTTAATATAAAATATTTCGCTCAACAGCAAATCAGTTCTGCAATGATAATTTCCTCTGCCTGCGCCCGTATCCCATTCATATGCCTGACCCAAGAAAGCTGTTCTTTTTCCTTATCTGGAGCTGGATTTATTTCTAAAAGCTTTGTTGTCAACTGATCTATTCTGTGATGTGCGGTTTCGTCAATCTCCCAAAGATGCGGAAACAACTTCTCCGTCAAAATCAAATCATTCAATAGCACCTGATTATTTTCCTCAAGAAATTCCCTACGCATCCTGCCCTATTTGCCGAGTATCTGTGTTTCTGCATTTACTAATCTGATGTCAGGGATAAAGTAGTCTCCACATTGAAGATAGGGTAAATTCTGCACCATAATGGTATCTCCAATCAATCTTATTTGCATTTTGATTGTACCTGAAAGAAAAAGTGAAGTTTGTCACATATGCAAATGAGCGACACCTGGTCACAAAACCAAGTATCGCTCATTCTCTTTTTACTAACCTCAACTGCCAGATGCCGTAGTCATAGAAAATTCGTTGCTTCCTATTTTATGGGCACCGACACTTGCCGGTGCTTTTTGCGTGCCATGTCTTAGTTGGTCAGACTGCGGAGCGGAGCGGGGATCTTGCCGCCTCTTGCTACGAATTCGTCTG
>ERZ1031347.862-NODE-862-length-12990-cov-9.144878_pt1 | contig 12990 bp, 10 predicted proteins | sample MGYA00517106_ERZ1031347 | MGnify/ENA primary metagenome ERZ1031347 (study PRJEB33719, sample SAMN04261392) | wastewater metagenome | biome: periurban shantytown; feature: human; material: feces | host: Homo sapiens | place: Peru: Lima | collected 2012-07-19 ...
AATTCGCGCTCTAAATCAATCCTTTCATTTTTCGGAGGTGATCCTACGGACACGTTTTATTCGCTCGTTTCCTCTGTAAATTCCGCCCTCTGGGGAGTCCCGCTGCTCGTCGCTTTTACGGGCACGGGACTGCTTTTGAGCGTGCGGTCGGGATTTTTTCAGCTGACGCACATCGGCACCTGGATGAAGACGACGCTCGGCAGCATATTCGGCAAGAAGAGCCGTCGCTCGGGCGAGGGCTCGATATCGCAGACTCAGGCGCTCTCCGCCGCGCTCGCCGCGTGCATGGGCACGGGAAATATAGTCGGCGTGGCGGCGGCTGTTGCCTCGGGCGGCGCGGGCGCGGTCTTTTGGATGGTAATAAGCGCGATAATCGGCATGATGAGCGCGTGCTGCGAAAACATCCTCGGCATAAAGTACCGCTGCCGCGACAAAAACGGCGAGTGGATGGGCGGCGCGTTCCTCTATATGGAGCGCGGGCTGGGCTTTAAAAAGACGGCGAAGATTTTTTGCGTTCTGCTCGTCGCGGCCTCGCTCGGAATAGGCAACATGACGCAGGCGAATGCCGCCGCGCTCTCACTTCGCGGCTCGTTCGGGCTGAACCCCGCGATAACCGGCGCGGTGCTCGCGGTCGGCGTTTTCGCAGTCACCTGCGGCGGGCTCAAGAGAATAGCCTCGGCTGCGGAGAAGATAATCCCCGCCATGACGGCGATATTTATTTTGGCGAGCTTCGCCGTCATAATAAAAAACTTTCGGGCAGTTCCGTCGGCGTTTTGCAGAATAATATCGGAGGCCTTTTCCCTGCGTGCGGCGGCGGGCGGCGCGGCGGGCTGCGGGATAAAAAAGGCTCTGCGCTACGGGGTGGCGCGGGGCGTGTTTTCAAACGAAGCGGGGCTCGGCAGCAACGCCATAATTCATGCGGCGGCCGAGACGGACTCCCCCGCCGAGCAGGGCTGCTGGGGAATACTCGAGGTTTTTCTCGACACCGTGGTTATGTGCACCGTGACGGCAATAACGCTCCTTGTGTCCGGCGTGCCCATAGACGGCGACGGCTCTCTCGCCTGCGCCGCGGCATTCGGCAGCGTGTTCGGAGCGACGGGCAGCGTTTTCGTGTGTCTGAGCGTCTGCGTATTCGCCTTTGCCACGCTCATCGGCTGGTCATATTATGGGCGGCGCGGGCTCGAATATCTGCTCGGCGAAAAAAGCGCGGGGATATACAATCTCATCTACTCGGCGGCGGTATTCGTCGGCTGCGTCACCGACCTCAGGCTCATATGGGAGCTATCCGACCTCGCAAACGCGCTCATGGCCGTACCCAATCTCATCTCGCTCTGCCTGCTCGGCGGCGAAGCGACGGAGGAGCTGAAAAAGGCATATCCGAAATGATATATAAGTGTTGATTTATTGATATAACCATGTATAATATGTATAGACGGAATGTATTTTGGGGGTTTGTGCGGAAACGCGGCGTAAAGCTGTTTTTGAGCGTATATAGCCGCGCTGAATAAAAATCAACTATAATCATTACTTTACGCGCAAGCGAAAATATTCGGAGTCAAATCATGCCGGGATTTTTATGTGATCTGCATATTCATTCGTGCCTGTCGCCCTGCGGCGACGGGGACATGACCCCCTATAACCTTGTCAACATGGCAAAGGTCATGGGGCTTGATATCCTTGCGCTGACAGACCACAATTCCTCTCTCAACTGCCCCGCCGCGGCGCGGGCGGCAAGGGACGCGGGGATAGCCTTCGTGCCCGGGATGGAGCTTACCACCTCGGAGGAGGTGCATGTCGTTTGCCTGTTCCCGGATGTCGATTCCTCGCTCCGGTTTTCGGGCTATGTCTCGGAGCGCCTGCCGAAGATAAAAAACAGGCTCGATATTTTCGGCGAGCAGCTGATAATGGACGAGCTCGACGGTGTTCTCGGCTGCGAGGAAAATCTGCTGAGCACCGCAAGCTTCATTTCGATAAGCGAGGTTTTTTCGCTCGTCTCCGACTTCGGCGGCGTCTGCTACCCCGCGCATATCGACCGCCCGTCGTTCAGCGTCACGGCAAACCTCGGTTCGTTTGACGAGAGCTGGGGCTTCATAAACGCCGAGCTGTCCGCTTTTGCTCAAACGGACAAGCTGACACAAGCGCATCCCCTGCTCGAGAATATGCGGCTTTTGCGCGCATCGGACGCGCACTTTCTCGAAAATGTCGGCTCGGCGAGCACCGAGCTCGAGCTCCCCTGCGCATCGCCGCAGGCGGTCATTGACCTGTTAAAAAGTAATTACTATCCACCGGGTATGTAAATTGGTATACAGCTTATCGATATTTTTTTCCTTAAACTGTAGAAATTTTGCATTTCGCGTGTTATAATTACTTCTAATGCGAAAGGGATTCCCCTTTTTGCCTATCTGTATTTTTCTCAAACCTAAGGAGGGAGAGGCTACAAATGCTCAAAAAAATCAGTAAGATACCTTTTTCCGGCACCCCGGAGCAGGAGGAGAAGCTCAGAGCCGTTATCGCCGAGTGCAACGGCGACAAAAGCCTGCTGATGCACGTCATGCAGGAGGCGCAGCTCATCTACGGTTATCTTCCGTTCGAGGTACAGGCTATAATAGCCGAGGGAATGGACGTTCCGCTTGAAAAGGTATACGGTGTATCAACTTTCTACGCTCAGTTCGCTCTGAGTCCCAAGGGCAGATACAACATCTCCGTATGTCTCGGAACCGCGTGCTATGTCAAGGGCTCGCAGGCTATCCTCGACAAGATAAGCGAGAGGCTCGGCATAGCCCCGGGCGAGTGCAGCGACGACGCGTGCTTCTCTATCGAGGCCTGCCGCTGCATAGGCGCTTGCGGACTTGCCCCTGTCATGACTGTCAACGACGATGTCTACGGCAGGCTCACCCCCGACCAGATAGACGGTATTCTCGACAAATACCTCGACGCTTAACGCCATGCGCGAGCTGTCACTCAACATTCTCGATATAGCCCAGAACTCCATCTCCGCCGGAGCGTCGCTGATAACAATAGAGGTCAGCGAGGACACAAGGGAGCATCTGCTCTCGCTCACCGTCTCCGACAACGGCTGCGGCATGGACGAGGAGACTCTCAGAAACGTCTGCGACCCGTTTTTCACCACGCGCACAACGCGCAAGGTCGGCATGGGGATTCCGCTGTTTCGTCTCGCGGCGGAGCAGACCGGCGGCAGCTTTGAGATAACCTCCGAAAAGGGAGTCGGAACTTCAACTAAGGCCGTATTTCATTCGGACAGCATAGACTTCACCCCCTTGGGGGACATTACCTCGACTGTAACCGTGCTCATCTCGATGAACACCGACAGGGACTTTATCTACCGCAGAAAGGTCGACGGCGAAGAATTCGTGCTCGACACGCGGGAGATAAAAAATATTCTCGAGGGCGTGCCGCTCGACAATCCGGAGGTCGTGCAGTGGATGAAGGAATATATCGACGAAAACACCGCGCTTCTCACAAAATCCATATGACGGCGTTTGCGCCGGGAAAGGAACAACTATGAAATCACTTGCTGAACTTAACGCAATAAGAGATAAGGCAAAAGCCAATATGAACGTCCGCGACGACAGCGAAAGCTCGACCCGCGTACTCGTCGGCATGGCGACCTGCGGCATCGCGGCGGGCGCAAAGCCCGTGCTGACAGCCCTTGTTGACGAGGTTGCGCGCCGCAATCTCAGCCACGTCACCGTCTCGCAGACCGGCTGCATCGGTATGTGCCAGTATGAGCCGATAGTCGAGGTTCTCGAGCCGGGCAAGGAAAAGGTCACCTATGTAAAGGTAACGCCCGAAATGGTCGCGCGCATTGTCAGCGACCACCTCGTCAACGGCAACCCCGTTACGGAATTTACGGTCGGCGCTATCGCCAAATAACAAGGAGGGAAATCAATGTATCGTTCACACGTTCTTGTCTGCGGCGGTACCGGCTGTACTTCTTCTCACAGCGCAGAAATAATTGCCGAGTTTGAAAAGGAGATCGCCGAGAAAGGTCTCGCAGACGAAATCAAGGTCATCAGGACAGGCTGCTTCGGTCTGTGCGCCCTGGGTCCGATAGTCGTTGTCTATCCCGAGGGTGCGTTCTACAGCCAGATAAAGGTTGAGGACGTCTCCGAGATAGTTGACGAGCACCTCATCAAGGGCAGAATAGTCAAGCACCTGCTCTATGACGACACCGTGGCCGGCGACACCGTCAAGAGCCTCAACGAGACTCAGTTCTATAAGAAGCAGAAGAGAGTCGCGCTGCGCAACTGCGGCGTCATCGACCCCGAAAATATCAACGAATACATAGCCATGGACGGCTATCAGGCTCTCGCAAAGTGCCTGACCGAATACACCCCGGACGAGGTCATCCAGATAGTCAAGGACTCCGGCCTTCGCGGCAGAGGCGGCGGCGGATTCCCGACCGGACTCAAGTGGAGCTTCACGAGAAAGAATCAGGCGGATCAGAAATATGTCGTCTGCAACGCCGACGAGGGCGACCCCGGCGCGTTCATGGATCGCTCCGTGCTTGAGGGCGACCCGCACTGCATCGTCGAGGCCATGGCCATATGCGGCTACGCCACCGGCGCCACCGAGGGCTACATCTACGTCCGCGCGGAGTATCCCATAGCGGTCAAGAGACTTCAAATAGCCATTGACTCCGCCCGCGAGCTCGGGCTGCTCGGCAAAAACATATTCGACAGCGGCTTCGATTTTGACCTCCACATAAGACTCGGTGCAGGCGCATTCGTCTGCGGCGAGGAGACCGCGCTCATGACCTCCATAGAGGGCAACCGCGGCGAGCCCCGTCCGAGACCTCCGTTCCCGGCGGAGAAGGGTCTTTTCGGAAAGCCCACTACCGAAAACAACGTCGAGACCTTCGCAAATATCCCGCAGATAATCCTGCACGGCGCGGAGAGCTTCGCCTCCATGGGCACCGAGCGCTCCAAGGGCACCAAGGTCTTTGCGCTCGGCGGCAACATAAAGCACACCGGCCTCGTTGAGATCCCCATGGGCACGACCCTGCGCGAGATAGTCGAGGACATCGGCGGCGGTATACCCAACGGCAGAAAGTTCAAGGCTGCGCAGACCGGCGGCCCCTCCGGCGGCTGCATCCCCGCAAGCCTCATGGACACCGAGATAGACTACGACAACCTCACCGCCATAGGCTGCATGATGGGCTCGGGCGGACTTATAGTCATGGACGACAGCAACTGCATGGTCGATATAGCTAAATTCTTCCTCGACTTCACGGTTGACGAGTCCTGCGGAAAGTGCTCCCCCTGCCGTATCGGCACGAGAAGAATGCAGGAGATACTCGAGAAGATAATCGCCGGCAAGGCAACTCTCGACGACCTCGACAAGCTCGAGGAGCTCGCCCACTACATAAAAGAGAACTCCCTTTGCGGTCTGGGTCAGACGGCGCCCAACCCCGTTCTCGCAACCCTCAAGTTCTTCCGCGAGGAGTACATAGCGCATATAGTTGACAAGAAGTGTCCCGCAGGCGTCTGCAAGGCGCTGCTGAGCTTCAAGATAGACAAGGATCTGTGCATCGGCTGCGGCCTTTGCGCCAGAAACTGCCCCGTCTCGGCTATCGGCAAGACCGACTATATCGCAGAGGGCCACAAGCTGCCTTCGTACGAGATAGACACCGCCAAGTGCATCAAGTGCGGCGTCTGCCTTGAAAACTGCAAGCGTGCCAAGGCTATCAGCAAAGGTTAAGGAAGGAGGGTCAACACAGCATGGAAATGGTAAATATTAAGATAAACAATATGCCTCTGAGCGTACCCAAAGGCATATCCATACTTGAGGCGGCGCGTACGGCCGGCATAGAGATCCCGACCCTCTGCTACCTCAAGAAGATAAACGAAATCGGCGCGTGCCGTATCTGCATGGTCGAGGTCAAGGGCGCCCGCTCGCTCGTGACCGCCTGCGTCTACCCCGTAAACGAGGGCATGGAGATATTCACAAACACGGAGCGCGTGCGAAAGAGCCGCAAGACGACTCTCGAGCTCATCCTCTCTACGCATGACAGGAAGTGTCTCTCCTGCATACGCAGCGGAACCTGCGAGCTCCAGCAGCTCTGCAAGGAGTTCGGCGTTGACGACGAGGGTCGCTTCGACGGCGCAAATCCCGTCCACGAATACGACGACTCCGCCATACATATGATAAGAGATAACGGAAAGTGCATCCTCTGCCGCCGCTGCGTAGCCGCGTGCCAGGCTCAGCACATCTCCGTTATCGGCGCAAACGCCCGCGGCTTTGACACTCACATCGGCTCGGCATTCGAGAAGCCGCTCGACTCCGTGGCGTGCGTCTCCTGCGGCCAGTGCATAGTCAACTGCCCGACCGGCGCTATCTACGAGAAGGACGACACCGCAAAGGTGCTCGAGGCTATAAACGACCCCGAGAAGTTCGTCGTTGTTCACACCGCGCCCTCTATCCGCGTCACTCTCGGCGAGTGCTTCGGAATGCACATAGGCACCAACGTTCAGGGCAAGATGGTCGCGGCGCTCAGACGTCTCGGCTTCGACAAGGTCTTTGACACCGACTTCGGCGCGGATCTCACGATAGTCGAAGAAGCAAACGAGTTCCTCGGCAGAGTCCAAAACGGCGGCGTGCTCCCGATGATAACCTCCTGCTCGCCCGGATGGATAAAATACTGCGAGCATTACTACCCCGATATGCTCGATCACCTCTCCTCCTGCAAGTCGCCCCAGCAGATGTCGGGCGCGGTAATCAAGACCTGGTATGCGGAGAAGATGGGAATCGACCCGAAGGATATCGTCGTTGTCGGCATAATGCCCTGCACGGCGAAGAAGTTCGAGACAAAGCGCGACGATCAGTCCGCGTCCGGCTATCCGGATGTCGACTACTCTCTGACCACGAGAGAGCTCGGCAGAATGATCGAGAGCGCGGGAATATACTTCAAGCACCTGCCCGACGAGGAGTTTGACAACCCGCTCGGCGATTCCACCGGCGCGGCAGTCATCTTCGGCGCAACCGGCGGCGTTATGGAAGCGGCGCTGAGAACCGCCGTAGAAAAGCTCTCCGGCGAGGAGCTCAAGAGCCTCGACTTCACCGAGGTTCGCGGCACCGAGGGCATAAAGGAAGCGTCCTACACCGTCAACGGCATGGAGATAAAGGTCTGCGTAGTCAGCGGACTCGCAAACGCCAACACTATTATGGAGAAGGTCAAAAACGGCACCGCCGACTACCACTTCATAGAGATCATGGGCTGCCCCGGCGGCTGCGTCAACGGCGGCGGCCAGCCGATACAGCACGCAGTCGTGCGCAACTTCGTCGACCTCAGAGCGCGCAGAGCCGCCGCTCTCTACGAGGCGGACAAGGATATGCCCCTGCGCAAGTCGCATGAGAGCGAGGCTGTCAAGCGTCTCTACGCCGAGTTCCTCGGCGAGCCCGGCAGCCACAAGGCTCACGAAGTGCTCCACACCTCATATGTTGCAAGACCGAAATATAAATAAGCGGCGAATGCCGGACAGCAAAAGAGCCTTTCCGTTTTGGAAAGGCTCTTTTAAATCATATATTTTCTATCTCGTCAAAAATCTCCTGCGAAATTCGTCTGTCTTTATAATAAAACTCGCGGTCGTGCTCGCTTATCTCCCTCGCGACGCGGCAGGGATTCCCGTAGGCGACGACATTCGCCGGAATGTCTTTCGTCACGACGCTCCCCGCGCCGATAACGCTGTTGTCCCCTATCGTCACGCCGGGCATTATCACAGCTCCCGCACCTATCCAGCAGTTTCTGCCGATATGCACGGGCATATTGAACTGATACGCCTTTTCGCGCAGCTCGGGCAGGATAGGATGCCCCGCTGTGGCAACGGTCACGTTGGGTCCTATCATCGTATAAGAGCCGATGTATATATGCGAGTCGTCCACGGCGGTGAAATTGAAATTAGCGTATACACTGTCGCCCAGATGCATATGCGCCCCGCCCCAATTCGCGTGAAACGGCGGCTCGAGATAGCAGTTCTCGCCTATTTCGGCAAACATCTCTTTCATTAATTCCTGCCTTTTCTTCTGCTCCGTGGGGCGCGTTGAATTGAACTCGTAAAGCAAATCGAGCTTTTTGAGCTGCTCGTCAAATATCGACTCCTCGTTGGGATAATACAGCTCGCCCGTGAACATTCTTTCTTTCATCCCCATGATATTTCTCCTTTTTGTGTTTTTCCGCCTTGATTATACTTTATGCGCCCGATTTTTTCCAGCCTTTTCGGGCATTTGTGCGGGTATCTGCGGACATTCGCCTTTTTTATTGACTTTAAGAGCGCCAAATATTATACTTTATAATATAACAGCTGCAACGATACCGGATAACAATAATACTGCTTTAAGTCGGAGGGTGAACAGAGAATGGATAAATTCATGCCGAAAACCATAGAAGAACTCAATGCGGAGTTTGAGGCCCGCATGGAAAAGGCCAAGCAGGACGAGCTCAACGCCGCAGCGGAAAAGGCGGCGGAGGAAATTCTGGAGGCCGAGAGAATGAGAGCGGCGCACAATGCCGAGGAGAAAGCGGAGGCAAGGCGCGTTGAGGAGCGCAGCTATGAGAGCGCACTCGACAGCTCCATTTCCGCAACCGAGCTCGAGCCGACCCGGGATGACTTCGAGGACAGCTACTCGGGAGAGGACGAGGTTCCCGCAGAGGAGCCCGTCAAGACCGAGCCCGCGGAAACCGAGCCCGAGAAAGTCGAAGCCGAGCCCGTGCAAAAAACCGAAAACGAATACGGCGAGCCCGATCCTCACGGATATTTCGGCGCGCCGATAGACAAGAGCAGACCGCGTCAGACCCTCTCGGAGGAAACTGCGGCCAAAGTCGAGCCGAAATTCGACTTTGAGCGCACCTCGGACTACTCCGGCGCTATGCTTCAGGACAGCTTCAAGCCGAAAAAGGACAAATTCAAGGGCGCAAGAATATTCTCTGTCGTCCTAATTATCATAATAGCGGCCGTGTCGCTGTTCACCGCGCTTTTGAGCGTTGCGGCGGCTCATCCCGACAAGTTCCTGCTCGACCGCGGACTTGCCGTATGCACCGACGACATCATGGGCTCAAACATAAAGGACGGCTCGCTGTGCCTGACCCGCAGGGCGTCTGCCGCATCCGCGGACGAGGTTGCAATGTATAAACTCGGAGGAAAGTACGGCTTTGCGTTCGGATCTGCCCTTCCCACAGGCGCTTCCGTAGTCGCCGTAGCCACGCACTGCGTACCGTTCTTAGGCAAGTTTATAGCGAGCGTCATAAATATGTGGCTGGTCTATGCCTGCTCGGCGCTCGCGGCTATACTCGTCATAATGATAATCAAGATCGCGGCTTTCGGCAAGCCCGATGACAACGTCACCGACGGAGTAAAGAGAAAGAAAAGCCGCAAAAAATAAAAATCAGACAAAAAAATCGAAGCCGCTCGGCTCTTGCCCTGCGGCTTTTTTGCTCGGGAGAAAACAATGTCTATAGAGAGAGTCAGAGAATATTTTGAAACGCTCGGCATAGCGGACAGGATAAAGGAGATAGACGAGTCGAGCGCAACCGTCGCGCTCGCGGCCAAGGCGCTCGGCTGCGTTGAGGGCAGGATAGCAAAAACCATATCCTTCTCGCTCGACGGCGCGCCGATACTCATAGTCGCGGCGGGCGACATGAAGATAGACAACGCAAAGTACAAGGCCCGCTTCGGCAAAAAGGCGAAGATGCTCTCGCACGAAGAAGCGGCAGAGCTCATCGGTCACGCAGTCGGCGGAGTATGCCCGTTCGCGGTGAACGAGGGAGTAAAGATATATCTGGACGAGTCGCTGAAAAGATTTCAGACGGTATTCCCCGCCTGCGGCAGCAGCAACAGCATGATAGAGCTGACCCCCGCCGAGCTTGAAAAATACTCGAAGCCCGACGGCTGGGTAGATATCTGCAAGCCGATCGGATGAAAAAGCGGGGCGGCAAAGAAAAATTTTTCCAAACAGCTCCGTAACACTTGACAAACCGAAAAAAAAATCTTATAATCACATAGCAAACAAATGGGGGCGTAGCTCAGCTGGGAGAGCGTACGGTTCGCATCCGTAAGGTCGAGAGTTCGATCCTCTTCGTCTCCACCAAGAAAAAAACCTCGTTCATAAGAACGAGGTTTTTTCAGTTATATTCGCCTGCGGCGAGTTTTATTGCTTCGCAGTGATATTCGGCATACGCCGAGTTATATTTGCTCCGCAAGCTTCAGGGCGAATATAATATCACTTTTGCGCAGCAAAAATATCACGCCGAGCGAAGCGCGTCATATCGCAAAGAGATGTGCCGTTAAATCAAAAAAGCCGAGAAAAGCAGTACGGCGGACGGCCGGAAAGTCTGCGTAAAATTAACAGAATATAACTGTGTCGGTGTTTTTATACTCGATACGTTATACTGAATTCGATAAACCGGATGCTATGGAGGAAATTATGATAATCAAAGTCGATAAGGACACTGAGCTTGCGAAAATGCTTCTGTCCTTCGTGGAGAACTGCTCGTGGGACGGTGTTAAAGATCATATTGCGGATATGCTCCGCTCATGGACATTTTCGGATTGGGAAACGATGTTTGCCGCGATTGCAGACGGAAAAATTGTCGGCATGGCGTCCGTAATGAAAACGGATTATTATCCGCTTGCGGAAATCTATCCGTGGGTTTCCTGCGTTTTCGTATCCGAAGACTCCCGAGGTCAAAAAATCAGCGGAGAACTGATTGAATACGCAAACAGATATCTAAAAGAAAACGACTTCGGCAGAAGCTATATCCCCGCGGAGTTCTTCGGCTTGTATGAGCGCTACGGATACAGGTATCTCAAGGATATTGTAAACTATGACGGCGGTACGGATCATTTATTTGTGAAAGACTTTTAAGAGGCAAACCGCGCCGTCGATGTTTCTTCGGCCGACAGGCCAACCGGCAGAAGCAGAGGGCATTACGGAAGCGCTGAAAGCCGACTGCCAAACGGAATGGGTCGGGCGGATGAATAATGTCCTCAGCAATGTCCTCAGCCGAGCAATTGAAATTGTCTGTCACCAAGTAATCTATACAGAATAAGGCAAGGCCCTTCGTATCGAGGAAAGGATACGAAGGGTCTCTTTTTGTTTATTGCACTTTCAAAAATCCGGATTCAAACGCGTCGGGGAACATAAAGCGTTTCTCGCCCTGCTCAAAGCGGACGGTCACATATCCCCTGTTCAGCTCGATCACCTTGCCGATGCCGAATTTGGCGTGAGCCACGGCGCTCCCAACGGCAATGCCGGAAACATCGACCTTCGGCTTTTCAGGTTGTTTTGGCTTTGCGGGAATTATCGGAGATTTCACGCCGAAAGCGGCAGTGACAAAATCCGGCTTAGCCGGTGGTGTCCGAGTTGGAACGGGGGCTTTGGGCGGCTCCGGCTCCTCGTCCGCTTCCGGGACATCGGCTTCGTCGATTTCCGGCGCATTCATCGTGGACTGCTGGTTATAGAACAGCTGCTCGTACTCCTTGCGCTTCACAACGGTATCCCAGCCACCGACATCCTCATTTTTGTGCTTGTCCAGACCGGTGTAGGACAGGCTGGAATCCTCATAGCGCTTGAATTTGAAAATGGCGTCGTTCATCAGGCTGGCGTTAAATACGTTCAGCTCCACCAGCAGATTAAAGTCCTTCACATCCAGACCGGTCACTTTTTTGAAAAGTCCCGGCTCCAGCTGCGTGATCACATCCTTCAGAGATCGCTCCCGATAATCCGTCAGGTACATAAAAATCGGCACGCGGGTGGCGAATTTTATGAGCTTCTCCTGAATTTGCTTACGCATGGATTTGTATTCTTTTTCTTCCTCGGAGAGTTCCTTTTTCTCCTCCTTGGTTAGCTCCTTGCCCTTTTCCTTCTTGGCCTTTTTCACGCTCTCCGACTTGTTGATGATGGTCTCGATATCCGAGTTGAGGCTGCGGAAGCCCTCGATTTTCATCAGGGCCTCCATGGCCTCTTTGTTTGCCATAAGCCGCCGGAGTGTGTCGTTGTCCACATTGACCAGCAATGCGGATTCCCAGCGCCTGGCCAGCAGTGTGGCTGAGGTGCCCGCCATGGCGATATCCAGAATATCCTGTGCGTCGATCTGCTTCATGCTGCTGCCGTCATAGGCCAGTACAGGCAGGAAGTTGATGAATTCCGCCACCTTCTTTTCCGGGTTGCTCTCATTCACATTCAATCGGCAGGAATAATCCGAAATTTGCTTGAGGGCACGATCCAGCGCAAAATCAAAGACATAGCACTCATACTTCATGATCTGATCGGTGCCGGAGGTAGTCTGCACCGTCCACGGAGACTGTACCCGGAACGCCGCCTGGAAATAGGTCTCCGGGCTTTTCAGATTCCGCAGCATAAAGATGCCCGTCCACGGCTTGACCGTGACGCCGGTGGTCAGCTTGCCGCAGGACAGCGTGATGGTCTTGGTGATCAGCGGGTCACCCATGGATTTCTGCACCGGCTCCAGTGCATCCACGCCGATGCCCGCCTTGGGTCCGGCGCAGACATTGATGCGGTAATCGCGGTAAAAGCTGTTCTGCTTCTGCTGCAGCAGATTGTACATGGCGTAGCAGCTTGCCACATTGGGCAGAAACCAGAAGGTATGAGACAGCACATTCAGCAGCCGGGTATCGGAAAACGGCATAGGCGGCCGCTTGTCCTGCCCCAGCTTCATATCGTCCACGCTGGCCGGGAGATAGGAGCCGCGAATCAGATCCAGCCACTTCTGCACCTCGTTCTCATAGACAAAACGGGCTGTCTCCGGCTTGCTTTTCTCGCCGTATTTGGCGGAGAAAAATACATTCAAATCAAATTCATCGAACTGCCCCTGCATGGCGATCTGTCGGATACTGTCCGGGATGCGGTAGGTCATCATCACCATCCGTGGCAGTGCCGCATAGGGGTTATCCGCAGCACCGTCCCAGTTTTCCTTGGCCCGCTGCTCGTCGGAATAGGTCCAGTTGTAGATTT
>ERZ1031347.870-NODE-870-length-12888-cov-5.119691_pt1 | contig 12888 bp, 10 predicted proteins | sample MGYA00517106_ERZ1031347 | MGnify/ENA primary metagenome ERZ1031347 (study PRJEB33719, sample SAMN04261392) | wastewater metagenome | biome: periurban shantytown; feature: human; material: feces | host: Homo sapiens | place: Peru: Lima | collected 2012-07-19 ...
AGTCCACGCCGTGCTCATCGGCCGCCTTGAGGATCGCATTCAGATAGGAGATGGCCTCCGCATCGTTCTCGGCAACGCCGGTCATCTGCGTATCGCCGAGGATATAGAACGAGGTCTTCACGGGCTTCTCGGCCGCCTCGGTCGTGAAGCTCTGCATCTCGCTCCAGCCCTCCTCGCTGCCGTCGCCGACCCAGTAGACATAGGTCGTCGCCGGAGTCAGACCGGTGAGGGAGACGGTGTTGACGTAAGCCGCGTTCTTCGAGGTGCTGAACGGGAGCGCCGCGCAGTCGCCGCGCAGGGTCATGTAGTCGGAATCCGGGCCGAGGCCGCGCTTGAGCGAATCATAGTGCTCCTTGGTCATGTAGCGGACGTAAGCCTTCGCGCGGGCGTATTGCGGGTTCGTGAACCAGCTGATCGTGCGCTCGGTGGTCGGGTCGGAGACGATGTCGTGCCAGTCGGTGGTGAAGGCGTCGTCCGGGATGCCGCAGGCACGCGCCGCCTGCGCGTCGAGGGCGCAGGCACGGGCAATGCCCAGGTCGATGCCGTAGTTTGCGACATAGTCGTCGTGGTGGGAGAGGATGAGACGAGCGACGCCGCCGCCCACGGTGCCCAGGCCGATGATGCCGACGTTCACAGTGCGCATTGGATCTCCTTCGCGTGTGACGGGCGTGGCGCCCGCTGCGTATGGCCTAACGTTCGAAATTGTAGCCGAGCGTGGGTGTGCGAGGGTTTCCGGTGTGTGTCGGCCTTCCTGCGCCTCGCCGCCTTTCTGGTTTGCGCCCGGTGGTGCCTCCTAGCCTTCTTGTGCGATGAGCTGGAGGAACGCCTCCCCATACCGCTCGGCCTTCTTGGCACCCACGCCCGATACCTCGAGGAGCTCCTCGCGCGTTGCGGGGCGCTTGCGGCACATGTCCTCGAGCGTGGCGTTGTTGAAGATGAGGTAGGGCGGCACCTGCTGCTCGCGCGCGAGCTCAGTGCGAAGCGCCCGCAGCCTCTCGAACAGCTCGGCCTGCTCGGGCGTGAGGTCTGGCATGTCCTCGCCGGCCATGCCACGGCTGCGCCTCTCGTGGCGCGGGGCCTTGGGCCTGCCCTTGGCGACGCGCATGATGAAGGGCTTGTCGCCCTTCATGAACACGACACCGCGGCCCGCCAGCGCAAGGGTTGGGTAGTCTCCCTGCGTGCGCGTGAGAAACTCCCGGTAGACGAGCTCGTCGATGAGGGCGCGGATGCGCGGCACAGGCACGTCCGCCATGATGCCGTAGGTGGACAGCTTGTCCCAGCCACGCTCGAGGATCCGCTGGGCGCGTGAGCCTCTCAGGATGTCCACGATCGAGCCCGCGCCCACGCTCGTGGCCGGGCTGCCGCAGGCGAGTGCGTGCTGTCGCACGCGCGCCACGCAGCTCAGGACCTTGAGCGCGTTCGTGCGCTCGTCTACCTCCTCGTAGTCCGCGAGGCAGTTGCCGCAGTTGCCGCAGTATGCGGGGGCCTCCTCGCCAAAGTAGCGCAGGATGAAGGAGCGCAGGCAGTCCGTGGTGGTCGCGTAGAAGACCATCTGGCGCAGCCGCTGCTCGTCTGCCTCGCGCATGGCCTGGAGCTGCTCGGGCGTGAGGTCTGTGCGCTCGGTGCGACTCAGAAGGAACTCCGCGGTGTGGACGTCTCCGGGCGAGTAGAGCAGCAGGCACTCGGCCCTCGTCCCGTCTCGGCCGGCGCGACCCGCCTCCTGGTAGTAGTTCTCGAGCGAGAGCGGCAGGTTGTAGTGGGCGACGTAGCTCACGTTGCTCTTGTCGATGCCCATGCCAAAGGCGTTTGTGGCCACCATGACGGGGGCGCGGTCATAGATGAAGTCGGCCTGGTTGCGCTCGCGCTCCTCGGCCGGCAGACCTGCGTGGTAGCGCGTGGCGGCGATACCGTTCTCGCGCAGCATGTCGCAGACGTCCTCGACGGCTCGGCGGCTCATGCAGTAGACGATGCCCGACTTTCCCTCGCGCTCCCGCACGAATGCGAGCAGCGACTCGTCCTTTGCGCGCCTGTTCGCGGGGCGCTCCACGGAAAACGAGAGGTTGGGGCGGTCGAAGCTCGCCACGACGCGCAGCGGGTCATGAAGTCCGAGCGTGCCCTCGATGTCCTCGCGCACCTGGCGTGTGGCGGTTGCCGTGAGCGCCATGACGGGTGGACGCGTGGGCAGGGCCTCGATGAAGTCGCGGATGCGCTGATAGCTGGGGCGGAAGTCGTTCCCCCACTGGGAGATGCAGTGTGCCTCGTCCACGGCGAGCAGGCTGAGGCCATGGCTGCGGACGATGTCGAGAAACGCCGGGTCGTCAAGGCGCTCCGGGGCCACGTAGACGATTGCGAGCAGCCCCCTCGCCATGTCGCCGAGCAGCTGCTCGCGCTCATGGGCGCCAAGTGAGCTGTTGAGGCACGCTGCGGGAACATCGAGCTCGCGCAAGGCCATGACCTGGTCTGACATGAGCGAGATGAGCGGCGACACCACCAGCGACAGGCCGCCGAGCGCAAGCGCCGGAACCTGGTAGCAGATGGACTTTCCGGCGGACGTGGGCATGACGGCCATGACGTCGCGCCCGCCGATGGCGGCCTCCACGATTCTCTCCTGGTGGGGGCGAAACGTTGGGTAGCCAAACGTCTGGTGCAGGATGTCGATGGGACGGGCGCTCATCGGCGGGCTCCCTTCTCTGGCGAGGGTGGCTCTATGAGTCCGCGTGCGACGGCGCGTGCGTAGGCGGCCAGCCCCGCTCCGTGCCTGAACTCGCCGGAGGCGATGAGAGTCGCAAGCTCGGCGAGCGTGGCCTCGCGGCCGCGGATGCTCTCGCTGGGGTCTTGATGCGTCTCGCCGGCGTGGGCGTCGCAGCGGGCGAGGAACAGGTGGATGGTCTCTGCCGTGGCTCCCGGCGAGGGATGGAAGGGCCCGAGGTCCACGAGCTCACGGGCCGTGTAGCCGGTTTCCTCGGCAAGCTCGCGCTTGGCCGTCTGGACCGGTTGCTCGCCCGGGTCGATGGCGCCAGCCGGCAGCTCGACCTGAACGCTGCCCGTGGCCGGCCTGAACTGGCTGATGAGCACGGTGCGGGCGTCCGGTCCCTCGCCGATGACGGGCAGGATGCAGACGCCTGGCCGTATGCGCAGAAACGAGTAGGGGAACTCCCCGCCATTGATGCGGAGGCATCCCACTGAGACCTGGAAGCGGTCCGCGTCCAGGCTCTGCTGCTCTGTGTAGGTGGCCTTGCTCGCGCTTGCGTCCATTGGCTCTCCCTTCCGCGTGGCTGCCCTCGATTGTACGCGCCGTCATCGATGCCCTAGCGCTGCCAGTCGAGCTCCCATATGTCCTCGAACAGGATGCGTGGGCCGGGAGCCGCGCCCCTCCCCGCAAGCTCGAGCGTCCGAAACGTTGCGTCTACCTGGCGGACTACGCCGGAGGTGGTCACGTAGGCGCTGTGGGCGTAGTGGACCACGGAGATGGCATCTCCCTTGCGCAGACGCGCGAGCATGCGCGATATGCGCTCCGCCCGCTCCTCGGTCATGGCGTGCCGGGGTTCGGCCGTGCGCTCCTGCTCGCGCACGAGGTCGTAGTAGCCGTTGAGTGCCGAGAACGGCATGAACTGCGAGACGTCCGAGGCGTGCGCGGGACGCGCCGCGGGCGATGACGTGCTTCCGAGTCTGCTGCTATGCATTGTGGCCTCCCACCTGCGCGTTCCTGTCGCGGCCCGTGGCCTCCTCGCGGAAGCTCCTGCCGCGCACGAGCGCGTTCTTCCCAAAGCGTTGCTTCACGGCGATCGTTGCCTGCGTGAGGCGTCGCTCGCTTCTCTCTGCCTCCACGTCCGTGAAGAGCGTGAGCTCGGCGTCTCTCTCGGCAACGAGCGCCCCAAAGCCCAGACCCAGGCGCTTCACCATGCGCCCCTCGTCGATGACCTCGCCCCACAGTCGCTCGACCTCGCCCATGAGGGCCTCGCGAGACGACGTGTGCGCCACGAGCTTGTGGGAGGCCGCGGCGTGCGGTCCGCGGTGCGCGGCGGCGAGCTCCCAGTCCAGGTCCGTCATGTGGTAGCCGGCCCAGATGGACACGTGTCCGCAGGCCAGACGCTTGCCCACGAGCTCGAGCACGCCCTCGTCCACCATCTCGCGCATGACGGTGAGGGCCTCGCCCGCCATGTAGGGGCGCGTGAGCACCTGTCCCACGCTGATGGAGTGCTGCTGTGGCTCGTAGGACTGGATCTGGGCGATGGTGCAGTTCTCGATTCCGCGCGCGTGCTCCATGAGGTGCGTGGCGCCCACGCCAAACTCGCGGCGCAGCGTGGCCTCGTCCATGGCGACGATTCCGGCGAGGTCGCGCACGCCATAGCGCTGCTCGAGCCTCCTGGCGATGCTGGGGCCTATCTGCCAGATGTCGGTGATGGGGCGGTGGTGCCAGATCGTGGCACGGAAGCGCTCGCCGTCCAGTACGCCGATATGGCTCTCCTCGTGCTTCGCCTGGATGTCGAGCGCCGCCTTGGCGAGGAACAGGTTCGTGCCCACGCCGGCGGTGGCGCAGATCCTCGTCTCGCGGTACACCTCGTCCATGAGCATGCGCGCCAGCCCCACGCCGTCCGTGTCATAGAGCGAAAGGTAGGGCGTGGCGTCGATGAAGCATTCGTCAATGGAGTAGACGTGGATGTCTTCTCTGGCAATGAATCGCAGGTAGATGCTGTATATCTGCGCCGAGACCTCCATGTAGCGCTTCATGTGGGGGCGTATGGCGCGGTAGTGGATGGTCTTGGGAATCTGGAACAGTCGCGGCCTGCCCGAGAGTCCCTTGGCCTTGATGGCCGGAGAGAGCGCCAGGCAGATGGTGCCCGAGCCGCGGCTCGTGTCCGCCACGACGAGGTCCGTCTCGAACGGGTCGAGCCCGAGGTCCGCGCACTCGACGGAGGCGTAGAAGCTCTTGAGGTCGATGCACAGGTAGACGTGCCCCGTGTCCGTGGGGTCGCCCGTCTGGGATGCGCCCTGCATGGTCCTCACCTCCGTTTGCAAACACGTGTTCGTATCTCGCGAATCACATAATGCATCGGATTGCGGACAATAAGCAAGGGGGCCTTCGCGTCCACAAAGGCCGCACGGCGTGTTCGATGGGGGCGAGGCTATCTGCCCACGTGGCCGTCCCTTGCGTAGAAGGCGCGGTTGTTGGGCGTCTCGTCCACCTCGACCTGCGAGACGGGCAGGCCGCGCTCGGCGAGGCGGTCGAAGAACCATCGGGCGAGGTTCTCGGCCGTGGTGCGAAACGGCAGCATGGTGAGCGAGAAGCCCTCGCCCTCGAGCGCGGCCACCGTGGCGGGCGCCAGCGAGCCCTCCTCGACGAGGAACGTGTGGTCGAGCTCGTTGGCCACCTCGGCGACCGTGCGCTTGAACACGCCAAAGTCCACGACCATGTCGCGCATCGTGCCCGCGGCCGTGCTCGTGCCGTCGTCTCGTAGCTCGCCTGCGCCGTCGTGCGCCCCCTGGAGCCGTTCCACCTCGATCGTGGCCACGACGCGCCAGCGGTGGCCATGGAGGTTCTCGCACTTGCCGTAGTAGTCCGTGAGGAAGTGGGCGCCGTCGAAGTGCGCCTCGGCCTGAAGTCCGTACATGGAGCCTCCCTGGAGCGTCTGCGCCACTAGGGGCGCGCGGGCGGGAGCTCCTCTGGGTACGTGGCGCCAGGCAGCTCCGCCGTGTCTGTGACGGAACTATCGTACTCGACCACAAGCAACTGCCCCAGGTCGGTGCCAAAGGCGCCCGCGAGCGATATCAGCGTGGAAAGGCGCGGGTTGACGGGCTTGTCCTTCTTGGAGATGCCGCGCTCGAATCGCTGGTAGGTGTTCGTCGCCATGCCCGCGCGCTCGGCCGCCTGCTCCTGCGTGAGTCCGCTCCTCTCGCGCAGGTCTCGAAGGTGCAGGGCAAGGCTGCGCGCGATGTCGCGCTGGATGGCATGTGGGTCGGAAGTAGGCATGCCCACAATATGTGCGGACACATGTGGTGGCACCACAACTTATAAGTGGTATTCCAACTTTTAAGTTGTGTGGCGCAGGCCAAGGCGAGTGTCAGAGGCGGTGCCTACCTGCCGTAGCTCTCGCGGAAGAACAGCTTGCTGGCGTCATGGCGGCGGGCGTGCAGCGATGCGGGGTGGCTGCGCTCGCTGGGGTAGCCGAGTGGCATGACGCCGATGATGCGGAAGTCACTCGGGACCGAGAACTGGCGCCTGAGCTCGCTTGGGTCGATGAGCCCCACCCAGCAGCTGTGGACGCCCAGCTCGCTGGCCTGCAGCATCATGTGCGTGGCGACGATGCTCGTGTCCACGACGCCAAAGTCCACGACGTCGGGATGCCTGCTTGCCACGGTCATGTCGTAGGCGAGCACGAGCACGGCTGGCGCGCCGAAGCGGCAGTCCGTGCAGCGGTCGATCTTCTCGAGCCCCTCGGGGCTCTGGACGACGAGGATGCGCTGCGGCTGCCTGTTGCGCGCGGTGGGGGCAACGCGGCCGGCCTCGAGGATGAGGTCGATCTTCTCGGGCTCGATGGGGGTTTGGGAAAAGCGGCGCTCCGAGTAGCGGCTGCGTGCGAGGTCGATGAACGCCATGGGCTCTCCTTTGGTTGCTGGTGGCGAGTGCGCTTTGGCCACTTTTCGGACGGATGCACTTATTGTCAGGATAAGCCCCTAGAATCGTTCAAAAGGCGTGCGGCTGGAATCGGGAGGCGCCATGAGGCTTCTACATATCGCGGACTTGCACATAGGCAAGCGCGTCTGCGAGTTCTCCATGCTGGAGGAACAGCGTCACGTGCTGTCGCAGGTGGTGGGGCTCGTGAGCGAGCGCGGGGTTGACGCGGTGCTTGTCGCCGGGGACCTGTATGACAAGTCCATGCCCAGCGCCGAGGCCGTGGCGCTCGTGGACTGGTTCCTCGAGAGCCTGGCGGCAACGGGCGCCCAGGCCGTGGTCATCCCCGGCAACCACGACTCCGCGGAGCGCGTGGCCTACGCATCCGGCCTTCTCGGCCGCCAGGGGATTCATGTCGCTCCGGTGTACGACGGGCATATCGAGCCCGTGCGCCTTGCGGACGAGCGTGGCGCGGTGGACGTGTGGCCCATTCCCTACCTGCACATCTCGACCGTGCGCCACTATTTCCCAGACGAGCAGATCTCGAACTACACGGATGCCCTGCGCGTGGCAATCGATGCCTGTGACCTGCGACGCATTGATGACGAGGGGCGCCTGGTGCGCAACGTTGCCGTGGCGCACCAGTTCGTGACGGCCGGCGGCGTCTCTCCCGAGCGTTGCGACTCGGAGCTGTCCCTGGGCGGCATGGACAATGTGGACGCGAGCGTCTTTGACGCGTTCGACTACGTGGCTCTCGGACACGTCCACGGCCCTCAGCGTGTGGGCCGTGACGCGGTGCGCTATGCGGGCTCCATCCTCAAGTACTCGCTCTCTGAGTGGCGTGGGCAGAAGTCCGCCGTGCTCGTGGAGCTGGGAGAGGCTGGCGTGGAGCCGAGCACCGAACTCGTTCCCCTCGTTCCCCTCCATGACCTGCGCCGCGTCCGAGGCCCGCTTGAGCGGCTCATATCGCCCGAGGTGGTGGATGCGAGCGACGTGAGCCGCGAGGACTATCTCTATGCGGTGCTCACGGATGAGAATCCCGAGGTGGACGCCATGGCTCGCCTGCGCAACGTCTACCCCAACGTCATGAGCCTCGAGTACGACAACGCGCGCACCCGTGCGGCGGGCATCGCCGATGATGCCGCGCCCGCCGCCGACTCGGCGAGTCCGCTCGAGCTGTTCTGCGACTTCTACGAGCAGCAGAACGGCAGCGGCCTCACGGAGGGGCAGCTCGCGGCCGTGACGGAAGAGCTCGAGCGAATCGAGGCGCTCTAGATGAGACCGGCCAAGCTTACCATCAGCGCGTTCGGGCCCTACGCGGGCAAGGCGACCGTCGACTTCGAGAGACTCGGCGGCGAGGGCCTCTATCTCATCTGCGGAGACACGGGCGCGGGCAAGACGACCATCTTTGACGCCATATCGTTTGCCCTGTATGGCGTGGCGAGCGGCGCAGACCGCACGGCGCGCAGCCTTCGCAGCGACTTTGCGGCCCCGGGTGCTGAGACGTACGTTGAGCTCGAGTTCGAGCACCACGGGGGGCGCTACGTCATACGTCGCAACCCGGAGTACGAGCGCCCCAAGAAGCGCGGCAGTGGCATGGCGACGCAACTGGCCGACGCCACGCTCAGCCACGAGGGGGAGCCGCCCATCACGGGCCCACGCGCCGTCGACAAGGCGGTCGATGAGCTTCTCGGCATCGACCGCAACCAGTTCTCGCAGATCGTCATGATCGCGCAGGGTGACTTCCGCCGCCTGCTCAAGGCAGACACGAAGGAGCGCTCCGCCATCATGCGCAAGCTCTTTGGCACGCAGCCCTACCTCAAGTTCCAGGACGCGTTGGCTGCGCGCAGCCACAAGCTCGAGGACCAGGCCAAGTCCACTCGCGAGCTCCTGCTTGCCCTCGTTCCCACGATTCAGGTGACGGGCGAGGAGCGCACCGGGCGCCTCGCGGGACTCGTGGACTCCGAGGCGCCCGACGCAGGCGTCGCCCTTGCGCTGCTGCGCGAGCAGGGTGCCGAGGACGACGCGGAGCTTGCATGCCTCGAGGCCAAGCGGGCTCGGGGCGCGGCCGAGGTGGGGCGCCTCTCCGGGCTTGTCGAGCGCGCGAGCCAGCTCGAGCGCCAGCGTGTCGAGCTGCGTGGGGCGAGGGGGGAGCTTGAGAGTGCCCGCGCCGCCGTGGAGCCGGCCCTCGAGGCTGTTGACGAGCAGAACGGGCGAGCGGATAAGCGCCGATGCCTTGCGGACCGTGCGGCCGTGATGGAGCAGGAGCTCTCGAAGTTCTCGGAGCTGGCGAGCGCCGAGGACGAGGAGCGTCGCGCGGCGTCTGCCCTGAGCGAGGCCCGGCGGGTGTCCGAGGCCGCGCGTGGTGCGCTGGACCGGGCCGATGTCAGCCTCGTGGCGGCCCGCGACGCGGCCGCGAATCTCTCGGACGCGCCGGCCGCCCTCGCTCGCGCCCAGGCCGAGAGGTCCGAGGCTGCGCGTCTGCTCGATGAGGCGAGAAAGACGCTTGATGGCGCGACGGAGCTCGCTCGCAGGCGAGCAGCACTGCCTGCGCTGCGCGGCGCCGCCGCAGGCGCACAGGACGCCCTGACGGGCCTTGAGGATGCCTCGCATGATCTTGCGGAGGAGCTTGCGCGCGCACGTGATGAGCGCGAGGGGCTCAAGGATGCCCCCGCGGCGCTCGAGCGCGCTCGCTCCGCTCGCGACGAGCTCTCGCGCCAGGTCGACGACGTTCGCCTTTGGTATCGGAGCGCGACGAATCGCGAGAAGGCGCTGACCGAGGCAAATCGCAGGCTCGAGGACGCAAGGAGCGCCTATGCCGCGAGTGCGGCCAAGATGGAGCAGGCCCGTGCCGCGCATGCCGACAGGCAGCGCGCCTTCCTTGACGGCCAGGCGGGCGTGCTTGCGCGCGGGCTGGCCTTTGGCGCGCCCTGCCCCGTGTGTGGGTCGCTTGAGCATCCGCACCCCGCGGCCCTTGCGAGCGAGGTCCCCACGCAGGAGCAGGTGGATGCGGCGGCCGCCGCGCTCGATCGCACGACCGCGCAGGCAACCGAGGCGTCCGCCGCGGCCTCGTCTGCCCTTGCCAACGCCGAGGCATGCGAGGCGGAGCTTGCGCGGGAGCGCGAGAGCCATGGGAGCTCGGACGAGCTGCTCGCAAAGGGAAGGGAGCTTGCTCGCGACTTTGAGACTGCCAAGGGAGAGGCCAAGGCGGCAGAGGGACGCGTGGGTGAGCTGAGGGATGCGGAAGCTCTCGTCACCCGTCTTGAGAGAAAGTCTGTGGCGCTCTCTGCGGAGCTCGAGTCTGCTCGCACCGCCTGTGACGAGGCACGGGGCCAGCTGTCGGATGCCGAGGCATCGTGTCGCGAGTATGCGGCCACGCTCGTCGAGGCGGACGAGGGCGTTGCGCGCGCTGGCGTGGAGGAGGCCCGGGCGTGCCTGTCGCGTGCCGAGAAGGCGCTTGCGACGGCGAGCGCGGAGGCGAAGAAGCTGGAGTCTGCGAGGGAGCTCGTCTCGAGGCTCGAGGCCGGGCGTCCTGCCTTGGCTGCTGCCTGCGACGAGGCGGCTGCGGGCGAGGCCCAGGCCAGCTCGCGCCAGGCGGACGCCGCAGCCACGGTGCGCACTATCCGTGCGGGCCTTTCGCATGCGAGTGCCGAGGAGCTCAAGGGCGAACGCGCGAGGGTTGTCCGGGAGATCGAGGCGATTGACGCGGCCAAGCGAGTGGCGGACGAGAGGCTTGCGTCTGCCCAGGATGCGGTCACGCGCCTCACCGAGCGCGTGGACTCGATCGTGACGCAGGCCAGACATCTGAGCGAGGGTGGAGACGTCGATGCGAGCCAGGTCTCGGCCGAGCTGTCTGCCGCTCGCGAGGCGCAGGCGGCCGTCGAGGACGAGCGCGCCCGGGTGTCGGCGCGGGTATGCTCGAACGACCGACTCGCGGGCGAGCTCGAGAGGCTTGGCGAGGGTGCCCGTGACGTTGCGGCCCGCTATGCCGAGATGGACGCGCTCGCGCGTACGGCCACGGGACGCCTTGCCGGCAAGCAGCGCCTGAGCTTCGAGACCTACCTGCAGGCGCGTTGGTTCGACCGCGTGCTCGCGGCGGCCAACAGGCGTCTCTCCGCGATGACGGAGAACCGCTACGAGCTCGTGCGTCACAAGGGCGAGCGCCGTGGTGGCGGTGCGGCCCAGACGGGCCTTGACCTCGACGTCCTTGACTCGTTCACGGGCAAGCCTCGTGACGCCTCGTCGCTCTCGGGTGGCGAGTCGTTCAAGGCGTCGCTTGCGCTGGCGCTTGGGCTCTCGGACGTTGTGCAGGCACATGCCGGTGGCATCGAGCTCGACACGATGTTCGTGGACGAGGGGTTCGGCTCGCTCGACCAGGAATCGCTCGCCCTCACGGTGCGCGTGCTCACGGGTGCCGAGAACAGCAACAAGCTCGTGGGCATCATCAGCCACGTCGACGAGCTGCGCGCGAGCATCGACCACAAGATCGTCGTCGAGCGAGGACGCAGCGGCTCGACGCTGCGCATCGAGGAGGGATAGGCCCATGCACCGCATCCTGTTCGTCTGCCTCGGCAACATCTGTCGCTCCACGATGGCTCAGTTCGTCATGACCGACCTCGTGAGCCGCGCCGGCCGAGCCGATGAGTTCGTCATCGACTCGGCGGGCACGAGCGACGAGGAGCGCGGCAACCCGCCGCACCACGGCACCGTCTCCAAGCTGCGTTCCGTGGGCGTCCCCGTGCTTGCGCACCGCGCCCGTCGCGTGCGCGCCGGCGAGTACGGCAACTGGGACCTCGTCGTCTATATGGACGAGGACAACGGCTGGTCGCTCAACCGCATCTTCTCGGGAGACCCGGACCACAAGTGCGCCAAGCTGCTCTCGTACGTTCCCGAGGAGTCGCCGCTTCGCCCCCGAGCCCGCCTTCGCGACGGCTCGGTCCGTGACGTGGCCGACCCCTGGTGGACGGGCAACTTCGACGACACCTACCGTGACGTCCGTGCCGGCTGCGAGGCCCTGCTCGAGGCGCTCCGCTAGGTGCGCGGGCTGCGCCCCGAACTCACGCGGCGTACAATCACTCCTCGTACGAACGCGCGCCATGCGGCGTGCCCATGCAACGATGGGGGTTTCACCATGCAGTTCTCCAAGCGACTCGACCGATTTGGCGACGAGGTGTTCGCCTCGCTCAACGCCCGACGCACCGAGCTGGAGGCTGCCGGCCGCGAGGTCATCGACCTGTCCGTGGGCACGCCGGACTTCGAGCCGCCCGCGCATGTGAAGAATGCCCTCATCGAGGCCGCGAAGGACTCCAACAACTGGAAGTACGCCTTGCATGACCTGCCGGAGCTCACCCAGGCCGTCATCGACTACTATGCCGACCGCTTTGGCGTCACCGTCCTCACCCCCGACATGATCATGAGCTGCAACGGCACGCAGGAGGGCATGGGCCGCCTGTCCTCGGCGCTCGTCGACGAGGGCGACCTCGTGCTCGTGCCCGACCCCTGCTACCCGCTGTTCCGCGCCTCCGCCCTCATCGCCGGCGCAGAGCTCGCCTTCTACCCCCTCAACGCCGAGAACAACTTCCTGCCCAACGTCGCCGAGATTCCCGATGAGGTCGCGGACCGCGCCAAGTATATGATCGTGTCGCTTCCCGCCAACCCCGTGGGCTCGGTGGGTACGCCCGAGGTCTATGCCCAGATCATCGAGTTCGCGAAGGCGCACGACGTCCTCATCGTCCACGACAACGCCTACAGCGACATCATCTATGACGGCGTGGAGGGTCACAGCTTCTTCGAGAACCCCGGCGCGTCCGAGGTGGGCGTCGAGTTCTTCAGTTTGTCGAAGTCCTTTGACGTCACGGGTGCGCGCATCAGCTTCCTCGTGGGCCGTCCGGACGTCGTTGCCGCCGTGCGCAAGATTCGCTCCCAGAGCGACTACGGGATGTTCCTGCCCATCCAACACGCCGCCATCGCCGCGCTCACCGGTCCGCGCGATTCCGTCCATGAGCAGGAGCTCAAGTACCAGGAGCGTCGCGACGCCCTGTGTGACGGCCTCGAGAGAATCGGCTGGGAGCGCCCGAACGCCCATGGCTCCATGTTCGTCTGGGCACGCCTGCCCCATGGCCGCATGGACTCCGTTGCCTTCTGCTCCGAGCTCATGGAGAAGGCCGGCGTCATCGTGACGCCGGGCGCGAGCTTTGGCCCCGCGGGCGAGGGCTTCGTGCGCATGGCGCTTGTCCTGCCCCCAGATGGCTTGCGCCGTGCGGTCGAGGCCATCG
>ERZ1031347.871-NODE-871-length-12881-cov-8.758303_pt1 | contig 12881 bp, 8 predicted proteins | sample MGYA00517106_ERZ1031347 | MGnify/ENA primary metagenome ERZ1031347 (study PRJEB33719, sample SAMN04261392) | wastewater metagenome | biome: periurban shantytown; feature: human; material: feces | host: Homo sapiens | place: Peru: Lima | collected 2012-07-19 ...
TGAAGCGCGCCGTACCATGAGAACCGCGGATCACCATTTCCTTGTAGATCTCGATAGCAAGCTCTGCCTCACTGATGCCCGCATGGATGAGCTTCGGTGCGACGACATCCAAGACCGTTTCATGGATACTTCCCGAACGCTCCATCTGCGTGATTTCATAGGCACTTTTCCGAAGGCGCAGATCCTGCAGGACATCATCCAGCGGCAGCGCCGCCCTGAAAGGAAAATGCTTTTGGAAGAGCTTCATCCAGTCCAGTGTGGTCTTCTTCGTTTCCACATAGATCCCCTGAGGAACATGCGGATAAAGAGCCGCCGCCTCGCGGAAGCTTCGCATCGGGCGGATATCACTGAAGTGAGACTCATTCGAAGCGCGCGTGAAATTCCGCCGCACCCAGAGGACCGCATCCGCCGGAGTGATGATGAGCGCTCCCTCCTGCATCGTCCCCGTGAAATAATACATCGCTACCTTGTGACTGATGACCGCCATCTCCCAGTCCGGATGACGCGCATCCATGAGTTTCCGAAATTTTTCCAGCCGCTGTTCCAGCTCCTTCGCCGGGACAGGACGAATCGCATCCGTCAGAACGGACGCCTGCTCCAGAATTGCCATATTAGCTCCTTTATGTCTGACCAATTCATATTTAGCCAACTACGATTGTAGCAAAGATGATGTATCCCGGCAATGAAAAAGCCGGCGCGCATGTGGGACATGACACGCCAGCTTTTAGGAAACATAGATCATCGTATCTTAAAATTCACCGGCAGATAGATCGTGCAAGCCATAGGCTGGCCATGCGTATCCAAAGCAGGCGAAAAAGTCCAGCGATAGACCGCATCGACTGCCGCTCGGTCCAAGGCCGCACTGCCGGAACTGCCAGATACAGAGACCGCATCGACCCCGCCGGAAGCATTGACGGTGATCCGCACCTGCACGACCCCGGACGTACCATCCAGCATGGCCCGTCCGGGATAATCCGGCTCCACATAGGATACAACCGACGGAGGCGTGACAGGGACCCCGCTCTGAGAACCAGATCCCTCACCATCACCCTGCCCCTGTCCGCTGCCTTCCCCTTCGTCAGCTCCCTGCCCCGTCGCATCGCCTTCCCCGCTTCCCGATCCACTTCCTGCCCCAGATAGAGAAGCAGCCATTTCAGTGCCCGAAGCTGAGGACGAAGCCTTCGTGTCAGGCAAGGTCGCAGGCTGAAAGACTTCCTCTACTACAGGATCCTCCTGCTTTTCCATGATAGGGAAATCTTCTGTCACATCCTCTGCCGTGGGTTCTTCCTCTTGTGTCGATAGAGATGGATGATCCATCTCCGCCGTTTCTTCTACCGGGGAAGGAAGCGCCTTTTGTCCGCCGCCAGCCTGCCCTCCCCCCGTATTCAGGACGATTTCTATCGGCTCTTGAGGAACAGGCGATTTCAGAAATAGAAATCCAGCCATCCCCAGCCATAGAGCCGCCCCCGCATGACACAGGACAGTGACAGCCAGACTGATGCCATACCGCTTCGTTTGCTGCTCCAACGCACGCGCCTCCCTTCCTTTTTACCGCCTTGTTTTCACACAACTGCCGTCAGAAAACAGGAATGACCATCTTCTATCGATCAGTGGCCAAAGAAAAGCGAGTCACGCCAGCGCCCTTGCATGCATCCAGCAGATGCATGATGGTATCATAAGATGCCTCTTTCTCTCCGCGGAGCATGACAGAAAAATCCTGATCATTCGCTGCCGCCTGCCGCATCCGCTCCAGCAGAAGCGGCTCTGTGATCCGCTCATCCGCCAGATACAGCGTCCCATCCGCTTTGACAGTGACAGTCCATCCACTCTTCTTTACATGTTCACTATGTTCCGCCTTGGGAAGGACGACAGGGATCGTTTGTATATTTGACATATACATGGTACTGACGACAAAGAAAACGAGCAGCAGGAAAATGAGATCGATCATCGGGCTCAGCATCAATCCCGGCGCCGTGGAAAGATTCCTTTTTCTCCGTCTCATCTTGATCCCTCGCCTTCTTTAAGCCTGGCAGCCAGTACGTCCGCGATGGTATCTAGATTCAGCGAAGCATTCCTGCAGCGATGAGACAGATACGCATGGACACAAGTCCCTGCTATAGCAATGATCAGACCGAAAATGGTGGTAATCAGCGCTTCAGCCAGCCCCGAAGTGACACCCGCCGTATTCGTCATCTGGCCCGCCATCGAGGCGAAAGTCCCCATCATCCCCGTGATCGTCCCCAAAAGCCCCAGCATCGGCGAAAGACCTATGACCACGCTGAGATAGTCCAGATGACTTTCCAGACGCTCGACAGCACGATCCGCCAATTCATAGGTGACCGATTCCACTGCTTCTCCATAAAGCCCCGCCTCATCGATGACCCGGCAGGCCAGAGAAGCCGCATCCCCGCTCACAACGCCCGCCATATCGCGGGCTTCCTTCCTTTTCCCCGCATTCATCAGCTGACAAAACTGTAAGACAAAGGCCTCTGGAGAAATCACCTTCCGATAATAGAGAATCCGCTCTACCGCGATAAAGACCACAGCCATTGAGCAAAGGAGCAAAGGCCACATACACGGCCCGCCTCTCATGAAATATGCTATCGTTGTCTGAAACATAGGCCACCTCCTAGACAAGCCTTCGGGAAAACGCTTAGAGGAAAGGCAGATTAACGATGGGCTGCCTGCTGTTCGCTTTTCTTTCCCACACTTTTCTGGTACTCCACAAACCGCTCCCCGATGCAGTACATAGCCTGAACAAAAGAATTAGATGGAATTTTTATATATATTGGTTCCCGCTTCGCTTCACTGATCAGCTGATGTTTCTGGTCATAAATCTTCACCTGCGTGATGGCGTATTCCTCCTCGTGCATATGAAAATGCAATTCCATCTCATTACAGATAGGCAGACTCTCCCCTTGCAGCTTGTCTGCATATTGCTTCTTCAATCGTTCCAGTACGTTTCTATCTTTATAAATAGCACGAACGTTCATGACCAACTCATTGGGATTATCCGGATTTAAATGCCCTGTTTTCACATTCAGACTATACTCTGCCAGATCACTGACAAAGACATCCCCCCACTGCATAGCATATTCCTCTTCCGGCGTGAGCTGTTCTTTGGCATTCATCTCATAGATGGGTTGGGGAGTATCCCCCGCAGGGGATTCTTCTGCATCCACCCCGAAGAGCGGATACAGAAGAAATACTGAAAACACAGGGGCTAGTATCCAACAAGCCTTAGAATGCATAGCGGATGCCTGCATTCAGTTTCCACTGCATTTCATAGTCGCCGCCAAAGCTGCGGGTGATATCTGCATAGAAGAGCGAGGAACCGCCAATCTTCCAGGTACCGCCGAGCGCGAGTTCAGCCCAGGTATCACCGAAGTCCTGTTTAATGGTGATTGGAGTGCCGTTGCTTTCGCTGGTATAAGTCGCGGAAGTATCCCCATCAAATTCATGGAGGACACTTGCCTTCAGGTAATAGGAACTCCGGTCAGTTGTCTTACCCGCCGCAATGCCCAAGCGGCCGATGAAGCTATCCATGCCATCCTGATGAATGAACATTTTTTCATTGCCCGCAAAATTGCTGCTTCCTGTGTAATCATCGCTTCCCAGCTTGGAATAAGACAGCTGGATCTGCGGTTCCACATAGCCATGGCTGCTTCCAAAGCGTTTTCCGTATTCCACAGAAAGGCCATATCCATTGGCACTATACTTCCCATCCAGTTTCTTTCCATCGGCATTGTAGACGGAGTAGTCATTTTGCGTATGGCCAAATTTCCCTACGATGTCCAGATACTGCCCGTCCTCAAAGGTTTTCGTGCCATAAAGACTTCCCAGATACTGCTTCGGATCTCCGCTGCCGCCATAGCGGTAGGATGCGTCACCATCGTTGTAGTCAAAGGCCGCCCCGATGTGCCAGCCGGAAGCCAGCGCATGATCAGCGCCGACCTGCGCGCCCCAGAAGCTGTTACTGGTGTACGCATGGTCTTTGTCGTACTTCGCTTTCCCTCCATACGTTCTCGCCCAGATACCATCGGACGCCCCCATGCGAATATCGCCCATACGCTGCATCATATCCGTTATGCTGCTTCTCCATGCCAGCATAGAGGTGGTCATAGCAGCCTTTGTACCCTGCATCATGGAAGTTTCCCGGCTTCCGATTGTATAGGTATTGCCACTGTCATCTTTAAACGTCGTACTGCCATTATCATTATTGACAGCCAGCATCACAGGCATTGCATAGCTTCTTGCCATTGTCCGGAAAGCCGGTGATGTCTGGGTGATATGCCCCAAACCGCCTTCACCAGTAGCCGCATCGAAGGAAATCGCCCCTGTCCGTGCCACCGACCGCGTTGTCAGTCCCTCATTGACTTTCACCGTGCCTGTCAGATTCCTTTCCCCTTCGGTGTAGCCCGTATAGCTCAGTTTCTTCGCCAGCGTTTCCATGGCTTCTCTATCCGAAAGACCTGCCCGGTCCCCACTGACGGTCACTGCCGACTGTGGAGCCGCCGCACTGATAGTGACGCCAGCCCCATTCTTCGTCATAGTGCCATAGTTGACAGTAGCATGACCGCTATAGTTATCGATGGTGATCGCTTGATCCGACTTCTGGTTGATGATACCCGCATTTGCTGCCGTACTGCCGCCCACGAATTGAGTGATGTGGCTAGCCCCATGGGAGCCCACATCTTCGTTATCTTCTGCATAGCGGGTATTCCGGGCTTCATTGGTCCAGGTAGCACCATTCTGGAGCCACATATTGACCGTACCGCCATTGTCCACGATACCATGGAGATAAGAGTCGGATGTCGTCAGAGCCATATTGACATGGGCTCCAGAGAGGGCAAAGACATCCCCATTCAGCTGTACCTTCTGTTTGCCGGGGGCGGTACCTGCTGTGCCTGTATTCACGTTAATGGTGCCCTGGTAAGCTCCCAAAGTATAGTACCCGTAGTTTCTGCCAGACGGTACATGGATCGTGCCGCCACCGATAGATACTTTGCTTCCTGCTGCATTGACCGTGATGCCATTGCCATAGACATCCATGTTCGCCAGACCTTTGACCTCGACTTCACTGTTCTTGACACTGGTCAGTATCCCCGCATTATTGAAACGGGAATATACATTTTCCGGGTTTAAGCCGATACCCCAGGTCGCACTGTCTGCGCCTTTGATATTCAGATCCCCATCTAATGTGATTTTATTCGTCCCGGCAGCCGCATCACTGGCTTCTCCCCAGCGATCTGTCTTCTGGATAGCGATACCATTGCCGCCATAGCCGCCGGACATAGCAATGTTCGTCGTCGGTGCATGGATCGTAATGCTGCTTGCCCCGTTGGCTGGCGCATCGAGCCAGATGCCATTCGTGAGAGAATTGCCCCCAGTCATGCCTTTAGTAATGATATTCAATTTACCAGCGGTGACAGTCACATTCTTCCTGTTACCAGCGTAAATACCGGAAGGACTGCCGATGGTATGAGAAGACTGGAGCTGGAGGGTGTTGCTGCCTGCATCGATAGTCACATCATTGCCAGAATGCGCATCTACCGCTGCCAGTACGTTGGTGGTCATATCACCGGTTAAATAATTTTCTTTGTTCGCCGAAATAACCGTGTCTGTATTAAATGTATAATTTGAATTGTCATCTGTTACAAAACCATAATTTTCTTCATCAGTACCTGTCCCAGTAATTTGATATTTATAATCCGGTTCACCTGACATGACAGCGTCGGAGTTAATAGCAGCCGTGACAGAAACAGATGGCGTCGTCAATCCTTCTGCCTTTACAGCAGTCAATGTCGCTTTATCCCCATAAACGGTATCTGGCTGGAGCATGGCCATGAAATTGTACTGAGACATGCTGCTTTTACCAAAATCCTTAGCTGCCCAGGAGTACTTCGGAGACGTATCACCGTCCGTATATACTAGAAGATTCTGTCCCGCTTCCACCCACAGTCTATGGGTATACATTTCAGCATTGAGCTTGCCGAACCAGCCATCATAGGTGCCCGAATGGACGATTGTCCAGTCCTTCGGATTTGTCGCATACAGGTTAGATACAGTCGTCTGGTAAATGGTCGTATCAATGCCACCGGAACTTCCCAGATTGAAGCACATCACATAAGCAGTACCATTCGGTAAAATTTTAAGATCCCGGAAATCCTGACCTTTGGCTTTTACACTACTTGGTACATTAATAGTTTTCGTTGTATCTTTGCTTACAGAACCATTGGTCAATGTAGCAGCAGTGATAGATGTTTCTGCATTGCCTTCGCCATAATTCTGCATGCCACCAATGGCTGAAACAAAGATGTGGTCATTGTACATATTGATTCGAGATTCATCGGTGTTTTTCCCGATACGGGTGTAATCTTTATACTTCAGTGTACCATCAGAATTGATACTATAATGCATCAAGTATCCTTCATCATAATTAGAATAAGTTCCATCCTTATTCACGCTAGCAATAACATACAAATCATTACCACGTACTGCTACCCCCTCCCCATGGGCAGTAGTTTTCGATGTATATTCATCAACAGAAGCATCTTTGGTTTTATCTTTTATATCTGTTAAAAGATGGTTGACTGTATCTTTAGTCGTAACTTCAGTAAGTGAAGTGCCATCAATCTTACCAATAGCAATATTTCCTAAATCATAGCCAACCGAGTAGACGTAATTCCCCCAAGTGGACACACCATGCGGATTAGCAGTTTGTGTCAATTTACCGGAAGCTGTAGGTGTATTAAAGTCTCCATCTGCATCCAAAACCTCATTAGGAATAAGGGAACCTGCACTTGTACTGTAATTATATTGGCGCATAAATACTTTGCTTTGTCCGTTCACGTTAATATTAAATACGCCTGGATCACCATTTAAATCATCACGAACGGTTTTAGCTGTTCCATCAACAGCAGTAGTTACACGAGAACCAGTAATTGCCCCCATAATACTACTAGAATAATTAGATGGGATTGTTATCATTAAATTAGCGGCATCTGCAGAAGTTCCTGCCGTCATAAACATTCCTGTTAAAATACCTGCTACATAAAAAGCTCTACGAATTTTCTGAGACTGTACATGAATCATAATTCATTCTTCCTTTCTCTGGCATACGACAGATATAAAAATACAGAATCTAAATTAATTAGAACTCATAACGAATGCTAGCATAGTAAGTACGCCCTTGAATTGGATATTCTGAATTTACATACAAACCATCTCCTATACTTATTTTCATTTTAGGATTGCGATTGAATATATCATTGCAGCCAAAGCTTAATTGCCAAACTTTATTTGGTTGTAATTTGATACCCGCATTAACTACAGTAATAGATGGGGTTGGATATCCCTTATTCTGCCCGCTTGATTCAAAATATGTATAAACCGTATCAGTATAATGTGCTTCTCCAAATACAGTAAACTTAGGACTAGGGAAGTAAGATAAACGCAAATTGCCTTCCCATTTCGGCTGATAGGTAGCATTGACATCAAACCATTCTCCATCCCCCCCAGGAATGTGTGAATCAACTTTCTGCTGGGCTTTGATCTTTGTATAAGTGGCATCTAAATCCAGACTGACATGCTTCCATTTCAGACCGCTTTGCAATTCAATCCCATGTACCTTACCCCGACTATCATTGGTATAACACCAAAAATCTTTTCCTTTTCTACGAAGCTGAAGCATACGGTCTGTATCTCTCCAAAAATAGGTCAGCGTTGCATATGCATCCGATTTCAGAAGTTTCCCATTCCACAACGTACTGAAATCAAACTGCTTTCCGTATTCCGGCCGAGGGAACGAAGCCTTTTCCCAGGTATCCGTCGGCATTGGCAGGATGCCTGCGCCATCACCAGCAATTTCATACATATTGAGTAAACGATAGTAAGTACCACCAGTCATACGGAAAGTCAGGTTATCGTTGACATTCTTCTTTAACGCCAGCTGCCACGTTCCTTTCCGATCCCGCTGGCTGTCTCTCGGATGGAACCAGCGAAATGCCTTGGAAGATCCATCAGGTTTTCGATAAAAATTAGGAGAGTCACTGTGACCAATAATGGTGGAAGAATTGAATCGCCAAGAGGGAGTTAAAAACCAAGTTGCTTTTTTATCAAGCGTAATCGTATCTTGTACCTGTAAATTCAGTATCTTTTGTTCAAAGCGATTCCGGATTTGCCAATTTGTCCAAAACTCAAAATCTGCATGGTCTTTAGTTTTTAAAATTTCGTCCATATTGGAACCATCAATTCCTAATTTTTCATAGGAGTAGTTGGCCTGGAATTCCAAAATTTGTCGATTCGATAACTTATAGCTCCCATCCATTTGCAAATTATATTTATTAGATGTATATTCACTCCATTCCCTGAGGACAGAGTTTTCCCAAAAGCTCCTGCCACCATCTCCCCAATCGATGAAATTCCCATTTTCATCATATGGATAAGACCTCATGTCTTCTGCTCGATATTTTTTATTTTGGTGCTGATAATCCACAAACCATCCCCATTCCAAACGACCATTTTGTTGACGATTCTGTAGCATTACATCATAGGTATCCAAGGTTTGTTTTTTACTGTCTGCCCAAAATGCATCATAAACATCTGCCGGGAGCCCAACGATATGGGCGTTACCTGCTACTTTTTCTCCCCCCCAAAGAGGATCAGGTAAATGTCGATTGATATGATTATAGGAAGCCTTGACCATCCAGTTGTCATTTTGCCATTTAATCAAGCTACTGACATTTTTCCTATCGTTATATTTTCTATGTCGTTCCGCTTTTGCTTTCTCTAATTCTTGATACTCTTTCAAATCCCGCTGAGACACCTTAAGATCATTTTCTTTCTTTTTATAGTTTTCTCCACTTGGATCAAACCTATCTTTTAGTCTATCCGGAGTATACGCATTCTTTATTTTTTCAATTTCTGTATTAGTTTTTTTATCTACTTCCTCGTAGATTTTATTATCTATCTGTTTTTTTGCATCTGGATTATTCATAAAGTAGCCATTAGTAGCATCTCTTTTCTCCCAAGAACTCCCAATAGCACTTATGAGATTTTTCCTGAACGTATTTTCTTTTTTCTTCTTTAACTCTTCCTTTTGAGTCGTAAATTCTTCACTATCTTTACCATACTTAGTCTCGTATCGTTTAATTGCGTTTAAATAGCCTTTATACTGAGTAATAAATTCATTTTTAAATTTAGGATTTTTTTCATATTCTGAAATATACCAATTCGCCGCACTTTTTAAAAAATCATCGTTTTGGCTTACATAATTTTTAAGATTATCATTCCATTCTTGAGAAATGCCAGACGTATTTCTGGCTTTTTCTTTTACATATTCAATTTCCGCCTGTATCAGCCCGCCGCTTCGGACAAAGTCCAGCCACGCACCACTATCGACTTGCCCACTACTATCAATATATTGATCTCTCACATTCTTCGGTATTTCATCATCGTTGTACAAACTTTCAATGTTTTTACGATTCCAATTGTTTATATCCAAACTACTCTTTAATTCATCCACCTCTTTTTGCTTAGAAGTTACGCTACTCTGTATATTTTGCTGATTTTCCTCATTATAAGCATAATTCTTATAAGGAAAATCCCCCTTCGCTGCTTCATAGTTCAAGCCCACGAGCAAGCTGCCAGAGGCGAGCGGGCTCACCACTTCCAGGCTGGCGCTCTTTCCCCCGAAAGAGGCTTTGCCGAGTTCTGCCGAGATATTCGCCTTTGTCGGTTTCTTTGTTACCACGTTAATGACACCGCCGATGAAGGTCCCGCCAAAACGAGCCGGGATATATCCGCGGTAAACCTCGATGCGTTCTACATTTTTGACCGGAATGGTGGAGATATCGACAGCTGCATCACCGCCGAGGTTCGTCATGACACCATCGACAAAGACGCCGACCTGTGCTGCGGTAGAACCACGAACAGTGACGACGGTATACTGTCCCTTGCCATTCACTTCACGCACATGCACGCCTGGGACCATTTTCAGTAAATCAGGAAGATCCTTCTGCTCACCCTTATATTCTTCCGGACGAATGACCGTGACGGTACCTGGAGAGAGTTTGGATTCCCAATCCGGGCGTTTCGCTTCGACAGTGATTCCTGCCAGTTCAAATTCCGGAGCATCGGAAGCAGACAGCGCCTCTGCTGCACCTACCCCCCCCGAAAAATTGTTCGTGATGCTGCACAGCGTCGCCACTACAGCCGTACCTAAGATGTGTAAATAGTGTTTCCTATTCATCATATGTACCTCTCTTCCCTGAAGAAACGGAGCTTTCTCCTCATCACCGTCTCTCCGACCGATACAAAAAAGCCGCAGAAAAGCAGGCTGTGCTGTGTACTCATTTCATGGCACCACAAAGCACGCTCTGTATCTGCGGCTATTCATTCGATAGCTTTTCGATTTTCAGGAAAATCATAGGTCTGATCTCGCAAAGAGGCTCTGCTGCGTGGTTTCTCCCCAGCGATGCTCTTTTATAACCGTACATTCTTTTCATTTCTTTGTGAGGCGCTGCGCCTTTCACACGTTTTGCAAGCACGGCTTCGAGCTGTCAACCCATGTCCCTGACTTTGAACGAGCCAGGTTTCCTGCAGTAGAAACAGGCAGGCACTCTGACTGAGTTCCTCGCTTCTCATGTCCTCGTGACGGACTTGCCATGAGAGAGCTCCCCATACAGTTGCGGAACAGTGCCGGATTCTCACCAGCTTCCCCTGTCCTGTTTCATATGTAGTTGTCGATTTTTGTATCAGAAAATATAAGTGTGAGCTTTATCGCATCTTATGAAACACAAGTCAGCTCTTTCATCATTATAATGATATGACTGATAAAACGCAAGCGATCTCTAATAACTAAATAATAAATTATGTTTATAGCATTAATTTTAAGCGTGCTTTGTCTCTCTTTTATATCATCGCACAAGCCTGACGCAGGGGCCTATGAAGACGCATAAAAAAACATCCGCATTTCTATAAAAGAAGTGCGGATGTTTTTCATGCCGGAAGTCTTTCATTGTTTCCCATACACGACGCCGGAGACGACGGAGAGCTTTTTCCCGAGATCTTTATATTTTTCCTCGTCATACTCAGCATAGCAGATCTCTTCGCCCTCGCCCGCCTCAGCGAGAACATGCCCCAGGGGATCGATGAAGCGGGAGTGTCCGCCGAGGACGACATCCTTATAGGTACCTGCCATATTGACGGCGCAGATGCAGATGCCGTTCTCGATGGCACGGGCAGCGGAAAGGACACGCCACTGGAAGATATGCTTCTTCGGCCAGGAAGCGGGCGCGAGGACGAGGGTCGTCCCGGCCTTTGCCATTTTCCTCCACATCTTCGGGAAATAGAACTCATAGCAGACAGCCATCCCCGTCTGGATGCCATGGATCCTCGTCTGCATGAGCGCATCCCCTGGACGAAAGAGCTTGGCTTCGAGGTACCCTTGGAAAAGATGCCGCTTGCTGTACTCTGCGATGCACTTTCCATCCGGTGCAAAAAGGAAGCCTGTATTCCGTATGATACCGCCGTGACGGATAGGAAGTGTCCCCGGAGAGAGTGTCACACGGTGCGTCCTTGCAAAGTCGGAGAGCTTTTCGAGAAGCGCAGCATGGCGGGAAAGGATATGCTCTTCGAAGTGATGAAAATTATAGCCGATCGTCCACAGCTCGGGGAGTACGAGGAGATCACTCTTTTCTGCCGCTTCTTCCATCATGGAAAAAGCACGACTGATATTTCTCTCCACGTCACCGGAAGCGGACGCCATCTGGATCATTGCGATACGCATGGAATACTCCTTAAAAGCGAAAGAGGAGGCAGAGAAGAAGCCCTGCCGTATCAAAAAGGCTGTGAAGCCATCCTTCACAGCCTTTTGTAAGTCAAATGTAAGGGAAATGCCCACCGATCACAGCACGCGATTGGCTCCCATGTAGCGATCATGCCAGTAACCGCTCTTCATGGTCGCGACCGCGACGCCCTGGCTGCTCGTGGCACTGATGAAGTAACCGTCACCGAGATAGAGCCCGGAATGAGAGATGCCTTCGGCATAGGTCTGGAAATAGACAAGATCCCCTGGCTTCAGTGCATTGACAGATACCTTGCGGCCCGCACTATACTGTTCATCCGCTCCGCGGGGAAGAACGATGCCCTTCCGGTTGAATACGTACTGGATGAAGCCGGAGCAATCGAAGCCTCTGGGTGTCGTGCCGCCAAACTGGTACGGTACGCCGACATATTTCTTTGCTTCTTCCATGATGGCTTTCACTGTCGAAGACATCGCGTTTTCATGGTGCCACTCAACGGTCGCATCATCGATGCCCATAAAAGTCTTGTGATTCGCCTCGTGTCCGGCCTTGCGTGTCGATTTCTCCGGCACCCAGCTCATTGCCTTTCCCATCAGGGCTTTGTATGTCGCAGGCCCCACGATCCCATCGACGTCCAAATGTTTTTTGAATTGGAATTTCTTGACCGCAGCCGAAGTCTGGCTGTTATAGTTACCGTCCGCTTTCAGGCGGTAGCCATTGGAGATCAGCCGACGCTGAATGTTCTGCACTTCCGGTCCTCTGGAACCCACCATGTAGTCTGCCATCGAAATCTGCCCCGCCCCGAAAGCAAGAAATCCTGCCAGGAGCAGTGCGCTGCACTTTTTCTTCATACGCTGCACTTCCTTCATCCTATTTTCTTCTATCGCTATCCGTCTATTCGATTGTCAGTCTCAATTTCCTTTCTATTGTAACATAATTGTAAGAAATCGAAAAGGGGAAAAAGGCGGCTCCTGATTTTCTAAAGGAAACGCTGAGCAAGCCTAAGTTTGAAAGCAGGGATGAGTGGCTAGGGATTAGGGATTAGAAGCAAGCGGTGATCGAAATAGCGCAAAT
>ERZ1031347.872-NODE-872-length-12876-cov-6.916387_pt1 | contig 12876 bp, 9 predicted proteins | sample MGYA00517106_ERZ1031347 | MGnify/ENA primary metagenome ERZ1031347 (study PRJEB33719, sample SAMN04261392) | wastewater metagenome | biome: periurban shantytown; feature: human; material: feces | host: Homo sapiens | place: Peru: Lima | collected 2012-07-19 ...
GATTGACCCCGACAGCGTCAACGCTTACCTTCTCGTAGCGGGTGGCAGCAAGCAGGACTGTGTTGCCCTGAACGGTACACCCGACCCCGTTGCCGCCTACGTCCGTGCCAAGGTCACAAAGACTACCGGCGATTTGAACATTGCCAAGACTTCAGAGGATGGCAAGGTTGGCGGCGTGAGCTTCACGGTCACGGGTCCTAACGGTTACAGCAAGACTGTGACCACTGGTGCGAACGGTAAGATTGCCATTACCGATTTGCAGCCCGGTACTTACACAGTAACGGAGAATACACCTGACAACTACATCCCGACGCAGCCTCAAACTGTGACCATCGCTATCGGCGATTTCAAGACAGTGAACTTCAGCAACGTGCTGAAGAAGGGCGTTGTGAAGGTTACTAAGACCTCTGAGGATGGTCAGATTGCTGGACACACCTTCCGGCTGTCCGGCACTTCCGCAGCAGGTACGGCTGTCAACATGACGGCTGTGACGGATGCCAACGGCGTGGCTACCTTCAATAATGTTCCTGTGGGCAACAACTATAAGCTGGAGGAAATCAACACCGCAGCGAAGTATGTTGTTCCTGCGGTGCAGGCTGGCGTGGTGGTTGAGTACAACACCAGCACCCCCGCTCAGTTCGAGAACAAGCTGGCTCGCGGCAATCTGAAAATCACGAAGACATCCGAGGACGGCTTCGTGGCAGGCATGACCTTCCGGCTGACCGGTACGTCTATCTCCGGTGCTGCAGTCAATGAAACTGCTTCTACCGACGAGAACGGCGTCGTTATGTTCAGAGAAATCCTTATCGGTAATAACTATACCGTGCAGGAAATCAACACCGCCGAGCGGTACGTTGTTCCCGCTGTCCAGAGCAATGTGACCATTACGCTCAACAACACCACCAGCTTGAACTTCCACAATAAGCTGGCTCGCGGCGCCGTTGAGGTTAAGAAGACCTCCGAGGACGGCAAGGTCGCTGGTATCACGTTCCGTCTGTCTGGTACTGCTATCAACGGCGAGACGGTGGATATGACCGCCGTGACCAATGACGCCGGAGTTGCCACCTTCAACAACGTTCTGATTGGCAACAACTACAGCGTTGAGGAAGTGAACACGGCTGCCAAGTATATCGTTCCCGCTGTGACAAACGGCGTGAAGGTTACTCTGGATAACACCACCCCCGTGAATGTCTACAACAAGCTCAAGCGCGGAGACCTGCGCGTTACCAAGACCTCTGAGGACGGCATGGTCGAGGGCATCACCTTCCGGCTGCATGGCACTGCCATCTCCGGCGATGCTGTTGACCTGACTGCTACCACCAACGCTGACGGTATTGCCATCTTCAAGGATGTCCTGATTGGCAACAACTACACGCTGGAGGAAGTCGATACGGCGGTGAAGTATGTTATTCCTGCCGTGCAGACAGGTCTCGTTGTGGAGTTCCAGAAAGTTACCGACACCGCTGTGACCAACGTACTGAAGAAGTGGAAGGTCACTGTGGAGAAGACGGACGCCGAGACTGGCAACATCCCTCGCGGCGATGGTGTCTTTGAGGGTGCTGTGTACGGTCTGTATAAGGGTGACGAGCTGGTGAAGGAGTACGTTATCGGCAGCGATGGCAAGTTCACCACTGACGAGTACATCTGCGGCTATGATTACACCATCCGTGAAATCAAGGCGCCCACTGGCTATCAGATTGATGAGGGCGTGTATCGCGTTGGCTCCGAGCCGGAGAACTACCGTATCGAACACAACGTTGCTCCTCAGATTACCTCTGTCGAGGTCATCAATCGCGGCACATTCGCCATTACCAAGTTCATCTCCGACGGCACCTCCGGTCCCGCTAAGTTCGAGGGCGGTGCAGAGTTCAAGTATTGGCTGCAGTCCGCCGGCTCTTACGAGAACGCTAAGGATGACGAGCGCGGTATCCTGACGACCAACGACTTGGGCTACAGCGGCAAGTCCATCGAGCTGCCCTACGGCACTTATGTGGTGCATCAGACCAAGGCCGGCGATAAGGGTGCGGGGCTCGCGCCTGAGTTCACCGTTCTGGTTGGCGAGGTTGACCACGACCATCACGACTTGGCTGTCAACAACGGACCTATTACCGCGTACCTGCGCGTTGTGAAGGTCGATGAGCTTGACGGTGAGGTCATTCCTTGGGGCGGCGCAAAGTTCCAGATTTACGACCCCGATGGAAACAAGGTGTCTCAGAAGGTTACTTACCCCACGGTAAAGTATATTGATACATTCGAGACCAATGATGAGGGTTATTTTGTGACCCCGCTGGTTCTGCCTTACGGCGAGAACTATCATCTGGTCGAAATCGTACCCCCGAAGGGCTATGAGCTGATGGATACCCCGATTACCTTCAGCGTTACGCCCGATACCATTTCTCTGGATGCAGAGACCGGTCTCGTGACCGTGAACATTGTGGCCGAGGACGAGGCAGTGACTCCCAAGGTCAAGACCACTGCAACCGACAAGGACGGAAATAAGGAAATCGTTCCTGCCCCCACCGTCACTATCGTCGATAAGGTGGAATGCACCGACGTTATCCCCAACAAGACCTATACGGTCGAGGGATATCTGGTGGTTAAGTCCACCGGCGAGCCTCTGCTGGACGCCGAGGGCAATCGCATTACCGCCTCTAAGACCTTCAAGGCTGAGGCCGACTTCACTGGCTTTGTGGAGCTGGAGTTCACCTTTGATGCGTCTCTGCTGGGTGGCGAGTCCATCGTTGTTTTCGAGGACCTGAAGCGCGGAAACCGTGTCGTTGCTACCCATGCCGACATCAACGATGTTGACCAGACCGTTGTAATCCTGAACCCCAAGATTGGCACCACGGCCAAGAACGCTGTTGGCGGCAAGGAGTTCATGCCTCTGGCTGATGTGATTCTGGTGGATACCATCTCCTACGAGAATATGCCCGTGGGTAAGGAGTTCATCGCTATCGGTACGCTGATGGATAAGGCCACCGGCAAGCCCGTTACCGATGCCAACGGCGACCCCGTTACCGCTTACAAGGTGTTCACTCCCGAAGCTGCCACTGGTACGGTGGATGTGAAGTTCGTCTTTGACGCTTCTAAGCTGGCCGGCAAGTCTCTGGTGGTATTCGAGCGTGTGTATCTGGGCAACGAGATTGTTCCCGGCGACTCCAATAAACCCGTGTTTGTGAGTCACGAGGATATCAACGATGAGGGGCAGACCGTCACCATCGGCGTTCCCGAAATCGGCACAAAGGCCGTGAACAACGCCACCAACGGCAAGACCCTCGACCCCGAAGCCCGCGCTGAAATCAAGGATACCGTGTCCTATAAGGGCCTGATTGCTGGAGAGAAGTACACTGTCTCCGGTAAGCTGATGAACAAGGCCACCAACGAGCCCCTGAAGGATAAGGACGGAAAGGAAATTACCTCCTCCGTTACCTTCACCGCTGAGGCGTCCAATGGCACCGTTGACGTGTTCTTCGTGCTCGATGCATCTCTGCTGCGTGGCCAGTCTATCGTTGTATTCGAGTCCCTGCAGTACAAGGACATTGAAATCGCAGTTCATGCCGACATCAACGATGTTGACCAGACTGTGACTGTCAACAGCCCTGAAATCAAGACCACCGCTAAGAACGCTGCTGATGGCAAGAAGGAATTCTGGGCCTACAGCAAGGTCGAGCTGGTCGATACCGTGTCCTATAAGGGCCTGATTGCCGGCAATAAGTACACCGTAATCGGTAAGCTGATGGACAAGGCGACAGGTGAGCCTGTTCTGGGCCGCAACAACAAGGAAATCACCGCCACTACCGAGTTCGAGGCCAAATCCTCTGACGGTACTGTGGATGTGAGTTTCGTGTTCGATGCATCCATTCTGGGCGGTAAGACGCTGGTCGTGTTCGAGACCCTGACCCGCAATGGCACTACGGTCGCGACTCACGCCGACATCAACGATGTTGACCAGACTGTGACCATCAAGCGCATCCCGACCTATTCCGGTCCGAGCATTTCCACCACCGCTACCTTCGATGGCAAGGAGAAGAAGAACTCCGTTGCTGGTAAGAACGTGAAAATCGTGGACACCGTCAACTATACCGGCCTGACTGTGGGCAAGACCTACGTGCTGGTTGGTACGCTGATGGATAAGGATTCCGGTGTTGCCCTCAAGGACAATAAGGGGAATCTGGTAACGGCTACCACAACCTTTACGCCCAAGTCCTCCAACGGGGCTGTGAATGTTACGTTCAAGTTCGACGCATCCAAGCTGAAGGACCATGCGCTCGTGGTGTTCGAGACTCTGTATGAGGGTCGTGCTGAGGCGGGCAATGTCATTGCTACCCACAACGACCTGATGGACGGTGCCCAGACGGTGTATTTCCGTGACAGTGTCCAGACTGGCGATGAGGGTATCGGCCTGTGGGCTATGCTGGGTACGTTCAGTGCCATTGCTTGCTGCGGCACTGCGGTGTTCATGTTCCGCCGCAAGAAGGAGCATGGCGCCGAGTAAGCAGCTCATCATGTGGTGAGTAAACCCCAAAGTGAATGCAGGGGGCGCAGACCTTGTGCCTGCGCCCCCTGTTTTTGCAAATATAACAGTAGGGGAGAGCATCTCCCCGGAAAGAGAGAAAAGGAAATGAAATACTGTAATAATTGTGGCAAAGAGGTCTCTGATAACGCTGTTGTCTGTCCTTTCTGCGGCTGCGCCGTGGCGAGCAAGAATGTCGAGGTGGACAAGCCTTCTACCGGTCTGAACATCCTGTCGTTCCTCATCCCGCTGGTTGGCCTGATTCTGTATCTGTCGTGGCAGAATTCGACCCCCATTAAGGCGAAGGCGGTAGGGAAGTGGGCACTGATTGGATTCTGCGTGGCAGTCGGTCTGGGTATCATCAGTGCCATCGTATCTGGTGCATTTCTGTCCAGCATGATTGGGGCTATGTGCTAAGGTGCGGATATTTGCGTTCAGAGTGAGGAGTGCTCCTTACTCTGAACCTTTTTATTCGATGAAACTAAAAAAAGGAATAGCAAAATGAGAATTGAAGGAATAATTGGATACTCTGGACTGCAGCTTTTCAAAGAGGAATTTGACATAGAAAAATACGGATTCAATGCTGAGGATATACAGGTAGAGTGCAATATTCTATTGTCGCGTTTTGATGTTGAAATGTTTAACGAAAGGTTCTGCTGGGAAAGGCTTAACGCTATTAAAAGACTCATGGACATGGGGTTCTTCGAGGAGGCACTTACGTTGTCTTTATTGTTGCCTGATATATGTTCACAACTTGAGTACCCCAAAATAGAAAGTGGACGAAGCCGTTATGAGAAGTGGTATGACGAAAACGTTGACAAGTATAACATTGGAGCGTATGGAAAAGGGGGAAGGAATTTTGATTGTTTTAATGGGTACTTTATGCACAATTTGCGTAATCGCTATGTGCATGGACAGGCGGTAGGGAAATCTCTTGAGGAAATTGTCAATGCTGATGAAACAGAACTGCGTAAACGCGGATACAAACATATTTATCTGAACTTTTCCTACTCAAAAAACTCATATGTTTTAGAAATTACAGAAACGTCAGGTGAGAGGTTTCTCGTAATATATAAAAGTGTTCCGCAACTTATAATGCAATTACTATCGTGTGCTGACGGCGCTTACCGCGAGGCTGAGGATAAAAGCAAATTTGAAATATTGTTGTTAAACTAATTTTCTCTCGAAATAGGTAACGCAGGTTTTGCAAAACGCGCTGGTTTTCCTACTTCCGATATGGTAGAATAAATGAAAAACAAGGAAGAGGAGTTTTCAAATGCCGATGGATGCCGATTACGCGCTCTTGAAAAAGTGGAGCAACTGGTTCGACCGGAAAAACGGCAGCGGTTATGGACCAGCAAACATATTGCAGCGGAGAACGATGAACACTGCAATCGTAACTGTGAGTACACTGCAAAACATTCCTTTTACTGAGTTATCTTCTTCGCTGTACTTCTTTTGTAGTGATATAGAAAGCAAGGAGTTCTCTCGTCTGTATGAGTCTCAGGTGGAGTTGGCCGGTGCCAACCCTGACAAGTTCATCAAGGGCCTTCACAGCTTTTTCAATACCACGGCCAAAAGAATCAAGAACGAATCCGAATACGCCCTGTTCTTTGATTTTCTCATGGCTGCATCTCGCCTTCTTTTTACCGCAAAGGAAGAAAAGCAACCTAATATCAACATTGATGTGGTGTACTGTTACTTCAGTATCCTCCTTCAGCAGACGGAATACCTGCGTCCCGATAAGTTCGACTTAACCAAAGTCGTCTGTGGTTTGAAAACGACCGGCGAACTGTTGGTCATGGAGGATACCTACCCCTTCTTGGATAAGCCTGCTTTTGAGTTGGAGCGCCGGAATCTTGAAGGAAAGGTTCGTTCCCCTATGGAGCTGGACGCCCAAATCAAGGAAATCTATAGCAAGTGGGGATATGGCTACATCCAAAATAAGGAGGATTTGGAGCGCTACACGCAGGTAGACAGGATTTTCTCCAATCAAATCGCGGGTATGGCTGCGCTTATCAATGAATACACCTTCGACATACTTCCGCAGCACTGCTTTTCCGCCATCGCGAATAAGTTCTTTTCCATTGTTGCGCTGCCTCCGATGCTGCCTGATGAGATGCATGAGCTGCTGCGGACGAAACGAAGTTCGACGATTCCTGCCAACGGCGCAGTGTTTGAATTTGCAAGCGAGAAGGATATCATCCGGAAAGTCTTGCTCAAGGAAACTCTATACGGCGATTCCATCTATATGCTTTACCGTCTGGATACCAGCGAGGGGGACTTGAGTGGGTACTATGATACTAAGACTGGGTTCTTCTTTTCGATTTTTCTCGATTCAGAAGATAGAGTCATCTATGGGAACATAAGGCGGCTCATCCTAACGCTCTACGCCTGTGCCGTAACGCGCAAAGGTCCAGAACTGCTGTCGCAACTAAGCAGCCATGTCAAGTATCTGTCCCTCGACAATAAGGGCGTCCGGAAATTCGATGAGGTATCCATAAGCTACTACGGTCGCGGAGGACGCCTCAGGAACGTCTACGACGGCGCGGAAGCGGCAGGGAAGGGTGGATACACCCGTAAGGGCGACGAAGCCTATGAGGAGGCTCCCAGAGCCATTCAGGGCTTTATCCGAAAGGTGGGCGAGGGGAGAACTCCGTCCCGTGAGGCGGTGGAGTACGCGGAGGCTCTTGGGTACTCCCTCGCGCCTGATGAAACCTATGTAAAGCCATTCATCCGCAGAGTCCTTCGCTTGAAGCAAAAGGACGCTGAGAATACAAATGGATAAGCGGAAAAGACCGGTGGTGCGCCCATCGGTCTTTTTTTTTCAAAAAAAGGAAGCAACCCTTGGGCTGCTTCCTGAGAAATACTTCCGTAAGTATCGAACATTTAATTTTGAAATGTATTTGTCTTTGCAGGTTGCTATGCATCCAGCTCGTACACGATAAGCCCAATACTATCAATAAACTGATAGTGGTTCGCATATTCACGCTGGATGAATTCCTCTCCCTTTGCCCTGCCCCACTTATTCTCATCACAGATATCCGTAATCATGTCGGACATGGATTCGTAGATACTGGCGATAGGGGTAACAATGACATTTTCGCGCCTAAACAACCACATCCGCAGCACCTCGCGGGGAGAGAAAGCCCGACAGAGACTCTGCTCTTCGGGGACAAGGTCGTGCGGCGCACGTGTGCCGTAAATTTCGTGCTGCTTCACAAGGGTCTTGAGGCGAATCTCTGCCATGTCGAGAAGCCGCTTCGCTGTTTCGGGGTCGTCCCCTCCAAACTCCATAATGGATATCATCACATCCATAAGGGAAAGAGGGTCGTTGACTGCCATTTCTACAGACTTCCGGACAGCGTCGCTTGTGCTGCCTGTGAATTGGCAAACGTCATCAATGAGGTCGTCATTATCTTTCTTGTTCTGTTTTTCGTCGTTGCTGGTTCCGTGCTCATAGATTCTACTGTTGTGTTTTCGCTGCATTTCCCGTGACCTCCTTCTACGCTGCTACTTTTTCCTTTCTTCCTTTGAAAACGATGACAGTGGCGTGTTTTGTTCGCCATTCGATATATTGTTCCCGCGTATTGGGCTGGCAAGAGTACATGGAAATAGCGCTGACAAGCCGCTGCTTCTATGCCGCAAAAGTGGAGTAAGTGCTTCCTGCGGCAGTGAAAGTCGTCTGCCAGCGCTTATATTCCATATTCACTATTACTCTACCACGATTACATAATTTTGTCAAGTTTACGACTTGTGAAAAATGGAACAATCCTGTCTTCCGTGTTGACATTATTCCTAATATAAGCTGCGTTAATTTGTGGGATGTTACAGTTTCGCGCAACATCTTTTAATCATTTGTGAAAGGATACTGCTCGTTTTTGTGTTAAATGTAGATATTCTTACCAAATTTTACGTTTTCGGGTGTTTTGCTTTTCTCCCTTACGGTTTGAATGATTCTGGCACATGAGCCACCCTTTTTACGCCCCGTGTACTTGACATTATTTTATGTTCGTGCTAATATGAAATCGAAGAAATAAGCCCTTTTGGGAGCTTTTAATGCCTGTTGTGAAAGGTCGTGTTTCCACATTAAACTAATACTGGCTGAAAAGAAACAGCTTGGCGACTTGATTGCCCAAGCTATTCCCGGTACAGCACATTATGACCGTGGTGCAACCGTGAAAGGTGAATATGTAATCGTCTGTTCGCAAGGACATCTTCTTTCTCTGAAGGAGCCTGAGGATTATGATGTTGCGTTGGGGAAATGGGAGTTGTCTGCCTTGCCGATTTATTTCCCAAACTGGCAAACAAAGGTGAAAGAATATAACGGGAGAGGCGTGAATCCCAACGAGCGCGTTTCGCGCATTGGGGAGCTTTTGAAGCAGTGTTCCTGTGTAATCCACGCAGGAGACCCTGATGAAGAGGGGCAGCTTCTTATTGACGAGCTGCTTCGCTGGCACGGTTATCGTGGACCTGTTTACCGTTTGGCGACGGGCGACACCTCTATCCCTGCGCTGCAGCGTGCGCTCAACAACCTCAAGGATAACCGTCTCTTTGAGAATATGGGGTGGTCTGCTTACGCACGGAGCGTTGCTGACCTTATGGTTGGTGTGAATATGAGCCGGTATTATTCGCTGGTCAACAATGCTTCGCTGACAGTTGGACGTGTCCAGTCTCCTACTCTTGGGCTTGTGGTCGAGCGTGATATGCTTATCGAAAACCACGTAAAAACTAAATACTATGAGGTCTCAGCGAAGACTTCTGTTGAGGGTAAGGTCGTTGAGACGAAGTACAGGCCGAAGAAAGATGACCCGCATCTGACTGATGGGCTTATCTTGGAAAGGCCTTACGCGGAGAGCAAGTCTGCGATGATTTTCGGAAAACAGTTCTCAGGGGCTGCCGTTACAAAAAAGATTTCCAAAGAACAACCGCCTTTGCCGTTTGATATGCTGGAATTGCAGGGCTACTGTTTGAAGAGTTTCGGCTACAAGCTGGACGACACCATGGAAATCACGCAGTCTTTACGCGACAACTACAACGCCATCACATATAACCGTACTCAGGTGCGATATCTTCCAGAAAACTACTTTGCGGAAGCTCCTGCCACCTCCCGTACGGTTATCGCAAACATAAACACGGTAGGAAAGGGAAATTTCAACCCTATTCTTGGTATGGACTTCAAGACGAAGGGGCGGTGCTTCGACGATTCTAAAATTGAAGCGCATTTTGGCATCATTCCTCAAAATGTGAGTCTCGACCTCAACAAGATGACGGAGCGGGAACGAAACGTATATCTTGCCATTTGTAAGTATTATCTTATCCAGTTCTTTCCGCCCGCTGAGAAGGAAACAACAAAGCTGGTTGTCCCGCTGCCGGACGGCGCCACTTTAGAGGCGTCCAGCACTGGTGTGCTGAAACCCGGTTATCTCGTGATGATGCGCGAAGGTGTAGATACGCCCACAGCGTTGAGTATGATACCCGCCGGCAGTTACGGTGCTTTTGTTTCCGACGCTCAGGTCTTAGAGAAGGAAACAAATCCCCCTCCTCGTTACACACAGTACACACTGGCGAAGGATATGAGCCGTATTGCCAAGTATGTTACCGACCCATTCATCAAGAGCACTCTGCTGAAGAAAGATGCCGACGTGGAAGAGAATAACGGGGCTATCGGCACCAGCGCAACACGGGACCAGATAATCTCCGGTCTCATTTCAAGAGGGTTCTTGCAGGAAAAGGGGAAGTCCCTTATTTCCACTCCGCTTGGACGCGAGTTGTATCGCATTCTCCCCGATTCCCTTCGTGGACCGGACCTCACCGCCTTGTGGTGGGTCATTCAAGAGGAGATACATGAGGGGAAGGCGACGCCGGAGAAGCTGGAACAAAACGTTCTGGCTATGCTCAAAGATTTCCTGCAGCAACCGCATCCTAAAGTGGACCCCAATATTGTCCCGACAAGGAAGGGATTCACGCCGATAGGAGTGTGTCCTCGCTGTGGTGGGAACATCATAGAGGGGAAAATGGGCTTTGGTTGTTCCAACTGGAGGAATGGATGTAAGTTTACCATCTGGAAAAAGCCAAAACCGACCCTGTTCCAGCACATCACATTCACAGAGAAGGATGTTAAAAACTTCCTCGCCGGAAAGCCTGTCCATAAGACGAAGCTGACCAAGAAGGACGGCGGTACATTTGCGGCAGACCTTGTGATGGATGACAGTCAGCGCAGTGATTGGGGCCCGAACTTTACACTTCAGTTCAACAGCATCAAACCCGCAGGAGCCTCCTCGCGCTCTGGTGGTGGTCGTTCCGGTAGTCGCAGTACGTCGCGTGGTTCTTCGCGGAGTCGGCGCTCTGGACATCGGTGATGCTGCATCATAGTTGACATTTTAACATAGTCTATGGTATAGTACAAGTGTTCTATTCGACAAAGATGTACCAGAACATTTGTTCAAGATGCTTGTTATTTACCTGTGATTTCCGAGATAAATAACAAGAATCTTGTTATTGTACTATACCCCGTTCAAAACATTAGGAGGTGAACCATTGGACGGGCGAACCCATACTTTTGCCGGATACACGGCAGGATTACTTCTTGTGCAGGCACAAATCTTCGGAGCATTTGGACTTCCGGCGCCGGACGGCATTCTTCCGTGTGTCGGAATGGTTGGACTGTCCATGGCGGGCTCCCTCGCGCCTGACATAGACCTTCCGCGCAGCAGAGCAGGACGACGCAATAGTCCCGTGTCCGCTGCTGTAAACGCTCTTTTTGGGCATAGGGGTATTACCCATGCGCCCTTCATTTGGGCGGCGCTGTACGCGGCCTTGAAGCTGCTCTTGGGTGCTGAATGGTTGACCTATATCCTTGCGTTTGTTATTGGTGGAGCAACTCATATTTTGCTCGACCTTTTCAATAAAGCCGGCGTTCCTTTGCTTTGGCCGATATCCCATCGCTTCTGGATATTCGGTATAAAGACGGACAGTGCTGCTGGTCACGCATTTTCTTTTGTATTGGCGTGTGTCGCAGTTCTTTGTACCATCAATTTCTTCTACGAAGCCGGCGACTACTTAAAGGAGGCGATTTGGTTTGTTTGACGCTACAACAACAAAGTCTGAAAACGCACAATGGGGTGAGCGCATGGCGACGTATATTGCGCTGATGCGGTGGAACGGCTACTCTGTGCAGGAAATTGCTGATACCTTTGGCATTTCCCGGCAGCAGGTGTATCTGCATCTGCAGAAGATTCCTTTTCCTAATGATAAGGCCAAAAGGTATCCTCGTCCTGCACTGAATGAAGAGCAGGTGAAGGCTGTGGTCGGTTTTTTTGTCGCGAATAAGGACGCGCCCATATCCGCCGCTTCAGAGACAACGGGCATTCCTGTTGCGGATGTTGTGATGCTTTGCAACAATATCCGTGGCGCTCATTCGTGGTATTTCAGCGAGGGTTATCCTCTCATTGCGGATTATCTGAACAGGGAGGGAGTTACGCTTGATTATCTGGAACAGATGGCTGGCGTTCAGGGACTCGCACAGTATGTTTTTTCCACATACCCTTATAAGGAGATGCCGAAGGCTCGTGCTGCTGCGGTAGCCGCAGTAATTGACGTTCCCGCAGACAAGCTGATGGAGGTGGCTGTTGCGTCCGGAAATATGGCCACAGGTGTGGCAACATCGGATGAAATGGCATTGGTCATCGGCTCAGTAACCGGACGCGAAGCGAACTCGCGGCTCTTTTTCCGTGGACGCCGTATCAAACCTTCTTTCTCTGCAACTGGAGGTGGTTCTTGTGGTGAATAAATCTGAGCCTGACCTCCAGAGCGATATCGTCGCCGATACTCGCGATTATCCTGAAGCTCTGCAGCGCCTCACGATGAAGGGAATCTTGATGGCCGGTGCCATTGTGGTTATCCTCATTGCAACGCTTTGCCTGCAGAAGTCCGAATTGAAGGCAATGCTTCCCTTTGCCGGCGTTATCCTCTTGCTGGCAGGATATGTTGTCTATTCTGCCCTACACTTGCGAACAGAATGGCAGAATGGGGACATCGTGTGTCATATTGCTTTGTGCCGCTCTGTGCGGTCTCGGTCATGGCCACGGGACAGCAAAGAGGTAGTTTTTGTAACAGGGGAAGACGAAGGTCAAGAGGCCCATGTGTTTAATCTTCCTGACCGCAAGAACAAAGACCTGTATCCCGGCTTTAGGTACACCATCTATGTTCGTGCAAAAGATAACACGCATCTCTTGGCCTACAAAGAAATCTATGTGCCTTCCGATGCGAAGGACACAGAAGAGGTCAAGTCGGAGCTTTCTTCGGAAAAGTCAATAACCCGTGGTTAAACCCACGGGCTTGTGGTGAGTAACTGCAAGCCC
>ERZ1031347.874-NODE-874-length-12848-cov-6.119675_pt1 | contig 12848 bp, 10 predicted proteins | sample MGYA00517106_ERZ1031347 | MGnify/ENA primary metagenome ERZ1031347 (study PRJEB33719, sample SAMN04261392) | wastewater metagenome | biome: periurban shantytown; feature: human; material: feces | host: Homo sapiens | place: Peru: Lima | collected 2012-07-19 ...
TTGATCTTTTGATGGGAAATGTCGAAATCAATATGGGAAGTATTCTGGAAAATGTATTCGCACAGATGATAAAGGCGAATGGATTCTCTCTGACATATTTTGAATCAAAGAAGTATGGAGAATTGGATTTTGTGATTCAGAATGGGATGAAAATCGATCTTCTTGAAATTAAATCCGGAAATGATTATCAACGGCACTTGGCACTGGATAAAGTTGCTGCTGTAGGGAATTGGAATTTTGGTAGAAAGATTGTATTTTGCAAAGGAAATGTAACGAAAGAATCAGGGATTGAATATTTCCCATGGTATATGAGTATGTTTTATCAGCCGGAGAAAGAGCCGAAGAAGTATATATACGAGGTTGATTTATCCGGATTACAACAATAGAAATAAAGAGGTCTGCAATGGAAAAAAGTATTATATCGGAACTTACTGCATTTATCGAACACGCACCCACGGCATTTCATGCGGTGGCGGAATTAAAGAATTTCCTGAATCGAGACGGGTTCGAAGAACTGCATGAATCCGAGCGGTGGGAGATTGAACCCGGGAAAAAGTATTACGTCACAAGAAATAATTCCAGCATCATCGCGGTCAAGGCCGGAACCGACCTGGATGATTACAGCTTCCATGTGACCGCATCCCACAGCGATTCTCCCTCTTTTAAGCTGAAAGAAAATGCGGAAATCGAAATCGCAAAAAGATACACGATGCTGAACACCGAAGGGTATGGCGGAATGATTTGTTCTACCTGGTTTGACCGGCCCCTTTCCCTTGCGGGAAAAGTAATGGTAAAAAACGGAAATCGATTAGAGACTCACTTGGTGAAAGTGGATCGAGATCTTCTGATGATTCCCAGCCTGGCCATTCATATGGATCGAAAAATCAATGAAGGCAGGCCCCTCAACAAGCAGGTGGACATGCTGCCCATATTATCCGGCAGCGTGAAGGGACCGGGTGCCGTTAAAAAACTGATTGCGGAAGAGCTGGGCGTGTCGGAAGAGAACATCTACGGGATGGATTTGTTTTTATACAACCGAATGGAAGCGGTACGATGGGGCCACGACGATGAATTCATCGGATGCCCGAGATTGGATGACTTGCAATGTGCTTTTACCTCTATGAAGGGATTCCTGACGGCAGAGAATGACCGGAACATCAATGTCTATGCCTGCTTCGACAACGAAGAGGTGGGATCGGGCACAAAACAGGGAGCAGCGTCCACGTTCCTTTATGATGTTCTGTGGCGGATGAACAAGGCGCTGGGCAAGGACGAAGAAGAATTCCGCCGTGCTGTGGCGAGCAGTTTTATGCTGAGCTGCGATAACGCCCACGCGGTACATCCGAATTATCGGCAGAAGAGCGATGAAACGAACCGCGTCTACATGAACGAGGGCATCGTGATCAAATCCCACGCCGGGCAGAAATACACCAGCGATGCGGTCAGCGTGGCGATTTTCAAGATGATTTGCGAAAAAGCAGAGGTGCCGGTGCAGTTTTTCTCCAATCGGTCGGACGAAGCGGGTGGCAGCACTCTGGGCAACATTGCCATGACCCAGGTGTCCATGAATACCGTGGACATCGGACTGCCGCAGCTGGCCATGCATTCGGCCTACGAGACGGCGGGCGTGAAGGATATGGAGTATATGGTAAAAGCAGTGACGCAATTCTACGCATCGACTATCCGGGCGGATTCCGACGGAAATTATCGGATGTAGCGGCGAGATTGAATTTTTTATTTACAACGAACAAACGTATAAGGTATACTTACTCTGTTATGTTCATTGATTTATTAAGAGATGGGCTTGCATATTCTATGTACAAATAAATGGAGGCTTAGATGAAAGCAGAAAGACGTGTAGGTACGGTTTCCCGTGGAATCCGGTGTCCGATTTTCCGTGAGGGAGACAATCTGGCAGAACAGGTTGTGGAAAGTATTCTGGAGGCAGCGGAATCCGATGGCTTCGAGATTCTGGACAGAGATGTAATCGGTATTACCGAGTCTGTGGTTGCCAGATGTCAGGGAAACTATGCTAGTGTGAACGACATTGCAGAGGATGTAAAGAACAAGCTGGGTGGAGAGACCATCGGAATCGTATGGCCGATTCTTTCCAGAAACAGATTCTCCATCTGCCTGAAGGGCATGGCAATGGGTGCCAAGAAGGTTGTTGTAATGCTCAGCTATCCGTCCGATGAAGTGGGAAATGCACTGCTTACCATCGATCAGGTGGTGGATGCGGGAATCAATCCGTATTCCGATGTGCTGGACGAAAAGAAATACAGGGAACTGTTCGGCGTGAACAAGCACCAATTTACAGGCGTGGATTATGTGGAGTTCTACAGCGAAATCATCCGGGAAGCAGGTGCTGAGGCGGAGATTGTTTTCTCCAACAAGCCGGAGACGATTCTCGAGTACACGAATAATGTCATCAATTGCGACATTCATACCCGATTCAGAACCAGAAATAAGCTGAAGGATCTGGGCGCAAACGTTTACGGCATGGATGAGATTCTGAATGCCCCGGTAAACGGAAGCGGCTTCAACGAAGAGTACGGCCTTCTGGGAACCAACAAATCCACCGACGACCGCGTAAAGCTCTTCCCGAGAGATTGTCAGCCTTTTGTGGATGAGGTTCAGTCCATCATGAAGAAGAAAACCGGAAAGCAGGTGGAAGTTCTGGTGTACGGTGACGGCGCGTTCAAAGACCCGGTGGGCAAAATCTGGGAGCTGGCGGATCCTGTAGTTTCACCGGCGTATACGAAAGGCCTGAACGGAACACCGAACGAACTGAAGCTGAAGTATCTGGCCGATAACGAATACTCGGATCTTACCGGAGATGAGTTGAAAGAAGCGATTAAGCAGGCCATCAGCGATAAGCCGGAGGAGAGCCTTGTGGGAAACATGGCATCGGAAGGCACCACGCCGAGAAGACTCACCGATCTGATCGGTTCGCTTTGCGACTTGACATCGGGATCCGGAGATAAGGGAACACCGGTAATTCACATTCAGGGATACTTTGATAATTACACCACCGGAATGTAAATGAAAATCTTGACAATAGTCTTTGCAAGTACTAAATTAGCACTTGCAAAGACTTTTTTTATTTGGAGGATTTATGGAAACCAATCGTTTTAATACGACATGGGCAAAAAGAGCGGAACGGAGGTCTGGAGGATGAGTAACAGACGAACCTTCTTTTATTACGTAATCCCTTCTGTGCTTTCATTCGCACTCTCGGGAATTTACGCCATCGTGGACGGTTTTTTTGTGGGCAATTCCATCGGAGATGCGGGGCTTTCCGCAATCAACATCGCGTATCCGATTACCGCGGTACTGGTTGCCACCGGAACCGGAATCGGCATGGGCGGCGCCGTCAAATACTCCATACTGAACGCCGGCGGGCATGAAGAAAAGGCGCGGGATTACGCCGCCGAGGCGATATGGATGATGCTGTTGTTCAGTGTGCTCCTTACCGGATCCTTCTATGTGATGTCGGAACGGCTTCTTTCCGCGCTGGGGGCATACGGCGAGCTGCTGGTCCTGGGAAAAGAGTACACGACGGTGATCGTCCTGGGAGCCGTGCTGCAGGTATTCGGCACCGGTATGGTTCCTTTTATGAGAAATTACGGCGGCGCGATGTGGGCCATGATCGCCATGATATGCGGTTTTGCCACCAATGTGATATTGGATTACGTCCTCGTATGGGTGCTAAACCGGGGAATGACCGGTGCGGCCCTTGCGACGGTGATGGGACAGGGGGTCACCATGGCGGTGGCGCTGGTCTATTGTGCCGCCAAAAAGAAATTGTTTCTGAAGATGACTTCCGGCGATATGGGGGTACGGGCCCTTCAGATTATTAAGATTGGACTTGCGCCCTTCGGATTGACTCTCGCTCCGGAAATTTCCCTTGTGATTATCAATCGCTTTTCCGCTTCTTACGGTGGACAGCAGGCAATCGCAACTTATGCCTGCATTTCCTATGTCATCTGCATTATCTATCTTCTCTTGCAGGGCGTAGGCGACGGCAGCCAGCCTCTTATGAGTCAATTCTACGGAGCGGGGCAGGGAAAAAATCTGAAGGAAATCAAGAATCTGGCATACAAATCATCGATGGCCATTGCGGTAATCGGCGGGATTCTGATGTATCTGCTTCGAGGTCAAATCGGTGTGTTGTTCGGTTCGTCAACGGAAGTCAATGCGGAAATCATAATGGTCATGCCGATTTTTCTGCTTTCCCTCCCGGCGGATGCCGTTACAAGAGTGACATCGGCAGCATTCTATGCAACGGAGAAAAGCGTGTGGTCCTATGTGCTGATTCTGTCGGAGCCGGTGTTTACGTTGGTACTGGTGCTGATTCTGCCGCCGCTGTTGGGAGGTCAGATTATGATCTGGTGGAGCTCCGTTGCGGCAAAAATCGTTACGGCAGTGGTGGGCATTGCGCTGTCTGTTTTTATAAAGACGCAGAAAGGGCATGAACCGAAATTGTTGAAAGAGGTGTATTGAGGAGGCAGACGATGGGACTTAGCGGATTGAAATTCGAATATATTGGGTATGGCTCAGAGTACCGGATATTGCTGCTGCATGTCAAAAATGAAGAGTTCTGTTTGGAGTGCATGAAAGGCGATGAAATATACGAGATAGACGTGACGAAGAACGTCAATGTTTTCTGTCAAGGCCTGCAGGAAATGAATATTGATGAATGGAACTGCAGGCATTTTGAAAGCTTGGCAAGCCTTTTTCCAGGTTTTTCGTGGAATTTAAGTATTACAACAAGCGAAATTCATGTTGCGTGTGATGGGAGAGATATTTTTCCTCCGAATTGGAGTGAATTCTGCGATTTGCTCCATCGGCTCGGATTGCCGGAGTTAAAAGATTCTTTTTTCTGAGGAGTGAAGTTGGATGTGTTGTTTCGGCACATCCAACTTTACTTTTTACTTTAGGATGATTTAATTAGAATAAAGTACGACATATCTATTAGAATTGTGAAGTTGGTGTGAAGTGTTATGCATTTCCGGCGATTTATGCCTATTTGGCACAACATTCTGATGGAAGGGTGCTGCTTTTGTCGATACTTAGAATGACTGATTTGTATAAACACTCTTTAAATTAGAATTGCTTCAAATTCTTTGCTTAAATTCTTCAAACTGCTGTGTGAACCGGGTTCGAAACCTCTTTTGTTTACTATCATCCTCTATTTTCACCTCACTTGTTATGCAAAAGTGTGCTCAAGAGGGCAATCTGCATAACGTTTCACACTAACTACACAAACTGAGGCAATGACGATTCTAATTGTCGCGAAATAAAACCTCGTGTGAAATGGTGCTAAGTCTACCGATGGTTCATTCCATTTGGGAAAGTAATTCACTATTATGGAACCGAACATAAGGAGGAAATCTATGAATCAAGAAAAAACTGGGTCGTTTATTGCGGAACTTCGAAAAGAAAAAGGTCTTACCCAAGCACAACTTGCGGAGCGTTTCGGCCTTTCCAATAAAGCGGTATCCAAATGGGAAACCGGGAAAAGTTTGCCTGATGCATCCATCATGATTGACTTGTGTGACTTTCTCGGCATTACCGTAAACGAACTGTTAAGTGGTGAGAGAATTCGCGTAGAAGACTACATGGAAAAAGCGGAAGAGACGATTGCGAGTGTAGTTCGAATATCTCAGGAGGAAAAAGTTGCTGCCTTGAAAGAAATTCGAAACCGGGGATTATATTCAATCGTCATTGGGATGATTCTATTCGTCGCAGCCATTTACGCATCCTATGTTCTTAATGAACATCGAATCTATGGATTACCTCAGGCGGCGACAATGGGGATGCTCGGCTTCATCGGATTGATTATTTCAAATGGAATGGTATCCATGTGGAAAAGCAATCGCCTATTGAAGGAATTTAAGAATAAGTAGTGCGGTTCCGGGAGAAGAATGAAAGTTTTTTTATCGCCATGAAAGTGTTCTTTATAATATACATACAAATTCTCTGAAAGACTTGATTGGGAATTACGAAACCGTTATAATTTTGTCAGAAATTGATAAATAAATATCAGTTTCAAAAAAGAGGACTATATTTCCGGTACTAGAGGAGGATAATAAAATGCAAAGATTTACTAACCCAAGAGACATTTATCACGGCAAAGGCGCACTGGAAGTGCTGAAACAATTTGAAGGAAAGAAAGCGGTTATCTGCGTGGGCGGCGGCTCCATGAAGCGCTTCGGTTTCCTGGATAAAGCAATTGGTTATCTGGAAGAGGCAGGAATGGAAGTTCGCGTATTCGAAGGAATCGAGCCGGATCCATCCGTTGAGACCGTAATGAAGGGTGCGGCATTTATGCAGGACTTCGGTCCGGATTGGATTGTAGCAATCGGCGGAGGTTCTCCAATCGATGCGGCGAAGGCAATGTGGATTAAGTACGAATATCCGGAAGTGACCTTCGAGGATATGTGCGTGGTATTCGGACTGCCAAAGCTTCGCACAAAAGCAAAATTCTGTGCGATTTCTTCCACATCCGGAACGGCTACCGAGGTTACCGCATTCTCTATCATTACAGATTACGAAAAGGGAATCAAATATCCAATCGCTGACTTCGAGATTACTCCGGATGTTGCAATCGTGGATCCGGAGCTGGCAGAGACCATGCCGAAGAAGCTGGTAGCACATACGGGAATGGATGCGCTGACTCATGCGATTGAAGCATTTGTTTCCACGGTTCACAGCGATTTCACCGATGCACCGGCAATCCGTGCAATCGAGCTGATTCAGCAGAACCTGATTGATTCCTACAATGAAGATATGACCGCTCGCGACAGCATGCACAACGCACAGTGTCTTGCCGGCATTGCGTTCTCGTCCGGCCTGCTGGGCATCGTACACTCCATGGCGCACAAGACCGGTGCGGCATTTGCGGACTACGGTTCCCATATCATTCACGGTGCGGCCAATGCAATGTATCTGCCAAAGGTCATCGCTTACAATGCGAAGAATGAAGAAGCAAAGACGAGATATGCTGTAATCGCAGACTACATGCACCTCGGCGGAACCACCGAAGATGAAAAGGTTGCCGCTCTGATTGAATACGTTCGCGGAATGAACGACAAGCTGAACATCCCGCACTGCATTAAGAATTACGGCGGAGACAGCTATCCGACCGAACAGGGCTTCGTACCGGAAGATGTATTCCTGGAAAGACTTCCGGAAATCGCTGCAAACGCAATTCTGGATGCCTGCACCGGTTCCAACCCGAGACAGCCGAGCCAGGAGGACATGGAAAAGCTGCTGAAGTGCTGCTACTACGACACCGAAGTCGATTTCTAGACTGTGCCGCATAATTCAAGACAACTTAATTCAAAATAGTCACTATAGAAAAGGCCTCCGCATTTCATTCAAATGCGGAGGCCATTTTCTTCTGTTACTTATAAAACTCCTTATAAAACAAAATGCACTCGTTCCGGGTCGAACCGATCTTCCTGAGGGCGGATGTTTTCCGGATAGCCGCACGCAATGATGGCGAATGCAGCCAAGTTTTCCGGCATATCCAGCAGCGTATGAATTGCATCCATCCGTTCTTGGAGCGGAGCGATTCCAATCCACACCGCACCCAGCTCGAGGGCATCTGCCTCCAGCAGGAGATTCTCCACGGAGGCACTTAGATCGATGTGTGCAAACGGAGGCAGATTACAATTGGTACGATAGCATGCAACAAAGGCGAGAGGGGCTTTTGCCGTGCAGCCGGCATAGGGGCTGGTGAGCGAGAGCTTTTTCAATACGGCTTTATCCTTCACCACATAGAATTCCCAGGGTTGTTGGTTTCCGGCCGAGGGTGCCGCCATGGCCGCTCGCAGCATCTTTTCAATTTTATCGTCTTCTACCGGTTTATCGAGATAGCTTCGAATACTGGTTCTGTGAAAAATTTCTTTCATTTTCTAAACCTCCCGCTTACTTAAGATTTTAACTGTTTAACCGCTAGTGGTTTCCAACTTTACCCCGATAATATCACAGATGACAAATTTTTGAAATATACGGGCGAATAGGCTATAATGATAAAGTTCGAGAAAAAAATGAGCAGAGAGAAGATTGCGTTATGAATAAAAGAAATATTGTTATTGTAAATGGAAATTTGTGTGACGCTTCGGAGTACGATGCCCTGATTAACTCCCAGGAAGCATATGCGTACGAAGTGATTCGGGTCATTGAGGGAAAACCGCTTTTTCTGGAGGATCACCTGGAGAGGTTGAAAAAGACCCTGGCGGGAATCGGGATGCAATGCGATTTTACGGCGGAGTCGCTTCGGGCAGATTTCGGGCGCCTTTGTGAGGCGAACGGAGTGTCGTCGGATAACGTGAAAATCATCATTTGGGAGGACACGGTGTGCATGATGTTTACCGGAGCCACCTACCCCAGCGAAGATATGTATCGTGACGGCGTAGGCGTAGGGGTTCTGGCGGCGGTTCGAGAGAATCCCCAGGTGAAGATCAGCAACTTTTGGCTGCGGGAATTCGCCAATCGCATGATTGCGGAGAACGGGTTTTTCGAGGTGATGCTGGCCAACCGAAAGGATTGCATCACGGAGGGCAGCCGGTCCAATATGTTCTTCATTAAGGACGGCGTGGTGGTGACCAGTCCGGCCGAGGGCGTTCTTCTGGGAATTACCCGTAAAAAAATCATTTCGGTGTGCGAGGAGAACCGGGTGCCCATCGAATATCGGGAGATTCCGCGGAAGGAACTGGGGGATTTCGATGCGGCATTTATCAGCGGAACTTCGCCGAATGTACTGCCGATTCGTTTTGTGAAGGATGAGGAGCGGACCGTGGAATACGATGTGAACGATGCAACTCTGAGACGCGTGATGAAACTGTACGATTCGGAGATTGCCGGGTACCTTGAAGAGAATGACTAAGATACAAAAAATAAATATAAGCACACATTTATATTGAAATCGTGAATTTGACTTCATTTTTTTCGGCGATTACAATAATCGGGTACAATGATTGCGGAATTTGTATCATCTGAGAAAGGATTGAATAATATGCCAAATTTAGAATTGCCGAAGTCATTTGACGAATTTGTCGATGCGAGAAAAGCCGGCTTCATTCACGTAAAAGATTACGTGGAAAACGGCGGACATTTGGTCGGAATCTTCTGCTCTTACACTCCGCTGGAGCTGTTCGATGCGGCCGGCGTATGTGCGATTGGTCTGTGCGGAACCAGCAATGAGCCGATTGCGGATGCGGAGAAGGTGCTTCCGAAGAATCTATGTCCGCTGATTAAAGCAAGCTACGGTTTTGCATATACGGACAAATGCCCGTATACCTACTTCTGCGACTTTATCGTTGGCGAAACCACCTGCGACGGAAAAAAGAAGATGTTTGAACTGCTCAACGACATCAAGGAAACCTACGTAATGCAGCTTCCGCAGGGTCAGAAGAGAGCGTATGCGAAGGATATCTGGTACGAAGAAGTCAAACTCCTGAAAGAAAAGCTGGAAGATAAATACGGCGTGGAAATTACCGACGAAAAGCTGAGAGAGGCGGCCGGAAAGAGAAACGCCCTGAGAAGAACTCAGCTGGAGCTGTACGAACTTCAAGGGATGAACCCGCCGGCACTGAAATCCACCGAGGTGATGTCCACCCTCGCTCAGGGACTCTTTCACTTCGGCGTGGATGCACAGCACGCAACGTACAAGGCAAGAGTGGAAGCGGCAAAAGCAGCATATGAAGCGGGAGAAAGACCGGTTTCCGAGAAAGCTAAGAGAATTCTCCTGACCGGCTGCCCATCCACCGGTGTTATTCAAAAGGTAGGCGTTACCATTGAGAACAACGGCGGCGTAATCGTCTGTCTGGACGACTGCGGCGGCGAACGTACCACAAAGATGATGGTAGACGAGGATGCGGACGATATCCTGAGAGCGATTTCGGATCGTTACCTGGAAATCCACTGTTCCGTTATGACCACCAACGAAGGCCGTATCGAGAACACGAAGGAAATGTGCAAGAAGTATAACGTAGACGGCGTGGTAGAACTGGTACTTCAGGCTTGCCACACCTTCAACGTGGAAGCAACCCGCATGCAGGAGATGTGCGACGAGGAAGGCATCCCGTACATGAAGCTGGAAACGGACTACTCCACAACCGACAGCGGTCAGATTGAAACAAGACTTGCGGCGTTCCTGGAAATGTTATAGACTTTAATAGCATCACAAAGAGCAAGAGTTCTCTTGCTCTTTTCTATAGGAGAAAAAAATGTATCAAGTAGGAATAGACATCGGCTCCAGTGCCGCCAAGGTGGCTGTAATCAGGGATAACGAAGTGGTAAAAACAATGCTGCTGGACACCGGATTCAGCAGCCGAAAGGTGGCAGACGAAATCTATGAGGCGTTGGCGTCCGATGGAATCACCAAAGACAATGCGAAATACGTGGCCACCGGATACGGCCGGGTTTCCGTTCCGTATGCGGACAATGTGGTAACGGAAATCACTTGTCACGGAAAAGGAGCAGACTACCTGTTCAAGGAAAACGGAACGGTAATCGATATCGGCGGACAGGACACCAAGGGAATTTCTCTTAAGAAAGGGCGCGTCATGAAATTTATCATGAACGACAAATGCTCCGCGGGAACCGGCAAATTCCTGGAGGTTATGACCGGTCGGCTGGGATTGACAATGGAAGAATTGTCGGACTTGGCAAGGGAAGGAAATGAAATATCCATCAGTTCCATGTGCACCGTGTTTGCGGAATCGGAAGTGATCAGCTTGATTGGAAAGGGGACGCCGAGAGCGGATATTGCGTTTGGCGTAATCGAATCCGTCATCAACAAGGTAGTAGCGTTAATTGCTCAAGTGCCGGCGGATAAATACTTTCTCACCGGCGGACTGTGCGAGGATGACTATGTGCGGGAGCGCTTGGAGCTGGCATTAAATGCGCCGGTAAAGAGCACACCGCTGGCAAGATATGCCGGAGCCATCGGTGCCGCAATTCTGGCAGCGGAGGAATAACTGATTAAAACGGAAAAATGAAACCGGCATCTGAGGGGGATGCCGGTTTTACATGAGAAAACCTGAATTGAAAAAGTACAGATTTATCTTTCTAAATTAGCCTTTTTCTCTGTACAATAATAAAAAAATAACAAATAAACTACAGGTAGAATCCTTTGATACCATAGGTACATTGACATCATAAAGAATAGCATGTAAAATAAAAATACGAGAATGCATATGCATTTTCTTTGTAAAAAGGAGAGGGATATGATTGATTTTCATTGTCATGTTTTGATGGGCATTGATGATGGAAGCCGAAATTTGGAAAGCTCCGTATCTATGCTGGAGGCATCGAAAACGCAAGGTGTGCAGCAGATTGTGTGTACGCCCCATTTTGATGCGACCAAAGATCGGATGGAAGAATTTCTGATAAACCGGGATCACGCATTTCAAATACTTCAGAAATGGATCGATACGTCGGACACAGTTGACATTCGGCTATATCCGGCTGCAGAGGTCTTTTTTTTCCGCCACATGAGCGAAGTGAAGGATCTGAAGAAGCTGACCATCCGGGGTACGAACGTGTTGCTTTTGGAAATGCCCTTTGATGTCTGGGAGGATTCCTACATAAGCGAGATTGAAGCCCTGTGCTCCGAATATCGAGTGGTGCTGGTTCATTTAGAGCGGTATATGAACTTTAAGAATCGAAAATACATTCGAAAAGTAATTGAAATGACGCATCGGCTGCCGCTGTACGTACAGATTAATTGTCGATCGGTTGCGGAAGGATCGATGCGAAAAAAACTCATCAAGATGTTTCGGAACGGAGAAGCTCATTTTCTGGGAAGTGATTCTCACAACATGACTCGCCGGCCGCCGAATATGGAAAGCGGTATGAAGGCGTTGGAAGACAGCCTGGGAACGGATTTTGTGAAACAGCTGAAAGAGCAGAATCGGAGGTTCCTTCAGGAGGCTCTGGACGAAGGGCACGATAACTAGGAAATAGAATAAAACGAACAGATATACAGGTATGGAGTGAGCGGATGAACGATAGGAATCGAAAGGCAAAATTAAACAAGAAATCCATGGCGATGATTGCCGCAGCATTTTTGATAGTTCTGGCGGTGGCCGCCCTTATGTACTATATGGATCACCGGTCCGCCGGTACAAGCGAGGGCTCCGGCAAAAAGGTCTACACCATTGACGGTGAAGAATGTTACAAAAAACAGAATATCGAGACGTATCTGTTCCTCGGTGTGGACGCTGATGACAGCAAGAACACGACGCAGAACAAGAATCAATCCGTTCAGTGCGATTCCGTGATTCTTCTGGTAATCGATCGGGTGAACAAAACCTTTGCCATTCTGCCCTTAGATCGAGATGCGATGGTATCGTTGGAAATCCCGGATGAAGATGGAAACATACTGGGTGAGAATACCATGCAGCTGGCGCTTGCCTATGCCTACGGAGACGGCAAAGAACAGAGCTGTGAGCTGGCCGAGGATGCGGTCTCCGGACTGCTGCACGACCAGCGCATCGATGGATACGTGTCTTTGAGCATGGACGCCATCGGCGCGGTGAACCACCTGGTGGGCGGCGTGGACGTTACGGTAACGGATGATTTTGCCGGAGAGAGCGGCCTGGCAAGCGGTCAGACCGTACACCTGTCGGACGCGCAGGCGGAAACCTTTGTGCGCGGACGAAAGTCTGTCGGGGACGGAACCAACGAGAATCGAATGAGCCGTCAGCAGACATACATCGAGGCGCTGTATCCGGCGGTGATTGACCGTGCAAAGCAGGACAACAACTTTGTTTCAAACGCCCGAAAGAAGCTGGACAAGTACATGGTCACGAATATGACGGATTCGGATTTCA
>ERZ1031347.875-NODE-875-length-12846-cov-6.152216_pt1 | contig 12846 bp, 9 predicted proteins | sample MGYA00517106_ERZ1031347 | MGnify/ENA primary metagenome ERZ1031347 (study PRJEB33719, sample SAMN04261392) | wastewater metagenome | biome: periurban shantytown; feature: human; material: feces | host: Homo sapiens | place: Peru: Lima | collected 2012-07-19 ...
CAGCGATGATTTTGTCGGGTGAATCGGCGGCAAAATGAATCGGGTGTGTTGCGGGCGGTACGTTCTTTCTGGGCAATCGTCCACTGAAAGTGGTGGTTATCACGGTGAGAACCACCACTTTTGTCAGCAGGATTTGGAATAAAGGGTATCATGAAAGTGTAGGTGCGTCAATATTGTTTTGCGAAATTTATTGCGGTAAAGCGGTAGAAGTATCACTAATATCTTCCGAAACGGCCAGATTTTCCTGCTTCAGTACAATTTTGACCGTCGTGCCGGATTCATCACTGTCAAAATCAAACCCAAAGGCCTTGTAAAGCATAGACAGCCGCTCGTAGATGTTTTTCAAGCCAATGCCGTGTCCCTGCGGTTTGACTGTGAAGGTTCGTATCTTAGTTAGCTTCTCTGGTTTGACAGGCTTTCCAGTATTGTGAACAATCAATGTCAAGGTATCATCCTCTGCTTGCACGATCACATCGATTTTGCAAACTTCATCACTGTCCTCCACGCCATAATGGATTGCGTTTTCTACAAGCGGCTGCAAGGTAAAGTGCGGCAAGGACCATTGCTCCAGTTCACCGGATGCCGTCAGCGTAAACTCCGCACGGCTCTTATAGCGAAGTTGCTGAATGGCGATGTAACTGCCTGCCAGCTGTACATCTGCTGCCGCGGTAGAATTCTGGCGCGGGCTGAGGGCGGCACGGAGAATGTCGCCCAGACTGACGATCATCTTACAGGCATCTTCCCGGTTGCCTGCTTTGACCAGCCAGTTCAGCGTTCCGAGGGTGTTGTATAAGAAGTGCGGGTTGATCTGTGCCTGCAGCATCTTATACCGGGTTTCCTGCAGGAGAATCTGTTTTTCGTAATTCTCATGGATCAGTGTGTCGATCTTGCCCAGCATGGAATCAAATTCTTTTGTCAATGTGCCAATTTCATCTGCCGAGATGTCTTTCGGCAACAGGGCGCGGGCTGCTGCAAAGTTACCCTCCTGCTGGTCAACCGTCTGCACCGCTTCGCCCAGAGTATGGATTGGCTTTGTGACAAGGCGCGCCATATGCAGAAGCACCCATGCAAACAGAAGCAGAATCGCACATTCACCGAATATCAGGGCATTTCGAGCCGCATTGATTTGGCCATAGATTTCATGGTAGTCAAATACACTGCATAGCCGAAGTCCAGTAAGTGAACTGGTTTGCCAGCAGATGAATTTTTTCTTGCCGCTCAAGGTCTGGATCTTATAACCCTGTGCGCTGTCCGGCAGCACAACGGCATCCGCCGCCTTACCGCTGTGATAAACCAGCGTCTGACAATTGTACAGATACAGTTCAGATGGTTTGCTGGAAAGGCGGTGAATCTCATTGTCCAGCAATTTCCCGACATTCAGTGCTACCACAACGGTGCCCAGTTTTTTCAGGCTCATGTCCTGACTGCGCAAGATTCTCCGCCCACAGAGGATGTACGGATAGTCTGCACTGTCGGATGACACCAGTGTAAAGCCGCCGGGGGTCTGGTTCAGCGACATTTCAAGGGCGGTCAACCGGGCCGCACCGGGGTCGGGCATATCCTGCCCGATGGTCAGTGTATGTCCATACAGATCGGTATATTGCAGGCTGCTGATTTGCCCGTCCTGATAGATTTTTTCCAGCAGGAGCGGGCGGATGCCTGTGAGCAGATAATAGTAATTTGCTGTCTCCGGGTCTGCGTTTGAAAGGGCGTTCATCTGCTGCTGAATCGTGGAATCCACGGCGATGCTGCGGGTCAGGGTGTCAATGCCCTGAATATCATCGTCCACCTTCTGCACGAAAAAATCCAGTTCCTGCAGGGATTTCTCATAGAACTTTTCCTCAAAGACTGAAAGTCCCAAATGCAGTGCGCCGATCATCAGCGCACCGCTGAGCAGGGTCAGTACCGCAAAGATACCGACAAATTTCTGTGCCAGCGGTAAATCAAGAAACTGTTTTTTGGCTCGGTGGAACATGGCCTTTCCTCACATTTCGTTTACTGCCCCCAGTGCTGCTCCATAAGCCGCCAAAGGGTGTCATCATCCGGGTGATTGTCCGTGTTCAGGATCAGCATCACACGGCGGTCCGCTTCGCTGTCGTTAAACTCCCGCATCCATTCGTAAAAATGCGGGCCTTCGCCCATTGTACGTGCAAAGCTCATCAGGTAACCACAAAGCTGTGCCGACTGTTTAACATCAGTTTGACACTCGTTGGCGTAAAAGTCAATCCATTTTCCATGTTCCCGGTTCCGCATGGCAGCATTTGCGGCAGTGTAGGCATTTTTTGCCCGGCCTGCCTGATAGAAGCAATGCTTCCAGTCGCCCACGAAACCGGCCTCCAGTGCTGCGCATACGTCCTCGCCGCCCTCTGCCCAGAATGTGTAGAGCTGTGCCTGCATCAAAAGCGTATCCTGAAAAAGTGTCCGTGCGGCACCAGTCAGAGTGGCAGCAGTAGCTTCGCATTGGCGAAGATACTGCTCATAGTTTTGCATGGCTTCTCGGAATTTTTCACCGCACCATGCTGCCTGCCCGCTCAGAGCCGGACGGTCACATAGCCAGTTCAGGTCCTCGCTGGGCTGGGTGCGGTCACGGAGGAACTGGGTAATAAGCATCCTGGGCACATGGTTGTAAAATTGATCACCTGCATGGTCGTCCGGGTGTTCCCCGTACGATACGGCATGGTCCGCATATCCGGCAAGGCATTTTGCCACGGGCAGGGCATTGGCTTTGCCGTAGTAAGCCTGTGCATAAGCGATGCGGTGACCCTCCGGGTCGGCAGTGCCGCTCTGCCAGAGCTGGGCGATGCAGTCCAGCAGATACGCATGGGGCTTGACGTTGGAGCAGTTGATGAGCCAGTAATCATCCACACCGTGGCGGAGAGCATTGGTCAGCTCCTCGCAGACAAACTCCGTGCTGTTGGGCAGCATGGTAATGTGACTTGCCGCCTGCAAATCATAAAAGGATGCGTGATAATACAGACCGTGTGCGCCGGTATCGCCCTGCGGTGGCAGTGCCTTCACACGTGGATTGCTGTTGCCCTGCCGGCGGCTGACCATCTTGCCGAAGCCATTATCTGCCCAGATTTTGATCACCTCGTCCGGCAGATCAAGGCAGCCCTGCTGGTACAGTTCCATAGTCTCCCCATACAGATTGGTGCAGCAGACGGCATGCGGGTCGCTGTGCTTGACCAGATCATACTGTTCCCGGATGAGGGAGGAAATCAGTGCGCCCCGCTTTTCCGGGGTGTCGTACTGGGGGTCGTCCTCCCAGAAGGGTTTATCGCCCTGCCCCCGGAACCCGATGTTCCAGACGGTGGGTGTATTTTTTTGCCGGTCAATGGCCTGCTGCCAGAGCGCGCGGAACTTTTCCGGGTAGAGACTGAACTTTGGTTCCAGCTCCGGGTACGCCTGCACAAACATTTCGGCTCCCAGCGGCTCGGCATGGTGGTGGGTGATGATGAGGCCCATATCCGCTGCAAGATCATGGTAGCGGTGGCCGTTTTTGCCCGTGCCGGGAATCACCAGATTGCCGCCCAGCCGCAGCAGCGTCTCAAAGACCATCACAAAGGGCATCTCGCTGCGGCGTTCCACCTTCCAGTGGGAAATCAGAGTTTCATCGTTGACGAACCAGCCGCGGTACCGTACCCGTGCGGGCTTGCTTTCATATGTGAAATTCTGCGGCACAGTCACGCTGTCGATACGGACGAATTTCTGGTCGTTCCAAAACCAGAAGGGCTGTACCCCCAGAAACCGGCGGCTGATCTCAAACAGACCGTACACAAAGCCCAGCGCATCCGAGGCTGTGACCATCAAATCGTTCTCGTGAACTTGCAGGCAGAAGCATTCCGGCTGCAGATCGCTGTCCTTTACAAGAGCGATGCGATCGCCGGGGGCTTCTGTCTCGGAAAATACGGCGTTTTTGTCCCGCTGAAGGGCGGAGACGGCATACTGTACAGGCTTGAGCGCCCCGATACCGGAGATCTGACTGTTTCGGTTGAGGATCATAGCAAAACTCCTTTTTTGAAAAAAGGCACTGTACGAGCCGCACAGTGCCTGAATGGATATTGTTTATCCCTTGATACCGTCGGTAGCGATGCCTTCCACGATATATTTCTGGAACAGGATGAACACGATGATGACCGGCAGCAACGACAGCACCGACATAGCGAACAGACCGCCGTAGTTGTTGTAGCTATTGGGGTCGGTGTAGAGCTTCAGTGCCAGCGGGATGGTATAATTCTTCGGGCTGGAAACGAAGATCAGCGGCTGGAAGAAGTCCTGCCAGATCCAGTAGAAGGCGAAGATGGCTGCGGTCACGATGGCGGGCTTGACGATGGGAATCATAATTTTGAACAGGATGCCGGGCTTGGAACAGCCGTCCAGCATGGCAGCCTCGTCCAGATCACGGGGAATGCCGCGCATATACTGGGCGATGAGGAAGATGAAGAAGCCGTAGCCGAACACCCACGGCAGGGTCATAGAAACCAGCGTATCGGAAAGTCCCAGCTTTTTCAGGATGATGTACTGGGGCACTACCATGACCTGCGAAGGAATCATCATAGTCATGACGATGCAGCCGAACCAGAAGTTTGCACCCTTGAATTTCAGGCGGGAAACCGCATAGGCGGCGAGCAGGGAACAGAAGATAGTGCCTGCAACCGAGACCACAGTAACGATGACGCTGTTCAATGTAAACCGCCAGAACGGAATGCCCGCGATACCCTTCCAGCCGGAAAGGTAGTTTGTGAGAATACCCCACTTTTCCGGGATGAGCGACCATGCGTTGTGGAACATGGTGTCGTTGGACTTGAAAGAGCTCATCAGCAGCCACAGCAGCGGATACACCATGATAAAGCCCAGAACACAGGAAAAAATGTGGAAGAACACGGATTGTGCCTTTGTACTTTTCTGACCAACCATTTTTCTTTCTCCTTACCCTTCGTAATGAACCCAGCTGTTCTGGCTCTTGAACAGGATCAGGGTCATAACTCCGATGATGGCAACCAGAATCCATGCCAGTGCGCAGGAGTAACCCATGTGGAAGTTTGCAAATGCCGAGCGGTACAGGTACAGCACATAGGTCAGGGTGCTGTTCATGGGGCCGCCATCCGTGATAACGTAACTCTCGGTAAAGACGCGGAAACCGTTGATGATCTGCTGGATGAGGTTGAAGAAGATAGTCGGGGTCAGCATCGGCATGGTGATTTTCCAGAATTGCTGCATCTTGGAAGCACCATCCAGCGAAGCAGATTCATACAGGGAATTCGGAATCTGCTTCAGCCCGGAGAGGAACACCAGCATACAGGAACCGAACTGCCACACACCCATCAGGACGATGACGAACAGAGCCGTTTTGGGGTTGCCCAGCAGGGAGAATTTCTGTTCGATGCCAATGGCAGACAGCAGGCTCATAAGAACACCCTTGTTGCCGAAAATCTGCTTCCAGACCACGGAAACAGCGATAGAGCCGCCGACGATGGACGGGATGTAATACAGAACACGATAAAACGCCATGCCCATGTGCTTTTTGTTCAGCAACGTTGCCACGAACAGCGCAAAGGCCAGACGGAGCGGCACCATGATAAAGACATAGCTGAACGTAACGACCAACGCCTTGCGAAAGGTCTTATCGGTTGTAAAAATAGTGATATAGTTTTTCAGTCCGACCCAGTTGGGGGCGGACAGCAGGTTATAATCCGTAAAGGAATAGTAGATGGACATCGCAGCCGGGATCACATACATGAAGATGAATCCAAACAGCCACGGAGCCAGCAGCAGATAGCCGACTTTGGTATCATCGCCAAAATTGTGCTTTTTCAGCGCAACAGCTTTTGTGTTTGACACAGCGAGGCCTCCTTTTCACAAAAAGGCGGGAGGGGTCTGTGGAGTGACCCCTCCCGCATGGTTTTATTAGTTGTTGGTGGCGAGGATGTTGTTGGCCTCGTCATAGAACTGCTGTGCAGCCTCGGCGGGAGTGGCCTGACCGTAGAACACGCTGTAGGCAATGTTCTTGAACTGGGTGTTGATCTCGGAAATACCGGAGGGGTCCGGTGCCGGGGTATCGCCGCAGTAATCAGCGGCATCGGAAACGAAGTCGAACATTTCAACCTGCTTCTGGGTCAGCGCGCCGCTGCTGGTCAGATGATCACGGGAGTTGCTTGCGGAGGGAGTGCCGCGCTCGCCCAGCATGATGTCGTTGGCTTCGTCGCTGTTCAGGAACCAGCTGATGAAAGCGGCAGCAGCATCCTTGACCTTGGAAGTCTCGGACACGGAGAAGAACATGCCGGGCTTGTACCAAAGAGCTTTCTCTCCGGCCTTCTTCACCGGGGGAACCAGCAGCTCCAGCGTGTCGTTGCCGGCATTTGCACCGATGGTGCCAAAGTTGTTCCAGGACTGGTGGAATGCTGCATCGCCGGTGATGACCGGGCTTGCGTCATTGCCCAGGGTCGCGATCTGCTCGTACTCATCGGGGTTCGGTGCGGCACCGGCATCGATCAGTTCTTTCCAAAGCTGGAAGTAATCGGTCAGGATCTGCACATCATCAAAGCCCAGGCTCTTGTTGTCCTCTGCGAACAGGGAGACACCATGCTCACGCACCCAGTAGTTCAGCAGGTTGGTGTCGATGAACGCAGAGCCGCCGAAGCCGTACTTGCCGGTCTTTTCCTTGACGGTCTTGCAGATGGAAACAAAGTCGTCCCAGGTCCAGCCGTTCTGAGGAGCGGTGACACCGGCCTCTTCCAGCACAGAGGGGTTGTAGATGAAGGAGACCAGCGAGGTGGACAGCGGGATACCCACCATCTTGCCGCCAATGGTGCCTGCATCGATCAGGGCATCGTCCACGTTGGAAATATCCAGCGTGCCGTCCGAAGCATAAGAGGACAGGTCTGCCAGAGAGCCGTTCTTGGCGTAGGTGGAGATGTACATATAGTCCATCTGGACGATATCAGCCATGCCGCCGGTGGCTGTGTCGGTAGCCAGCTTCTCAAAGTAGCCATCCCAGCCGGAGGGGGTGGTCTCAAAATGCACATTGGGGTTCAGCTCGGTGTACTTGTCCAGCACTTTCTGGGTCAGGTCGTGACGGGTCTGGCCGCCCCACCATGTAAAGCGAATGGTCACATCGCCGTTTACGGCAGATGCGCTGCCGGATGCGGCAGAAGAAGCAGCGGTGGAGCTGGATGCGCCGCCGCAGGCGGCCAGTGCGGATGCCACACCGGCAGCACCGGCGACCTTCAGAAAGTTTCTGCGAGAGATCTTCATGAGAATTTCCTCCATTTTCCTTCGTGTTTTCTGTTACGGGGGAGCCGTCGCTCCCTGTATGGTACGCACCCTTTTGTTGCTTTTATTGTATCGCTTTTTTTCAAAAACAAAATGGAAAATGTCGGTCTTTCTCTTGGAAAAAACCGACATTCAAAAGCAGCCTGTTCAATGATGGTTCCGGTATTCCGTCGGTGTCACGCCGCAGATCTTACGGAATACTTTGGAAAAATACTGTCCGTCCAGCGGGTAGCCCACCAGTTCCGCCAGACGGCTGATCTTCATATCCGGCTGAAATTCCAGCAGCCGCCGGGCCTGTGTGATGCGGCAGTGTTCCAGATACGCCGAGAACCGGTTGCCGGTCATCTGGGAGAAGATGCGCCGCAGGTGATCTTCGCTCATGAAAAGCCGCTGCTGTGCAATGGTCTGCAAGCTGAACTCCGGCTCCGGGAGGTTTTCGTAGATGGCAAGAAAGATCTCCCGGCTCCGAGCATCGGGCTGGGGGTGGTTCCATGCGGCGGTCAGAGCATCTGCCCATGCCGGGAGCGAATCCTCCGGGGCAGCCTTGTCCTCGAACAGCAGCTTCCACGCCAGCTCGCAGAGCTTTTGCCGCTGCTGCGGGCGATAGTCCTTTGCCTCCATTTTGGCAAAGGAAAACGCAAGCTCCTGCAAAAGCTCCTCATAGCTGCCGGTCTGCCGCAGTGCTTCCAGATCAAAGATCTCGTTCACCGTTTCCGGCAATGCCGCATTCCGGGAAGGGCGCAGAAGGGCGGGCTCGTTTTCATCCATGTTCAGCTGCAAAAGCTCCTGCGCCTGCCGGAACAGCACGGAAAGCTCTGCAAGCGTTCCTGTCCGGCTGGCAGAAGAAAGCATTGGAAGCGTTTCAAACCGCTTGAATTCTTTTTTGAGCACCTGAACCGCTGTTTCCACACTGGATTCCGCCATGGCATCTGCCAGAACCAGAACATCCCGATCCACGCCGGTGGTCATGAGCAGGGTGCCGTCCGGCAAAAGATCCCCCAGCATATTGCCCACGACATACCGTTCCAGCGAGTCGAATCCGCATTTGAGGCGGAAATCCAACAGCAGGACCATGCGCTGTTCGCCGCCCAGTTCGTCCACAAGCTGCCGTGCGCCGGAAGATGCCTGCGCCTTTCCCAACAGCAGATCCCGGAACAGCTGCTCCCGTGCATAGGGCTTCAGCAGCCGGGCTTCGGTCTCCAGCTTTTCGGAGCGTGCATTCTTTTTGCGGGCTTCTTCCAGTTCCGCAAACGCCTTGTTCAGCACCGGGATCATTTTGGATTCATCGCAGGGCTTGAGGATGTAATGCCGCACCCCCAGCTCCATGGCCTGACTGGTAAATTCGTAGTCACCATAGCCGGAAAGCACCACAAAGGTCATATCCGGGTACTGCTCCTTTGCCTGCCGGATCATCTCAATGCCGTTCATCACCGGCATCTTGATGTCCACGATGGCGAGGTCAGGCCGGAATTTTGCGATTTTTTCCAACCCCTCGGCACCGTTCCGAGCGGTGGAAACGACCTTTATCTCATAGGAATCCCACGGTATGAACTGTGCCATTCCTTCACGCTCGATCTCCTCATCGTCCACGATCAACAGTGTATACAAGTTGCTCTCTCCTTCACCATTTTCTCCTGCCTATAAAATAATATACTTTATTATAATTTGCAAGATTTGCCCGCAGAATGTCGCTCCGGTTCAAGAAGAATGCCGGATTTGTACAGGCAGAACCGGGCAGAATGTGATATTCTGAAGCCACAGGAAATCCGCATCGTGCAACCTGCATCCATTGATTGCCACCGGCATCTGCCGCCGATGGAGGTGGGAGCGGTATTCCTCCCAAGACTTTTTGCTTGGTTTCCTCCTTCTTCATCATTTTCACAGCATAGAAGCAGCCGTTCGTGAATGTCGGCTGCTTTTGTGCTATACTGAGTTAAAAAACACGCAGGAGGCGTTTTGTTATGGCATTATGGATCAACGATGGGCTGCATGAAGCGGCAGCAGATATCCATTCTTTTCTGCTGGTGGGGCAGTCTAACATGGCCGGGCGCGGCGACCTGACAAAGGAAAACGCCATCACTGCACCGGACTGCTTTATGCTGCGGATGGGCCGCTGGCAGGAGATGAGCGAACCAATCAATGTGGACCGGGCCGTGGTGGAAGGGGCAGTTCCCCGCAGCGGGGCAAACCTTGCAGCCAGCTTTGCGGCGCAGCTGCAAAAAGAGACCGGAGCAAAAATCGGCCTGATTCCATGTGCAGACGGCGGCACCCGCATTTCCCAGTGGCAGCCGGGCGAGGTGCTGTTTGACCATGCCGTGTTTCAGGCAAGGCTGGCACAGCGTACTTCTGCGCTTACGGCGATTTTATGGCATCAGGGTGAGAGCGACTGCCTTGCACCGGAACAGCTGGAAGCCTACCCCGAACAGTTTCAGCGCACGATGCAGGCGTTCCGGAAAGAACTCGGCGATCTGCCCATCGTGGTGGGCGAACTGGGCTGGCCGGAAAACGGCTTTCACGGAACACCCGCAGAACTGCTGCACGAATTCAACCGTCGTCTGCCGGAGTGGGCAGCGCAGCTGCCCCGGTGTGCCGTAGTCTCGGCAAAAGGCCTGACAGCACGCCCGGATGGACTGCACTTTACCACCGAAGCCCTGCGCACATTGGGGCTGCGGTATCTGGAAGCTTATCAGAGTCTGTTATAAGGAGAGCTTTTATGCCGAACCATTTCTTTTCACAGAACGGCCTGACCGCCTGCTGCACCGATACAAGCATTACCTTGTTCTGGGATAAGCCCGCCGCTGCCGGTGCGGTCGAAACCTATACCGTCCTGCTGGACGATGCCGCTGCTGCTCATACCCAAAAGACCCACTGTACATTGGAGAATCTGCGTCCGGAAACGACCTATTCGCTGTTCGTTCAGTGGCGGAGCGGCAGCATTGGGGAATTGACTATCCGGACAACACCGACCAAACGCTGTTTGGATGTGACTGCATCTCCTTATTCTGCTGTGGGCGATGGAAAGGCCATGAATACTGCCGCCCTGCAAAAAGCCATCGACGACTGCGGCGAGCGTGAACAAATCTATTTTCCGGCAGGTGTTTACTGCACAGGCACATTGCGTCTGCACAGCAATATGGAACTTTACCTTGAAGAAGGAGCTGTGCTGCAAGGCACAGCAGACCCAGAGGATTATCTGCCGCGCATTTCCAGCCGCTTTGAGGGCACTGAGATGGAGTGCTACAGCAGCCTGTTGAACCTCGGTACGCTTGACCATACTGCCGGGCCAAACTGTGAAAACGTAATTCTGCGCGGCAAGGGAACGATTGCATCCGGCGGAAAACTGCTGGCAGAGCGCATCATTGCAAGCGAGCGGGAAAGGCTGAAGGACTACCTTGCCCAAAATGCCACTCTTGTTTCTACCTGCGAAAATGCCGATACGATTCCGGGGCGCGTCCGGCCGAGACTTGTCAACATGAGCAACTGCCGGAACATCTGGATGGAAGGGCTGACATTTGCAAACGGCGCAAGCTGGAATCTGCATATGGTCTACTCCGACCAAATCGTGACCGACCACTGTACCATCCGGTCGGATGGTGTCTGGAACGGGGACGGCTGGGACCCGGATTCTTCCACAAACTGTACGATCTTCGCCTGCGAGTTTTTTACCGGAGACGATGCCGTTGCCATCAAGTCCGGCAAGAACCCGGAGGGGAATATCATCGACCGCCCGACGAAACACATCCGCGTGTTCGACTGCCACAGCGGTTTCGGACACGGTATCTGCATCGGAAGCGAGATGAGCGGCGGTGTGGAGGATGTGAAGATCTGGGACTGTGATATGGCAGTATCCACCTCCGGGCTGGAGATCAAGGTTACGAAAAAGCGGGGCGGCTATGTCCGGAATGTGGAAGTACGGGACTGCACCCTCTCTCATGTCATGGTGCATTCGGTCGGGTACAACGATGACGGCATCGGTGCACCTGTGCCGCCTGTGCTGGAAGATTTCCGCTATAATCGGGTGACGCTGCTTGGACGATACATTGACCACGACCATGTATGGCACACCTGTCCTGCCATCGAGCTGAAGGGCTTTGATGTGCCGGGCTATGAGGTGAAGAACATTTGCTTCAAGGATGTGGTGTTAGAGGACAACGGCGGCCCGGAGCAAAACATCCGGATGCAGTACTGCCGGAATGTCAGTTTTGAAAATATTACCGTCCGGTCAGGGGTGCAGCCGGAATGATGCCGTTTTTCTCCAAAAAAGCAGCCTCTTTTCTACAACCCGTTTTCTCTCTGACTGTGGTACAATAAAACTGTAAAACGAACCGCAATGGAGGAAGCAGAATGATGTTTGAACAGAACTTTATGCCGGAAGGTGCAGAAATCAACCCGGATACGCCCCGCAAAAAAGGGCTGGCGCGGTTGTTTGAAATTCTGAGCCGGGATCTGGACGGCATTTTCCTGTCCGGGGCACTGGCGATGTTAGTCTGCGTCCCGGCAGCAATTCTGGCAGGCATTGCCCTCTGGCTGGGCAGCCTGCCGCTGTGCCTGCTGGCGGCGGTCGCCGCCGGGTGGCTGGTGGGTCCGGCTCTGACCGGACTGTACGATACCATCCTGCGTGCCTTGCGGGATGAGCCGGGATTCTGGTGGCACACCTACAAGCGGGCATGGAAGCAGAACTTCCGAAGCAGTCTTGTTCCCGGCATCGTGTTTACCGTGTTGTGGGCACTGCTTGCATGGTCGGCATTCGTGCTGCCGCAGATGACAGAAATCTCCCTGAGCTTTGCGCTGATTCTGCTGCTGGATGCCGTTCTTCTCTTGACGCTGGGCAACTACTTCTGGATGCAGAACGCACTGTTTTATGGCTCGATTTTTCAAAAGTCGTCCAATTGCATCCGGATGTTCTTCGGCTTCCTACCGCAGACTGCCCTCTCTGCAATCGTGCAGGTTGGATACTGGCTGCTGATAGCATTCTTGATTCCACGATGTGCGTTTATGTTTCTGCTCACTGGATTATGGGTCCCCAGTCTGTTAGCAGCATTCTCTGTGTATTCCACAATGGAAAAGAATCTGCATCTGGAAGAACGGATTCAGGATATCAAAAATTATTGAATATTTTCCCGCAGCGTAACTCAAGGTTCGTCTGTGTCATTTTCTCCCTTGGAGGTAACATATCATGCCATTGAATCATCCTATGATCCCGGCACTGTTGGCTGACCCGGAGATCTTCCAGCAGAATCGCCTGCCGCCCCATGCGTATTTTTCCGACCAGACCAGCCCGGCCATGCCGTTGACGGTCAGTTTGAATGGTGAGTGGGCGTTCCGCTACGCAGAGAATCTGACAGCACCTTTTTCAAACTGGGATACCCTGACCGTGCCGGGGATTATCCAGATGCAGAGCCTGCAAAAGCCGGGCCGGCCCTACGGCACGCCCCATTATGTCAACACCCAGTACCCCTGGGACGGCCACGAAAAACTGCACCCCGGGCAGATCCCGCAGGAGTATAACCCCATCGGGGAATACAAGCGCAGCTTCACCCTGCCGGAAGAGTGGGCAAACTGCTATCTGCGCCT
>ERZ1031347.884-NODE-884-length-12722-cov-5.991158_pt1 | contig 12722 bp, 9 predicted proteins | sample MGYA00517106_ERZ1031347 | MGnify/ENA primary metagenome ERZ1031347 (study PRJEB33719, sample SAMN04261392) | wastewater metagenome | biome: periurban shantytown; feature: human; material: feces | host: Homo sapiens | place: Peru: Lima | collected 2012-07-19 ...
AAGGCTCCCCGGCCGGGGAGCTGTCGAACGAAGTGAGACTGAGGGGTTGAGATAAGCCTTTGTTACACTTTTGCATTAAATAAAAACTCGCTCCCCTACTTTTGCAGGGGAGCGAATATTTTTCGAATTTTAGTTTTTTATCACGCGGCGGGGGTCACGCTGGTGATGTGGGGGTTGACGCCTTCGTACCAGTAGAGGAAGCCTTCCATATCGATCTTGTCGCCGATGGAGAGGTTCTTCACGGCGTTGTAAACGTCGGTGGTATTGTCGCACAGGTAGGATTCAACGGTGAAGGTGTAGGTGTTTTCGCCCAGGGTCACGTTGAAGTACAGGTCGTCGCCGTCCTGACCGGAGCCGTCATACTTGTAAAGGTAAGCCACATCGTTGCCGTTCTCGTCCTGACCGGCGGCGGCAACGGTCATGCCCTTGAAGGATACGAACTCGTTCTGGTGGTTGATAAGCGCATCGGTGCCGAGCATGGAGGTAACGTCAAGCGCCTCGGCCACGAAGCTGCCTTCTTCAATTTCAAAGGTGGCGTCGATTATTTCAACTTCGCCGCTCCACTCGGCCTTGTAGCCGGTCACCTTTATCTTGGTGCCCTTTTCCAGCTTGGCATAGTCCTCTTCGGAGCAAGCCATGTTGTAAAGGAAGTATGCGCCGTCCTTGTCCTGGGTATAAACGGTAGCCTTGTCTTCCCACCAGGACTGCTTGGCCTGCACATAGGTTTCTATAACGACCTGGGAATCAAGCTCCGCCGCAACATACTCGGCATGGGTCATTACGCCTTCGCCCTTCACATCTGCATCGGGCTTATCGGCGGCATTGTTTGCGCAGGCGGCGAAGCCGGCCGCGAAGGCAACAACCAACAGGATAGCTAAGAACTTTTTCATTTTTGTTCTCCTTTTTATTTTATGACGCCCGTTTTCCGTTACCGGTAACGGGGGCCAATAAGATTATAAAACAAAACAACAATAAATCAATACAAAAACGCTAAATATAAACTTATCAATCCCTTTCGCGGCGTTTTTGCTTCGCCTTGCCGTATGCGGCGTATGCAATAATAAGCGCCCACACCGCGCAGAGCCCCCAAATCAGCGCGCGGGAGGATGCGGGCAGCGGCCCAAGCTCCTCCTTGCCGCCCGCGGAGGCGGCGTTCGCATTGTCAAGGCGATAGAGCGATATAACGTCGCTGAACAGCTTTTGCATATATGCATCGTCTATCGTTTCCCTGCGGCGCACGGACTTCGCCGTGTTTTCAATAAGCTGACCCGCCGCATCGCGCAGGGATGCGGAGCCGTTGTAAACGGGCGTTGTGAACGTGTTATCCACGTTTTCAAGCAGCATATTGACCGCCTTCAGCTTAACCTCATAATGCTCGGCGTCGTTGGCGGTGCTTGAAAGATAGGCCAAATAGTCCGCATTGCTCCTTGCCGTATCGGTAACGGGAACGTAGCCTTCGGTTTCGGAATAGGCTATCTGCACGCCGTCCGTTAAAAGATATTGGCAGAACAGCCACGATGCAAGCACCTCGCTGCTGTCCGCCTTGTTGAATACGCATACGCTCGGCCCCTGGGACATCATCAGCGAAGCATCGGGGTCAAGCTGGGGAACGGTGCGCACGGCGGTTTCAAAGCGCACCAGCTTATCCGCGCTTATGTCCGAAAGCGGGGCGTCAGTGCCCATCCATGTTGAGCCGGCGGTGGAGTCTATCGCGAATATGCATTGCCCCGCGTTCAGGAAGTTCGCCGGATAGCCCGATATTTTGAACGTTGAAAACGCGCCGCTCTTAGTGTGTTCAGCAACGATGTATAAAAGCTCCTTTGTTTCGTCGTTGAACATAAGGGCGTTGCCTTCGCCGTCTGAATACTCCGCGCCGCTTTGCCTGAGCAGGGTTATCATCATGTTGTCTGTCGATTTATATATGAACGGTATCATAACCTTCTGGCCGTTCACTTTATATGTGCCGTCCGCGTTTTTTTCGGTCGCGGCCTCGGATACCTGCCATATAAAGTCCCATGTAAGCGTATCGGGCAGCGTAAAGCCCAGCTTTTCAACATAATCCTTGTTTATATAGCATGCCTCGGTAGAGCGCATGAAGGGCAGCGCGTAGTAATGCTCCCCTATGCGGCATTCCTCAAGGTATTTTGAAACGAGCTGCTCTGTTTTAGGCGTTGTGAACTTCAGCTCGCTTCCGCCAAGGCCGTAGCGGCTGTCCGCCATAAGCTCATCCAGCGGGGCTACCACGTTCGTGCCGGTAAGGTAGGTTGCAATATGGTCGGGATAGGTTATGCATATATTCGGCGTTGTGTTGGTTGCAATGTTTGTAATAACGTCGTTATATATTTTGCCGTAGTCCGTATACAGCCTAAGGTTTATTTTTATGTTTGGGTAAAGCGATTCAAAGTCGCGTATGGCCTGCTCGTATATCCTTGTTTGGTTCTTATTGGTGTCGTTCTTGGCCCAGAATGTGAGTTCATATTGCCGCGAAGCATCGAACTCCTCCGGCATTACGAACGCATCCATGCCGCGGGAGCCGTGGCACGCCGTTAGCGCGCAGCAGAGCATTATGAGCGTTAATATAAGGCTTATGGGTTTTATTGCGTGGCTCATCCCTTCAATCCTCCCCTTGACACGCCTTCCATTATCTTTTTCCTGAATATAAGGAACAGCGCTATGAGCGGCACGGATATCGCCACAACCGCCGCCATCATTGCGGGTATGTTATCCCGCCCGAAGCCGCCTTCGCGTATGGCCTGTATGCCGCCGGAAACGAGGAAATAGCTGCTGTCGTCCGTTATAAGGCGCGGCCAAACATAGCTGTTCCAGCATTCTATTACTTTAAGTATTATCACCGTAACAAGCGTTGGGCTGCATATGGGTATAAGCACGCGTGTAAGGTACGCCATGTCCGATGCACCGTCCACCTTGGAGGCATAATAAAGCTCGTCCGGCACCTGTGCAAAGTTTTCTTTAAGAAGATATATATAGAATACGCTCGTTACGGAGGGCAGTATAAGCCCCGTGAACGTGTTCCTCAGCCCCCAGTCGGTTATGGTCACAAAGTTGGTTATTATAACAAGCTCGTTGGGTATCATCATAAGCGAAAGCAGCAGCGTGAACGCAATGCGCTTGCCGCGGAACTCAAGCCGCGCAAACGCGAACGCCGCAAGCGTTATAACAATAAGCATCAGCGCCGTTGTTACAACGGTGAAAAGCAGCGTGTTCATGAAATACCGCGCCAGCGGCACGGCCGTGAACGCCTCCGCATAGTTTGCAAGCGTTGGATAAAGCGTGAAGAACTTGGGTATATATTCGGAATTATATGCGCCGTAATCCTTCAGGGACGTAAGCACCATCCAGTAAAACGGGAACAACACTATTATTGCCCACAGCGCCAGGAAAAAATATTTTACGCCCGTCCATATGCCATGCTTTATTTTCACCTTGCGGGTTATTTCGCCGTAATTATCGGAGTTGCGCACGGTTCAGCCCTCCTTAATAATGCACATGCTTCTTGCTTATCATAAGGTTTATGCACGTTATGGTAAGCACAATGGCAAAAAGCAGTATTGCCGCGGCGGAAGCAAAGGAAGGATAGCCGCCGCTGTTGCCGTAAAGCATATCGTATATATAGCCGACTATGGTGTTCATGCCGGCGGCGTTAAGATCCGTGCCGAAAAGGGCCACGGCGTCGCTGTATGCCTTGAACGCACCTATAAAACCGGTTATTACCAAATAGAATATCATTGGGGATATCATGGGCAGCGTTATGCGCGTGAACATGGCCGCGCCCGTCGCGCCGTCTATACGGGCGGCGTTGTAATACGTTTCATCCACCGATGCAAGCGCGCTTGTAAGTATAAGCACCTTGAACGGCATAACTATCCAAACCGTGTAAAAGCTGAGCACGAACATCTTTGCCCAGTAAGGCCCGCTTATGAAGTCCACGCTTTTGCCGCCGAACCAGTTTATCATCAAATTGACAAGGCCTTCCGTATACGGCGTTTTTTTGAACAGTATCATGAACACCAGGCCGACGGCCAGCGTATTGGTAACATAGGGCAAAAAATATACGGTTTGGAAAAGATTCCTCAGTTTTTCTATGGAGCTTAGCGCAAGGGAGATGACAAGCGCAAGGGAGGTTGAAAGCGGAACGGTTATTATGACCAGCAAAAACGTATTTTTAAGCGCCTGCAAAAAATACGGATCGCGCAGAACATATGAATAATTATAAAGTCCCACGCCGAAAAAAGTTTGGGAGGCGGAATTGTACCCTTCTTCAAACGAATAGACAAAAACGTCTATCAGCGGGTATATCATAAACACGCCCAGGAACGCCATTGCCGGCAGCAGATACAGCCATGCTTTCTTGCTTTGCTTTTCCATACTAAGCCGCTTAGGATATAAACGGATCCTTTCGCTTTTATATTTATTACTATATCATACCGCGCCGTTTATTTCCACAGCAAAAAAGCCCACGCCTTTTGCGGCGTGGGCTGCTGATGAACTATGTTTATTCGGCCTTCATGGCGTTTTCGCGCTCCGCGCGGCGGCGGGCGATGCGTTCGCGGCGCTTCTGCTCCTCGCATTTATGATGCACAATAACGTATACAAGCGCGGCTGCAAGCAAAACGGCCACCGCTATCATTATGTACAGCAGCGTATTGTCCGCGCCGTTTGCCGCGGGAGTTTCCGGCTCCGCTGTGGCGGCAGGTTCGGCGGGTTCGGGCGCTGCGGTTTCGGCGGGTGCGCTTGTGTCGATCACCGGGCGCGCAGGCATAACGGCGTAGCGCTGCATGGAGCTGTCCTCCACGCTGTATGTATAAAAGCCCGTTTCGCCCTTTGGGTTGCGGGCATAAAGCAGATATACTTCGCCTTGCGCGTCGCTCGATACCCATGCGCGGTACTGCGTTTCGTCTATGGTCAGCATGGTTTCGCTGAAGCCCTCCGGCGCGCTCACGCCCTCATCAGGCTCAAGTATTATATAGGATTTTGATGTGCTGGATACAGTCTGGTAAGGATAAAGCCTGTCCTTCGCTTCATCGTATATGTAGTATCCGCCTATCGCGCCCGTGTCATCCGTAACGTAAAGGAGCAGCGGCGCGTCGCTGTCCGCAACGGCTGCGGCGGCAACGGTTTCGCCGTGGTAGGTATATTCGCTTTCCGTGTAGCGCGAAGGTATGGTCACGTTTTCTATGCTGCGCCAAACGAACATGTCGCCTTCCGCGCCTTCAACGTTTTCGGCCTTTACACCTTCTTTGGCGTAGCTTATGGGTTCGGGCGTGGGCGTGGGCTCAGGCCCGGGCAGTATTGTAACGGAAGCTTTCTGCTCCGCCGCGCCAAGCTCTTTGCCGCTGTAATTGAGTATCTTCGTGATGCTGAAGGCTACTTCCGCGTTGCCCTCTGCAAGCGCCTTGAACGTTATGCGCGCGCTCAGGCTGCTTTCGCCGCCCTTTGAAAGGGAAACCATGCTTATGTAGCCGTCCCCCGCGCCGCCCTCGGCTTCTTCAAAGCTTAAAAGGCTCGTGTCGTATGCGAAGCTGCCTTCCGCAGCGGCAAGCTTATCGCCCTTCAGGGTGATTGTCACGGTAACGGTGTCTCCCGCGCTTACCTGCGCCTTGTCCGCCTGCGCGTCAAGGGAAGCGTCCGCATACGCTGCGGAGCAGATAAGCATTATCAAAAGGGATAGTATTATAGCCGTAAGTTTTTTGGTCATGGTTGGTTAGCCCTCCTGCTTCAGCTTGCCATCGCCGTTTATATGGCGCAGCAGCGTTATTATGTCGCCAAGTTCAATTTTGCCGTTGTGATCCGCGTCCGCCGCGGCAAGATATGCCCCGCCGAGAAGCTTTACGTGCAGCATATGCTTCTGTATGGCAACTATGTCGTCCGTGTCTATTTTGCCGCTGCCGTCCGTGTCCCCGAATATCACTATGGGTATATCGCAATACTTCGCGCCGTCCTCATAGCTTATCCTTACGAAGCAGCCCGTGCCTACCGTGCCCGCTGTTTCCGCGCCCTTTGCGCTCATTATGCTAAGCGTCCCTCCGGCGCAGGTCATGTTCTTGAGCATATCCTCCGCGCTTGTGCCCGGCGCAACGCCCGTTATGGCTGCGGCGGATACGGCGTATTTATCGCTTTCTATCCTTGGCGCGGATGCGTAATCCGTGAACGTGCCAAGCTTTGTGTCTATATAATAAAAGGCGAGTATTTCATCATAGCTCTGGCCAAGGCGGGCGCGTACCTGCGCGCTCCTTTGGCTCATGCCCACGCCGTGCCCCCAGCGGCGCATGGTTATGTTCCATCCGCCCTCTGTGCGCTCCGCGCCGCTCATCCTAAGCCGCGTTTTACGCGCGCCTATTTTTCCCAACGTGTTGTTGAAGCTTCCGAATGAAAGGTCGCCTATTGCAAGGCTTACGGTGAGCTGGCCTTCCTCCTGCCCGTTTGATACGGCGAGGGCAATATCAATTCGCGTATAGCAGCGGCTGCCGCCTTCGTGCTCCGGCTCGGCCGGAGTTACCGCAATTGTTGAAAGCAGCGTTACGCTTTCGCCCGCGGCTTCGTTTGCGGCGCGCTGAATTGCCGAGAGCACCTCAGCGTCCATCATGGCGCGCGTTTCGTCCGTAAATTCATCGGGAATGAAGGAAAGCTCCTCTATGCTCGATGCGTTCATCAAATCATACGGGTCGTCAACTATGGCGTAAAACGGCTCGTCGCTGTCCCACACGTTTTTGGGCGTATCCGTCTGCCCGCCGTTCGAGGAGGAATAGTACGCCTCCACTATTTTGTTTTCATATGTCAAAAGCTCTCCTGCGGTCGCGTCCACGGCGGCTATAGCGCGGCGGTTTTTGCTGGCATAGCCGTGATAGGTTTGGTCCTTTGAAGTATCCACCAAGTCATATGAGCGGGACTGATAGCGGTAGCAGCGGCTAAGTGCAAAGCTGCGCGCGCACACCGCCTGCGCCTTCAGCGCGTCTATGGGGAAGGAGTTGCTCATTTCGTTTGGCACAACGCCGTAAAGATACTGCTCCATAGGCAGCGTGTTTATGGCGCGCAGGCTTCCTTCCACAACGTCGAACGTTATATCGCCAAGGTATGTGCAGGTGCCGTGTTCGCTGTTCCTCAGGCGGATATAGTCCGTGCGTTCGCCGTAATGTGCGCTTTTTAGCGTGAGCGAAGGCGCGGTGACGGTTTTGTTCGCAAATTCAATGCTTACCCGCCCGCCTACGGCCTTAACGGTCAGCTCCTCCGTGCCTACTTTCACGCCGCTGTCCTCAAGCAGGGTAAACTCGCCCACCGGAGTGAACTTAAAACTTGTCCTGTCGCCTATTGAAAGCTTTATGCGCACGTTCTGGCCGAAGCCCTCCGCGCCTTGTGCAAACGCGGCCTGCGGCAGCATAAGCGCCAATATGAGCGCACACGCTATCAACCGATATGCTCTTTTCATGCTCAACCCCCTTTATATGAAGAAGCGTTTGATATAATCATACACGAATACGGAATCCGTCACAAGGGCATATTGCATGCATTTATATGAACAAACGGTAAACGTTTAACCGCACGGAACGGCAATTTATGCCGCATATGCTTGACAATTCGGCTATAAACGAGGATAATTAATGATCATAAGTTTTTGCTTCCGCGCTGCTTTATTATCATTTACGGGCGCGGCGGCGATATTTTATTTTGGAGGACTTATATGCCATTATTCAAAAAATGCGAGGAGTACGTCTATATCCGCGAGCTTGTGGATAAGGGAATATATCCCTATTTTCACGAGCTTGAATCAAAGCAGGATATAGAGGTAATGATGGAGGGCAAGCGAAGGATAATGCTTGGAAGCAACAATTATCTTGGGCTTACCGTGAATCAGGAGGTCATAGACGCGGGCGTGGAGGCCATGAAGAAATACGGCACTGGCTGCTCCGGTTCCCGCTTCCTTAACGGCACGCTCGATCTTCACAACAAGCTGGAGCGCGAGCTGGCCGATTTCCTGGGCACCGAGGACTGCGTAACGTTTTCAACGGGCTTTCAATCCAACCTTGGCATAATCAGCGCCATATGCGGCAGGCAGGATTATATATTCAACGACCGTGAAAACCACGCCAGCATTTACGACGGCTGCAAATTAAGCTATGCAAAGGTTACGCGCTATCGCCATAACGACATGGCGGATCTTGAAAAGCGCCTTGCGGAAACCCCGATAGACGCGGGAAAGCTGATAGTAACCGACGGCGTGTTCAGCATGAGCGGGGACATTTGCCGCCTGCCGGACATTGCGGAGCTTGCGCATAAGTATAAGGCCCGCGTAATGGTGGACGATGCGCACGGCCTTGGCGTTATAGGCAAGGGCGGCCGCGGCACGGCAAGCTATTTCGGCCTTGAAAAGGAAGTGGACATAACAATGGGCACGTTCTCAAAGTCCCTTGCAAGCCTTGGCGGCTACATGGTAGCCAGCGCAAAGGTCTGCGAATACGTAAGGCACAATTCCCGCCCGTTCATATTCAGCGCATCGCTTACCCCCGCAAGCTGCGCCACCGCGCGCGCCGCGCTGAAGGTTATACGCGAGCATCCCGAAATAGTAGAACGCCTGGGCGACTTGGCCGAATATTACCGCGACGGTCTTGCTGCGCGCGGCGTACCCACCGTTAAGGCGGAAAATAAGCGCATACCCATAATACCCATATATACTTATGACGCTGAGCGCACGCTGCTTATAAGCAAAAAACTGTTTGAAGAAGGCGTGTACGTCAATCCCGTTCTGCCGCCCGCAACCGCTCCCACGGAGTGCCTGCTGCGCACCAGCCTTATGGCAACGCATACGGAAAGCGTGCTGGACGAGGCCATGGACATAATTGCAAGGGTGGTTCTTGATGACTGATACGGGCAGAATAGTTGCCGTGACAGGCGCGAGCAGCGGCATTGGCCTTGCCGCCGCCCGCCTTTTTCGCGACCGCGGAGATAAAGTATACTGCCTCAGCCGTACCGACCCCAAGGAGCCGGGCATAACGTTCATACATACCGACGTTACGGACGAAGCGAGCGTGAACGCCGCGTTTGGCGCCATAGGCAAGGCCGAAGGACACATAGACGTGCTTTTGAGCAACGCGGGCATTGGCGTATCGGGCGCGGCGGAATGCACCACAATGCAGGATGCAAAGCGCCAGCTTGACGTAAATTTCTTCGGTCTGCATGCATGCGTGCGCGCTGCCGTGCCGCTTATGCGCGCCCACGGCGGCACGATACTGGCCACAAGCTCCGTCGCGGCCGTGTTTGCAATCCCGTTCCAGGCGTTCTATTCGGCGAGCAAGTTCGCCGTAAACGCGCTTGTATTAGCCCTTGCCAACGAGCTTAAGCCGTTCAATATCCGCGTGGCGGCAATAATGCCGGGCGACGTTAAAACCGGCTTCACCGGCGCGCGCGTGAAGGCTGCCCGCGACGACAATTACGGCCAAAGCGTTGAAAAGAGCGTTGCCGTTATGGAGCGCGACGAGCAGAACGGCATGGGGCCGGAGCTGATAGCGAAAAAATTCGTTGCGCTTTCGCTGAAAAAACACCCCAAGGTGTTGAGTACCGTTGGGCTTCAATATAAGTTCTTCTGCTTCCTTGGCAAGGTGCTGCCGATAAGGCTTCAGAACTTTATAGTAGGCAAAATGTACATCAAGTAAAGGGCATTCCGGCGATGCTTTTTTCGCCGTGCCGATATATTTTATTAACGCATCATATGCAATCATTCGGAGGTTAAAAGATGGAGGAAGTTAAAAAGCCGTGGTTTAGGTTCTATGGCTGCGTACCGGAAACGCTTGATTATCCGGACTGCACAATGGCGGAAGCCGTTGAAAACGTGGCAAAGAAATACCCGGACTATATTGCCTATGACTTCATGGGCAAAAAGACCACCTACGCAAACGCCGTTAAGGACATAATTGCCGCGGCAAAGGCGCTCAAAGCCCTTGGCGTAAAGGAGGATGACAGGGTCACAATATGCATGCCCAACACTCCGCAGACCGTATCCATGTTCTATGCAGCCAATATGGTCGGTGCGATAGCGAACATGATACATCCGCTTTCGAGCGAAAACGAGATAGCGTTTTACCTTAACGATTCCGATTCAAAGGTAGCCATAACGCTTGACCAGTTCTATCCCAAGTTTGAAGCCATAAAGGCAAAAACAGGCCTTAAAAAGCTGATAATAGCATCGGTCGCCGATGCGCTCAGCCCCGTTATGAAGCTTGGCTATAAGCTGACGGAGGGCAAAAAGATAGCCAAGGTTCCCGATGTGGATTGGGTTATAAGCTGGAAGCAGTTCATAAAGAACGGCGAAGGCGTAATCGATTACCGCGTGCCGCGCAGGCCCACGCAGGGCGCAGCCATACTTTACAGCGGCGGCACCACCGGCACCACAAAGGGCATTCTGCTTTCAAACCTCAATTTCAACGCGCTCGGCATGCAGATAATTGCCACTAACCCAATGTTCAAGCCGGGCGATAAGATGCTTGCCATCATGCCCATGTTCCACGGCTTCGGCCTGGGCGTGAGCATACATTCCATGCTGGTCAACGGCGGCCGCTGCATACTGGTGCCGCGCTTTACGCCAAAGACATATGCGGAGCTGCTCAAAAAGCACAAGCCAAACTTTATTGCCGGCGTACCCACGCTTTACGAGGCGCTGCTCAGGCTGGACAATATAGACGATCTTGACCTTTCCTGCCTGAAGGGTATGTTCTCCGGCGGGGACAGCCTGAGCGTGGAGCTGAAAAAGCGCATAGACAGGTTCCTCAAGGAGCATAACGCCACCATAGAGGTGCGCGAAGGCTACGGCACTACCGAATGCGTTACCGCAAGCTGCTTAACACCGTATAACATGAGCCGCGAAGGCAGCATAGGCATACCGTTCCCGGATACGTTCTATAAAATAGTCAAGGTCGGTACCACCGAGGAGCTGCCCTATGGCGAAGAAGGCGAAATCTGCCTTGCCGGCCCCACGGTAATGCTTGAATACTGCAACCACCCCGAGGAAACCGCCCAAACCATGCGCGTGCATGACGACGGGCGCACATATGTGCACACGGGCGACCTTGGCGTGATGGACGAGGACGGCTTCATCTATTTCCGCCAAAGGATAAAGCGCATGATAATAACCAGCGGCTACAATGTTTATCCTTCCCAGATGGAAAACATATTCGATGCGCACGAGGCCGTGCACATGAGCTGCGTTATAGGCGTGCCCGATCCTTATAAGATACAGAAGATAAAGGCGTTTGTGGTGCTCAAGCCCGGCTTTGAAGCGGGCGAGGCCATGAAGAAGCAGCTGCTTGAATACTGCTCCAAGCACGTTGCAAAATACGCCATGCCTTATGATATCGAGTTCCGTCAGGATCTGCCCAAAACGCTGGTCGGCAAGGTGGCCTACCGCGTGCTGGAGCAGGAGGAGCTGAACAAGATGGCCGCGGCCAAGGCCGAAGAAGCCATTGAGCAGAACGAACTTGAAGCCGAAGCCGAGGCCGTTGCCGCGGCGGATACGGCGGAAGTAACCGAATAAGGCCAAAACGCATACGGAGCGGCAAAAATGCCGCCCCGTTTTTTGTATACCGGCGCATAATAAAACGGCGTACCGAGACAAAGGCTACAGCACGCCGCAATATATAGCTTAGTATGGTTTGACGCTTATCTCATGTCCTTCAGGCTCATCTGGCGGGCAAAGCTGGTATCAAGCATCCTTCTGGGAGTATATTCAAACAGATTGCTCACGCTCACGCGGTCGTGTATGGCGCGGACGGCCTCCGCAAACAACGGCGCGGCGGAGATTATGCGTATCTTTTTGCTGTTGGCAACCGCGGGGCAGTCCACGGTATCGGTGGAAACGAGCAGCTCTATCGGGCTTTCGTCTATGCGCTTCACGCCCTTTTCCTGCAGCACAACGTGGGAAAGGAAGGCGTATATCTTGTTCGCGCCCTTGTCCTTAAGGCCGTGCGCAACGTCTATGAGCGTGCCTCCGGAAATGGTGAAATCGTCAACAACTATGCAGTCCTTGCCCTTAACGTCGCCGATTATTTCAAGTACCTTGGCGTTTTCGTCGTGGCCCACGCGCATCTTGTCGCCAATGGCAACGGCGCAGCCCAGTTCGTCCGCCATGGCGCGCGCGCGCTTTGCGCTGCCCGCATCCGGGGAAACAACGACTATATCGTCCATCTTGTCCGGCGTAACTATGCCGGCATGGCGCGCGTAGGCCGCAAGCAGCGGCTGAGCATAAAGATGGTCAACGGGTTTGGTGAAGAAGCCCTGCACCTGCGCCGCGTGAAGATCCATTGTAAGCACGCGGTCGGCGCCCGCTTTTTCCAGCATGTCCGCGCATACGCGGCCGCGGATGGATACGCGGGGTTCGTCCTTCTTGTCGCCCTTGGCATAGCTGAAGTACGGCATTATTACGGTTACGCTGTTGGCGCTGGCGCGCTTCAGTGCGTCTATATAGAATACCAGCTCCATGAATTCGTTGTTGGGGTTAAGGCCGATGGTCTGCACCAGATAAACATCCTTATCGCGCACGCTTTCATTTATGCGCACGAATGTGTTGCCTTCGGAAAATACCAGCGTGGTATTGTCTCCCACTGGGCATCCAAGGTAATCGCACATTTTTTTGACAAATTTGGTGCTGGCGCTGCCGCCGAAGATTCGTATCTGTTCGTTGCCTCCAAGTCCAAGCATTATGCTCTGACCCCCTTATG
>ERZ1031347.889-NODE-889-length-12708-cov-16.619300_pt1 | contig 12708 bp, 13 predicted proteins | sample MGYA00517106_ERZ1031347 | MGnify/ENA primary metagenome ERZ1031347 (study PRJEB33719, sample SAMN04261392) | wastewater metagenome | biome: periurban shantytown; feature: human; material: feces | host: Homo sapiens | place: Peru: Lima | collected 2012-07-19 ...
GGGCCTTCGGATAACCTCTCGGGACCGTAAGCTGAGGGAAAGTGTGTGAGTCGGTCGAGCATTTGCTCGACCGACTCTTTTTTGTGGGAAAATACCTGCTCAGTTGTGATTTATGGTGCTGGGAGGCGCTTGTGGGCAAGGCTAAGGCTAAGGCGAAGAAAAAGACGACGGGGGCGCGGGCTAAGCGCGATCGTCGTCGGAAGCTTGCGACCGAAGCCCCCGCATCTGCCGAGGAGCTGCTGGCAAGCGTGCCGGGACTCGACGCGCTGCAGGATGTTCCGGCGTTCGACGACCTGCCGATCGATGAGGCTCAGCAGGCGGCATTTGACGACTTTTGTGCTCAGGCTGAGGAGCCCGAGCAGATGCAACTTGGTGCCGTGGTGCGCCTGGATCGCGGGTTTCCGCTGGTGGCGACTGCCGACGACACCTTTCGTGCCGAGCATGCCGTGGGGTTTGCCAAGTCGCGTGGCGAGGACGAGGTTCTGCTGCCTGCCGTGGGCGACCGCGTGGCGGTACGCCGTGCGCCCGGGCACGACATGGGCGTGATTGAGTGCGTGCTGCCGCGCCGCACGAGCTTTGAGCGTTGGCGCGGTCGCGCTCGCGGCGAGCGTCAGGTGCTTTGCTCCAACGTGGATAGCGTGCTGATCGTGCAGGCGCTCGGCGCCGGCGAAGTGCTGCTCGACCGCGTGGCGCGCTCGCTGGTGTTGGCGCTCGACTGCGACGCCGAGCCGGTGGTGGTACTTACCAAGGCCGACCGCTGCGACGCCGACGAGCTCGAGCGCGATCTGGATCGCGTGCACCGCCTGGTGGGTCCGGACGTGCGCGTAATCGTGACATCTTCTGCCAAGGGCCGTGGCCTGGACGAGGTGCGCGCCTGCGTTCCCGCCGGGAGCTGCGCCATGATCCTGGGCGAGTCGGGAGCCGGCAAATCGACGCTGCTCAACGCGCTGCTGGGCCACGATACGTTGGCGACCGGCGGCGTGCGTGAGCGCGATGACCAGGGTCGCCACACCACGGTCGCGCGCGTGATGGTGGCGCTGCCGGGCGAAGCCGGCGTTATTGCCGACGCCCCGGGCCTGCGCAGTCTGCCACTCGTGGGGCATGAGCGGGGCTTGGCACGTGCGTTTCCCGAGATCGTCGAGGCGTCGCGTGCGTGCCGATTTGGCGACTGCACACATACCCACGAACCGGGCTGTGCCGTTCGCGAGGCCGAAGATGCTGGGCAGATCGACAGCCTGCGTTTGGAGACGTTCCAAAACCTGGCGTCATCCATGCGTGTGAGTGCTCAGATGCTCGATCCCGACGTCCATCTGTAATTGAATGTATCTATGACAGCCGTCTCCCAATGGTACGGGAGGCGGTTTTTTTATTGCCGATGCACCCCTAAACGTGCATTTATCTGACGTGCTGACCAAAACCTTGCCGCGAGCTTGACGGGCCGGTCAGCTTTTGGTCGGCAATTGGTTTGACACTCAAAACCAAGATCGCGATCGCGTCGTTTTGCTGCTTGCCCGCTCGGACAATGATGGTACGGGCATCCGCCCGGTGCTACCTTGAGAGGAGCGACCGTGAACAAGAGCAAGCGCATTGCCATCAGTCTGATCGCGGGCGTGCTCGCCGCGCTGCTCTGCATGGTTTACGCGTCATCGATTCGCTCGCAGGCTGAACAAGCCCAGGCCGAGACGCTGGCCAAGTACGGCGGCGATCGCGTCGAGGTGTGCGTCGCGGCGCGCGATATCGATGCGGGTGAGACTCTCGACGAGACCAATGTCATAACTCAGGAATGGCTGGCGAGCCTGCTGCCGCGCGATGCGGTGACCGAGCTGCGCCAGGTGCGCGGCGACGTGACGACCTCGCGCATCCCTAAAAATGCCGTGATTTGCGATGTCTACACCAAGGCTGAAACCCACACGCTCGAGGTGCCCAAAGGCAAGGTCGCCGTTTCGGTGGCGGTCGATGCCGAGCATTCGGTTGGAGGCGCCACGGGCGTGGGCAGCTACGTGGACGTGTACGTGCAAAAGGACGGCGTGACCGATCGGCTGTGCGGCGCGCGCGTGATCGATACCAGCGAAGTGGCCGGTGCCACGCGCGAAGGCAAGATCGAATGGGTGACGCTGGCGGCCGACCCCGAAGACGTTAAGGAATTGCTGGGGGCCTCGGGCAAGGGGACGGTCAGTTTGACGATTCCCGCCACGGTGCGCGGCAAAAAGAGCGGAGGCGACGAGTGATGAAGGCGATCTGGCTTGCATGCTGCGCGTGCGGTGATTACGGATTGCTGCAGCGGGAAGTCGAGGGCCGCGATGCGGGCGCGCAGGTGCTTCGCGTGGGCGACCTGGATGGGCTGGTGTCCATGGCGCGGGCGTTTCCGTCGCGTCGCGGGGCGGCGATTATCGCGGCAGCCCTGTTCGATGCCGAAGACGTGCGAAAGACCGTTGCGCGTCTGACGGCCGAGGGCCGCGTGAGCCGCGTGGTCGTACTGATAGAGACGCTCGATCCTTCGGATATCGAGGGGCTGTTTCGCGCGGGGGCGACCGAGGTTATCGCTGCGCGCAGCATATGCGGCAACGGACGCGCGGGCGAGGGAACGGTTGATTGCGACCGGTGTATGACGATTGAGCCCGATGCTTTTGTTGATAGGGAACCCGGGGCACCTCGCGCTACAAGAGGCCCGCGTGTTGATGATTGTGGAAAAGCGGAAGCCGAGCATGGTCGGTGTCCCCGGGACCCCCTTGCATACGATGAAGTCGGAGAGCCGGTGCCGTATGGCGAGGAGCTTCTGGCTGTAGATATGGGATACGTGCATGGCGTGAGCCTGGTCGATGAGCTCGACGAGGTTGAGGGACTTGCCGGGAACGACAATGTTCGTGTCGATGCGGCCGTGAAGTCCCCAGACTCGGTCCCGCAGGCCGAGCAGCCTGCCGTGCCGGCTTGGGCGCAGCATATGAGCGCTGCAGGGGAGACGGGGACGTTGCCGCCCGTGTCGGCGCCGCCTGCTCCCGCGCCGCCGTCAGATGCCGTCGTCCCGTCGCATCGAGCCCCGGTTGTCTGCGTCGTCTCGGGTTCGGGCGGTTGCGGCAAGTCGACGATCGTCGCCACCATGGCGCATGCGGCGTCGCTGCTGAGCCTGCGTGCTGCCGTGCTCGACTTGGACCTGATGTTTGGAAACCTCTACGACCTGTTGGGTGCCGATGCCCCGCATGACATGGCGACGCTTATCGAGCCATCGGCTGCGGGTGCACTCGCCGAATCGGACATCGTGGCCGCCTCGATGCGCGTGGCCCCGGGCGTCACGCTTTGGGGCCCGGTTGCCGCGCCCGAACAGGCCGAGCTCATGGCGCGTCCGGTGGAGCTGCTGCTCGATGTCTTGCGCCGCGAATCCGACGTGGTGCTTGTCGACACCTCGGTCTTTTGGGGCGACGCCGTGGCGGCCGCGGTGGCGGCAAGCGACCGCTGCCTGGTCGTGGGCGATCCGTCGGTGTCGTCTGCGACGTCCGCGGCACGCGTTATCGAGCTGGCGAGCCGTGTGGGCGTGCCGCGTACGCGCATGAGCGCCGTATTCAACCGGTTTGGCGCGCGCGGCGCCGACGAGGATGTCGCCATGCGCTTTGAGATTACCTGCGCGTTGAGCTCCAAGATCCGCATCGCCGACGGCGGGCAGGACTTGGCGGCGCTCATGGCATTCGGCCGTGCTGACGAGGCAGTGGGTCAGACCAGCGCTTTTGCCACCAGCGTGCGCGAAGCCACGCGCGAGATGCTCGTGGAGTTGGGCTGCGCCGTCGGTCCCTGGAACGACATGGTCACCGACCGCGCGACGCGCATCGAGCGTCCGCGCATCCGTCTTCCCTGGTCGCGTGAGGGTGATTCGCGATGAGTTTGCAAACAAGGATTAAGGTGGCCGGCGCGGTCGCGGCGGCAGCGCCTGTTGACGCGGGGCGCCACCGTGCCGTCAAGCGCCGCACCAAACGCGCCGTGATGGACCGCATGGGCTATGACGAGGTGGCGCGTATCAGCGCATATATCGATCCGGCGCGCGCCCGCTCGGAATTGCGTCCTGCGGTGGAGGCAGCACTCAACGTGGAGGAGCCGGGCGACCTGGCGACGCCCGAGCGCGAGACCATCATCGACGAGATCTTGGATGACGTTGTGGGCCTGGGCCCACTGCAGCCGCTCATCGAGGACGACACCGTCACCGAGATCATGGTCAACGGCTGCCGATCGGCTTTCTTTGAACGAGGCGGCGTCTTATATCCCATCGAGCATGCGTTTGAGGATGACGAGCAGATCCGCGTGCTCATCGACCGCATCATCTCGCCGCTGGGCAGGCGCATCGACGAGCGCAGCCCCATCGTCAACGCACGCCTCAAGACGGGCTATCGCGTCAACGCGGTGATTCCGCCCGTGGCGATCGACGGGCCGATCCTCACCATCCGTAAGTTTTCAGACCGCATCTGTTCATTGGACGAGCTTGTGGGCCTGGGGTCGCTACCGCTTTGGTATGCGCAGCTGCTGTCGTGTGCGGTGTCGCTGCGTCAAGATCTGGCGGTTGCAGGTGGCACGGGATCGGGCAAGACCACGCTGCTCAACGCGCTGTCGTGCGAGATATCCACCGGCGAGCGCATCGTGACGATCGAGGACTCCGCCGAGCTCAAGTTTGCACATCACCCGCATGTGGTTCGCCTGGAGGCACGCGAGGCTTCAATTGAGGGCGAGGGCGCGGTGACAATCCGCGACCTGGTGACCAACGCTCTGCGTATGCGTCCCGACCGTATTGTGGTGGGCGAGGTGCGCGGTGCGGAATGTTGCGACATGCTACAGGCCATGAACACCGGGCACGATGGGTCGCTCACCACGCTTCATGCGGGTACCGAGCAGGAGACCGTGGTGCGTTTGACGCTGCTTGCGCGCTATGGCATCGACCTGCCGAGCGAGCTTATCGAGGAGCAGATTGCCATGGCGCTCGACGGCATCGTGATGTCCGAGCGCCATGCGGACGGCAGACGTTTCGTGTCCTCCTATTCGGGGGTGCGACGCGGCGCGTCGGGCGGCGTGGAGCTTGAGCGCTACGTGACGTTCGATGCCGCCACGCGTGCCTGGACGCTCGATCGCGAGCCTCCGTTTATCGCAGAGGGCCTGCGCTCGGGAACGCTCACGCAAGAGGAGGTGGACGAGTGGAGATCGTTGTGCCCCTCGTCGTAGGGGGATTGACGGGGCTTTCTGCCGCGGTGGCGTGCGGGGCGGAGCCTCGTGCGCCGCGCGTGCCGCCGGCGGAGCTGGTCAGCCATACGCTTGAGTCGGTTGCCGAGAAGCTGCCGCGCGAGCTGGTAGATAACGACCTGCTAAAAAAGATCGCCCGCTCCTGGGCGGCGCTGGTTCCAGCACATCGCCTTGGCCTTGTCATCGAGGACGACGAGGCGCGCCTGGCATGCTTGCTGCTGTCGAGTGGCGTCTGCGGCATTGCCCTGACTGTCGTATCGCTGTCGCCTATCGGCTTTGTCCCGGGACTGCTCGCGCCGTTTGGCGTAGGCGCCGCTCGCGACACTTTCGACCGTCGCCGCGAGCAACACGATGTGGAAGAAGCCATGCCCGAGGCCTTTACGGCGCTCTCCATGTCGCTCGCCTCGGGCCATTCGCTGGCTCAGGGCATGAGGTTTGTGGGAGCTCACGCGCAAGAGCCGGTGCATACCGAGTTTTTGCGCGTGGCGGCGGCGATCGACTGCGGCGTCTCGGCGACTGATGCGCTGGATGACCTACTCGCTCGCATCGATGCCCCCGGCCTTTCGCTTGTCACTTTGGCGCTCAAGGTGTCGCAGCGAACCGGTGCCCCGCTTGCCGACCTGTTATCCGAGGCGTCGAGCATGGTGGGGGAGCGCATTGAGCTCAAGCGCCGCTTGGACGTCAAGACATCGCAGGCTCGTATGTCGGCACACATGGTCTCGGCGATGCCGGCGGGTATGTGCGCGGTGCTGGCGCTGCTTTCGGCCGACTTTCGCCGCGGCCTTGCAACGCCGGCGGGTGCCGGTGCCGTGGTGCTGGGACTTGCCCTCAACGCCGTCGCGCTGGTGGTTATCCGGCGCATTATGCGGGTGGAGCTATGAGTGCCCTGGTCGGGGTCGCGGCGTGCCTGTGCTCACTCAGCGTGTTTGTCGCGACGGGGCTCAATCGTGCGGACGCACACAAGATTGTTCAGGCCTGCAAACACGAGGCGCTGCTGGTTGTTGCGGCCGCCCAATCGGTGACCGATGCCCTGGCAGCACGGTTGAAAGGCATGCTCGGCACGGGTGGTACGGCGCAGGTGTCGCTTGGCGAGGTGTCCGAGATGATCGATGTGGTGCGTCTGGGGCTTTCGGCTGGCCTTTCGTTCGATGCGGCACTTGAGGTTTTTTGCGCCAATCGCCGATCGACGTTGGCGCTCCGCCTTGAGCGAGCCTGCATGGCGTGGCAGGTGGGCGTGGGGACGCGCGAGGACGAGCTCCTGACGGCCGCGCGCGACCTGGATGTGCGGGCGCTCGAGACCTTTGCCATCACAGCGGGGCAGGCGCTTGCCCTCGGTGCCCCGCTTGCCGAGACGCTGGCGGCTCAAAGTCGTGAGATTCGCGCGGCCCATCGCGCTGCAGTCGAGCGCGAGATCGAGCGCGCGCCGGTCAAGCTGCTGATTCCCACCGGCACGCTCATCTTGCCGGCGTTGCTTCTGTCCATATTGGGCCCGCTGCTGGGAGCAGGCGGGATGATGTAGGGAGGAATACATGAACACGATGACCGACATTGCGGGCAAGGCTTGGAGCTGGGCTTTTTGCCGGACAATCCGCGCTCGCCAGCGTGCCAAGGCGCTGTTGCGGGAGGAGAGCGCGCAGGGCACTACCGAATACGCCATCTTGGTCGGCGTGCTCGTAGTGATCGCGATTATCGCCATCGTCGCGTTTAAGAGCAAAGTCGAAGAACTATGGAACGCTATCAAAGACGGCATCAACAGCCTGTAGGAGGCAGGCGGCCTGTTGGTTCGCCGCTGGTGCTCGTCTGTTTGCTCGTGGCAATAGCGGTGACGCTTTGGGGATTGGGTGTTGCGCGACAGCAGCGTCCGGGCGCTACTGCCGATTTGGGATCGGGTTCGGCGGCGGTGTCACAAGCAGAAGGCGCGGGAGATATGGGCGGTCAGAATGCCGCCGTCACAGCTCAGACCTTTTTGCAGGCACTCGACGAGCAGGCGGCCAGCGCGACGGAGCCGTCTGCAGACAACGCGATCGCGGTTCGACTCGCATGGTCTGAGGACCGGCCGATGACCGAGGCGGCGGCAGACCTGTTGCGCGCCTACCGCGAGGTGCCCACGGCCCAGCTCGCCCTGAGCGGCTATCTCGATATTAAGGGCAACGTATGGGGCGCCATCGTGCGCGATGGGCGAGGCTGGGTCGACATGGTGACGGTTGCTGCGGATGCCGGCGATGCCTCGTGCCGCCTGCGTGCCGTGCGTCTGGTTCCGCAAACAACGGAGTCAAAGGAGGGGTCGTGAAATGCATGGTGTCCTGTGTGAGGAATCTGCTCAGTCGACCGTCGAATACGCCATCGTCACCGTGGCGCTGTTATCGATTGTGCTGGCGATTGCGGGGCTTTGGCGCGCTGGCACCGATGGGCGCCTGGCGGCACTGGTCGAGCGGGCAGCGTCTCATAGCGTCGCTCCGTCGTCGGTTATCGATGCCGCGACGGGTGCCAAGGACATCGCTCTGTATTGATATCGCGTGCGAGGATCGGGCGCAGTCTACGGTCGAGGCCGCCTTTTTGCTGCCGACGTTTTTGACGCTTATCTTGCTCGCGTTGCAGCCGGTGTGCCTGCTCTATACGCGCGCGGTCATGGAGTCTGCCGCCGCCGAGACCGCGCGGCTTATGACCACGACGACGGTTGAGGACGACGATAACCTTAAGGAGTTCACTCGCCGCAGACTTGCCGCGGTGCCCAACGTCTCGATTTTTCATGCCGGCGGGCCGCTGTCGTGGGATATCGAGTTGGGGCGGGCCGGTGCCGGCGGCGTTTCGTCCGTGTCTGTTGCCGGCGAGGTTAAGCCGCTGCCCGTGATCGGTGCATTTGTGCAGGCCATGGGCAGTGCGGGTGAGGGCGGCTATGTCGAGCTCAAGGTCGACGTCTCGTATCGATCGCGTCCCGAATGGCTGGAGGGAGATTATGATTCATGGATTGCTGCATGGGATTAGGCGCTGCCTGTTGCGGGCGACGCAAGGGTTTGCGGCCCGCCGTCGACCAGGCGCTCGCCGCAAGCGGGGCGGCTTTATGGGCCGTGCCGGTATCGACTTGTTTATCAAAGACGGTGCCTATACCACGCTCTCCTCTGCGGTTGTCATTCTGGTGGTGCTTACGCTGCTGTTTTCGTCGACCGCGGCGATATGGAGCATGTCGCGCGCCGGAGACACCCAGGTGGCGGCCGATAGCGGTGCACTGGCGGGCGCCAACGTGGTGTCGTCCTATCACACGGCCGCCACGGTGGTGGATGCGAGCATTTTGAGTTTGGGCCTGGCGGGGTTTGCCACGATCGGCACCGGCTTGGTCGCCATCCTTATTCCGGGTGCCGAGCTTGCCGCGGGCGATATGGTCGACACAGGAATTGAGATCATTAAAACGCGCAATAAGTTTGCCAAGAGCGCATCTGAGGGCCTGCAGAAAATCGAGACGGCTCTACCGTATCTGGTTGCCGCGCGAGCTACGCAGGCCGTGTCGGCGCAGGATACCGAGGGTGTGAGCTATACCGGTACAGCGCTTGCCGTGCCCAGGACGTCCGAGTCGGATTTCGTTGCGCTCGAGGGGTCAGAAATCTCGACCGATGCGATTAAAGACACGTCGGATGATTTGGAGCGCGCAGCCGAGGAGCTGCAGAAAGCTTCGAAAGAGACGGCGAAAGCCAAAGACCGTGCCTGGCTTGCTGACTGCGGTGGCTCGGATAAAGGTTCGGTCGGCAGCTGTTCGTGTATGTGGGAACGCGCGAAAAGTTTGGCAAAGCTTTCAGATATTGAGAATCTGCACTATGCCTCGAGCGTCACTTGGGAGCCGCAAGTGGCACTCGATCGCGCGAAGGCTTACTACCGCTCGCGTCTTGCAAGTGAGGCGCCTCAGGGTTCAAGTGTCGAGATGAAGGCGGAGTCCGCCGCGCGTAAGGCGTTTTACACCTATGCGAGCACAGAGGTCAATCGCGCATATATAACTGAAGATGGGGACAAAGTCACTTCCTATATCCCGCTGTTGCCGCGCAACACCGACGAGGTGCGAGCGACGGAACTCTATACCGATGCGGTGTGGCCAACCAGTGCCAACGATGGCAAGACGTATCTGCATTACGGAACGAGTTGCCCCAACTATAAGAAGGGGGCGCCAGGCGGGCTAGCCTCGGTCGCTGCTTATGACGGGCGGGACAAATGCGACAGATGCCATTTTGGTGTTTCGTCGCTCGGCGCCGTTGCGGCTCCTTCGACTTCTATCGAAAACGGCTTTGAGTATCACTTCGACAAGTTCAAAGACGCCATGGAAGACTATGTCGACTGCCGCAACAAGGAGCTCGAGCTCGAGCGTCAGACCGAGGACGAGGCCGATCGCGCGGGCAACGCATTTGACCAAGCCATCAAGGCACTTTCGGGCGAGCGCCCGCGTATCGCTCCGCCCGGTCGCAACGGCGTGGTCGCCTTTGCGGTTTCGGGTGCCATCTCTAGTCCCGATGAATTCAACTCCTCGTTTAACACGGCTGTCAGGCTTGGCGAACGCGGTGCAATTTCTGCTGCAGTGCTGGCGCCCGATGATGCGACGGCGCAGAACAACGTTCTCTCGCGGTTTTTCTCGACGCTGGAGGAGCGCTCGGGCGGCGTTGCCGGCGTACTCGATGGCGTCATGGATGTTTGGGGACGGCTGCTTGTGGGATACGGGGATATCCAGGGCTCGGCCGACGAACTTATGGACGAGATGATCAAAGGCCTAGGAGGGGGCAGCGGCGCGTTGGGTTCCATCGCCTCGTGGCTCGGCGATACCGTTTCGGCGTCCGTGGCGGCGCTGGGCTTGGAGCCGTGCGACTTGCGCCTACGAAAGCCGGTGTTGACCGACTCCGCCAACGTCATCAAGAGTCCGGGGTCTGACATTACAGGTCTCTCTAAAGTGCAAGACAAGCTGCGAAGTATCCCGCTGGGCGTGACCGACCCCAAGGCGCTTTGCGAGGCGCTGGAATATCAAGTCGAGCGCACCATCAGCGGCGTGGTGTTCACGCTTGCGGAGATTCCGCTGCCCGGCGGCGGTTCCATCCCGCTTACCGTCGATGTTGCCACGCTGGCGGGCGCCCTGGGCGGTGGGTCGTAATGGACGTCCGCAGGCGCCTGCGCGAGGAGCGCGCCCAGGCGACGGTCGAGATGGCCGTGGTCACGCCCGTTCTGCTGGTTCTGGCGCTTATCGTGTACAACGTCATGGTCTTTGCCGGTGCGGTCGCACGCTTCGACCGCGTGGTGCCCGATATCGTGCTGGCGCACGCCGTGGCTCCGAGCGGGGAGGGAGACGACAACTCCATCGATGCCTCCGCGACCGTTCAGGCTCAGATCCAACATGCCATGGAAGGCTATGACTTGCAGATCGAGGTCTCGAGCGAGCAGGGTACGACGACATCGGATGGCGGTCTGCTTTCGTTTTCCGGCACGTTTAGGACCTATACTTGCACCATGCGCTACGAGCCGTGGCCGAGCTCGTTCAGCATCGCCGGCGTTTCGCTGGGGGCACCGGCACAGCTGTCGCACGAGCGCGCGGTGACGGTCGATCCGTGGCGTCCGGGGGTGGTCACATGACCGCGGTCTCATCCTATATTGCCTACGCGCGGGCGCTCGAAAGGCTGGGTTGGACGCCTGCCGAGTTTGTGGTGGCGGAGTCGTTTGCCGTGCGCCTGCGCGGCATGTTGGGACGGTCTCCGATTGCCGCCGACGGGTTGCCACTCGTCATGGCGTTCCCACGCTGCTCTTCGATCCACACCTGCTTTATGGCCTTTCCCATCGACATTGCCTTTATCGACCGTAGCGGCAACGTCCTCGCATGCCACGAAAACGTCCGCCCTTGGCGCATGTGTTCCTGTCCCGGTGCCTGGGCAGTACTGGAGCGTCCTTCAATTCTTGTATCGCCCACTGTCTTGCAACGAGTGCCGGCTTGAAGGCCCTGAGCGAAAAACTTCTTGCGGCGGGTTGATGTCTCTAACGTGCTGTTCTATAGGGTCGGCCTTGTGGCTGACGCCGTGCTCAAAAACTTTTTTCAAATTCTCGGTTGACCGGAGCGCGTCCTTGGTTATACTAATCAAGCCTTGAAACAAGGCACACCTCAAATGGCTGGGTAGCTCAGTTGGTAGAGCAGAGGACTGAAAATCCTCGTGTCAGGGGTTCGATTCCCTTCCCCGCCACCTTGAATTGACTAGGACCTCTGCAAAGGGGTCCTTTTCTTTTATGTGGGGTTCCGCGGAAAATGCACCCCATTATTGATTGATAAAACGGGATGCGCTTTCCGGCGCTTACTTCCGACGTGCGTGCGCATCTCAGCGTGCCCGCCCCAGACATTCCTCCCGCTTTTGCGCCACTTTACAGACCGTTCGGTCGTCTGTCCGCGCGCGCGGGTATACTCAAAACGATACTTTTCCTATGCAATACGATGCAGGCTCGGCCTGCACGATCAGAAGGGGGCAGTGATGGAGAGGATACTCGGCGTTAATCTCTCTGGCTGGTTTATTCCCGAGCCTTGGGTGACCCCGTCGCTATACGCGGCGACCGGTGCATCCAATGCGGCCGAGCTGCAGGAGGCCATGGGCACCGCCGCCTATAACGAGCGCATGCGCCGTCATTACGAGACGTTTGTGAGTGAGGACGATTTTCGCCGCATGGCGCAGATCGGTCTCAATGCCGTGCGTCTGCCGGTGCCCTGGTATGCCTTTGGTTCGCAAGAGTCCGATGCGTCCTACATCTCGGTTGTCGACTACATCGACCGTGCGATTGAGTGGGCTGCCAAGTACGACATCCGCGTGCTGCTCGATCTGGCGACGGTGCCCGGTGGCCAGGGCGATTCCAATGATTCGCCCACTACGCCGGAGGCTGTTGCCGAGTGGCATTCGTCCACCAATGGCCGTCATGTTGCACTCGACGTGCTCGAGCGCTTGGCCGATCGCTACGGCGAGGCCGAGAGTCTGCTGGGCATTGAGCTGCTGGACACGCCGCAGATGAGCGTCCGCAAGAGCCTCTTTACCATGACGGACGGCATTCCTGCCCACTACCTGCGCAACTTCTATCGCGATGCCTATGAGCTCGTCCGTTCGTATATGCCCGAGGATAAGATCGTCGTCTTCTCGTCGTCGGGTCATCCCAGCGAGTGGAAGCATTTTATGCGCGGCGCCAAGTATAAGAACGTCTACATGGACCTTCACCTGTACCATTACCGCGACGAGTATGCGCTCGACATCACGAGCCCCCGCGGGCTGACGACGGCGATTTCGCGTAACAAGCGCGAGCTTAAAGAAGCGATCTCGACTGGGTTCCCCGTGCTGGTGGGCGAATGGTCGGGCGCGGCGATCTTTGCCAACTCGTCGGTTACGCCCGAGGGACGTAATGCCTACGAGCGCGTGTTTATCGCCAACCAGCTGGCTTCGTTTGCGCCAGCTGCCGGTTGGTTCTTCCAAACGTGGAAGACCGAGAAGCGCATTGCAGCATGGG
>ERZ1031347.895-NODE-895-length-12615-cov-5.728981_pt1 | contig 12615 bp, 10 predicted proteins | sample MGYA00517106_ERZ1031347 | MGnify/ENA primary metagenome ERZ1031347 (study PRJEB33719, sample SAMN04261392) | wastewater metagenome | biome: periurban shantytown; feature: human; material: feces | host: Homo sapiens | place: Peru: Lima | collected 2012-07-19 ...
TTGCCGATACCATCGTCATCTGCACCCTGACCGCGCTGGTCATCCTGTGCAGCGGGGTGCCGGTGAACTACGGCTCTGCCGCCGGTGCCGAGCTGACCATCGCCGGATTCACCTCCACCTACGGCGGCTGGTCGTCCATCTTTACGGCGGTGGCGCTGTGCTGCTTCGCATTCTCCACCATCATCGGCTGGGGCCTGTACGGCTCCCGCTGCATCGAGTTCCTCTGCAAGACGGATAAGGTCGTGCGGCCCTTCCTCGTGGTCTACTCTTTCGTGGCCATTCTGGGCGCGACGGTGGACCTCGGCTTGCTGTGGAACATCGCCGATACCTTCAACGGCCTGATGAGCATCCCGAACCTCATCGCGCTGCTGCTGCTTTCCGGCACGGTGGTCAAACTGGTCAAGGAATTTTTTGAGACCGAATCCTGAAACCGGACACTTTTTCCACAAACGACAAAACAATTGCGAAATTTCACAGGAAGCAATTGACAAAACGGGCCGTTTATCGTATAACCTATATAGAGACGTCATATCCGGGAAGGGTGTGGCGTTCACGGAACGTTTGGAAAGTGAGGCCGCAACATGAAGAAATTTCTGAAGAGGCTGATGCTGGGGGTCGTAACGCTGGCAGTGTTCTGCTGCATGACCCCGCTGGCGTTTGCCGCAGAAAAATATCACACCATCTATCTGGAGCCGCAGGGCGGTATCGGTGTGCCGACGCAGGTGTACGTTTACAAGTACAACGACGTTTACCGCGCGTCCAGCCTGCCGACGCCTACCATGGAAGGCTACACCTTTGATGGCTGGTATGAGGATATCGTAGGCGGCACCGCGATCAAGGTGAGCAAGTACAACTTCAAAGAGGAAGGTCAGACGCTCTACGCTCACTGGACGGTCGCGGACGGCAGTTCTTCTTCCGCCGCGGCTGCACAGCCAGAGGAGACGAAACCCGCCAAGACCTTTAAGATCGAAGAACATATGGGCGAAATTCTGATCGTTGGCACGACCGTTCTTGTGTTCACGCTGGTAGCGCTGCACGGCTGAAACGGTCAGCTTTTGCCTGAAGTTATCTTAAAATTTTGAAAGCGAGGATTCCTTATTATGATGAACAATGAAATCAAACTGCCCGCCGTTTACGCTGCGATCGACGAGAGCGAGATGGTCTACCTGAACGGCGGCTCCATCACCGACACGCAGGGCTGGCTGATCTTCATGAATGTCGGTGCCCTGTTCAACTACGTCGCCCGCGTCTTCTCCGCTGGCAGCTCCATCGTCAACAACGTCAAGGTCATCGTCACCACCATTGAGGCTCTGAACAACTTCAAGCTGACCGGCAAAAACTAAACGAAATTTCCTGAAATGTCTGAAAAGCGCATCCGCAAAAAAGCGGATGCGCTTTTTTGCGCCGAAAGTGGCGAAAATCGGGCTTTCAGACGCCAAAAATCAGTGATATATTTTACGAAACCGGTTGCGAAAATAGAAGAGCGATGCTATAATCAATCGTAGTATTGGGTAATTATGACAATCATCCGTTAGGGAGATAAACTACATGGCGGAACGTGAACTGCGGCGGATGAGCCGCACCGAATTGATCGAGATCATCTACGCGCTCAAGCAGCACGAAGAAGAGCTGGAACAGCAGAACGCGGCGCTCCAGAAGCAGCTGGACGACCGCACCCTGCGGCTGGAACATGCCGGTTCCATCGCGGAAGCGTCGCTGGCGCTGCATCAGGTGTTCGAAGCGGCTCAGGCCGCTGCCGATGCGTATCTGGAATCGGTGAAGGCAATGAATCCGCCCCTGCCCAGTGAACCACCGCAGTCTGCGGATAACGGAGGTGCGGACGCAGAATGAAGGGACGACACGTGAAACTGGCCACGATCCCCTCCATGGAGGAAGTGGACAAGGAACGGCAGCGTCTGGAATACCGGAACCGCTACGTGCGGGTGCTGAAAAGCACGGTCTACGCGCTGGTGGTGGTGGCTGCGACGGCGGTGCTGCTGGCGACCATCCTCCTGCCGGTGCTGCAGGTGTCGGGCGACAGCATGAACCCGACCTTGCAGAGCGGGGATGTCCTGCTGCTGCTCAAGACCGATGATATGAAAACCGGCGATCTGTGCGGTTTTTATTGGCAGAATAAACTTCTGCTCAAGCGGATCATCGGCGGGCCGGGGGATGTGATCTCCATCGACCGGAGCGGCGTTGTTACGGTGAACGGGGAGGCTCTGGAGGAGCCTTACGTCGATGAACTCGCGCTGGGCGAGTGCGACCTCAAGTTCCCGTATCAGGTGCCGGAAAATCGCTATTTCGTGATGGGCGACCATCGTTCAACTTCCATCGACAGCCGAAGCACCGTCATCGGCTGCGTGGACAAAAGCCAGATCGTCGGCAAGGTGTTCTTGAGGGTATGGCCCTTGTCACGTCTTTCATGGGTGCACTAAGGAGGTGCCATGATGGGGAATCAGTTCAATGAGATCATGCAGAAGCTGCGGGCGCAGCGCGTGAGAGCGCGGCGCTATACGGCGATGCTGCTGGTGCTTGCGATGTTGACATCACTCTCGGTCAGCTGGCGGCTGCATCAGGTGGGCACGGCGCTGACCACCGACAACGAATATAGCTGCGGCATGGAGGAGCACGTCCACACCGACGAATGCTATACCGAGGAGCTGGTCTGCGGTTACGAGGAAGGCGAGCCGGAAGACCCGGACTCCGCCTTTTCCGTGGACTCGGAGCCGACCACGGAAGAGCCGGAAGCCGAGCCGGAAGAGCCGGAGCCGGAAGAGATCGAACCGGAGGTGCACCACCACACGGCGGACTGCTACGAGACCGTGCTTGTTGAGCACAAGGAACTGACCTGCGGCCAAGAAGAACATACCCACGATGAAACCTGCCCGGTCGATCCCGATACAGGTGACTTCCTCTGCGGCTATGAGGAGCACACCCACACGGACGACTGCTTCACCACTGAGACGGAGACCGAGGAAAAGCTGGTCTGCGGCTACGAAGAGGGCCAAGTGCTCTCGGACGGTACGGCAGCCGATGACGGCATTGCGGCGCTGGAAGATACCAACACCGCCACGTCTGTGGCGGCGGACGACAGCAGCAGCGAGGCCGTTTCCGAGCCGGTGCTCCATCACCACACCGAGGCGTGCTACAAGAAGGTGCTGACCTGCACCATCCCCGAACACACGCACACGCTGGCGTGCCTTGCGGACTATAGCGCCGACGTGGAGACCGACGACGACTGGCAAAAATACAGCGTCGGCCTGAGCGATAACTGGAACGAGGCCCTGCTGGCCGTGGCACAGGAGCAGCTTGGCTACAAGGAAAGCGAAAAGAACTTCCAGACCGACGAGGCACTGGGCGACATCATCGACGTCCACCATTACACCCGCTACGGTGCGTTCTACGGGAACCCCTACGCCGATTGGGACGTTGCGTTCATCGCGTTCTGCCAGCATTATGCGGGCATCCCTAAGACGGAGATCCCGCAGCGCTTGGGCTTGGAGGCGCTGCGCGCCGATATGGATACCATGGGCTTTGCCTACCTCACCGAGGGCGAAGATGCGGCTTACGAAGCCATCCCCGGCGATGTGGTCACCTATCATAAAAAGGGAACTGCCGACGACGAGACCATCGGCATCGTGGAGACGGTAGGCGACGATTCGCTGACCGTTATTTCTGGTGCCGTCGAGGGCGCTGTCGCGGAAGTGACCGTTCCCTTCACCGATGTCACCAGCACCATCCTCGTGGATCAGGCTTACGACAACTACGTGGGCGAGGCCGACGACCGCGACGGCAGCTATGACGATGAGATCGCAGTGCAGCCGGCAGACGAAAAGGATGCGGCGGCGGTGGATGCGAGCGAAGATATTTTTAATACAACTGGTGCACTCGACCTGAACGATGAGACAAATCAGAAAAATTTGGGCCTGACCTTCACGCTCGAAAATAAGCCGGATGGAAAAAACTGGAAAGATATTCCTGCTGGTTCAGAGATTCAGGAGGGCGACGAGGTTCGTCTTGTCTTGAACATGGGATCGGTGCCGGAGAACGCCTTTCATGATGGCCAGAACGGCAACAAGGCTTACTACCAGTTGCCCTATAAGTTGGCCGAGCCGTTGACGGATAAGCCGATTTATAAAGAGGGAAGCACAACCGAGGTGATCGGCCACCTGAACGTGAATACAGAGGGTCTGGCAATTATTACATTTGACAAGGTGGAAGGTTTTGATTACACGAAGGCTTTCAAGGCGACCATCAATGTCAGTGGCAAGATCGTTGCAAGCGGTGACGGTGCCACTGAAGATTTCAGTCTCTCGAACGGTACGCACTTCACCCTGAAAAAGAAGAGCGATATCAAAACGAAAAAAACGGCTGCGGCGGAAGTGGTAGAGAAGGGCGGCAAGACCTATTTCAAGTATACGGTCAAAGTATCGTCGGAGAACGGCACTGCCGGGCAGTTGGTCACAATCGACGATGTGATCACGAACCTTTACAATTTGACCGGCAGCTATGATAAAGACTCTTTCACGCTGACAAAAAAAGGCGGAACCGAGGTTGATCTGACGAGCAAGCTTACATTTGCAGACGATGGCCAGAGCTTTAAGATCGAGAACCTTGAGCCGCTTGATAAGGGTGAGCTTTACGAGCTGACGTATCTTTATGGGGTTAGTGGTGCCAACAACTTTAAAACCGATAAGTGGGGCACGGTCGATAACACCGCGACGGCAAAGTCGGGAGAGAATGTGTCGACCGATCCTGAAAAGAAATCGTTGAGCAGTGATGACATTACGGTTGAGAAGACAGGTAAAATCAATGGAGCTTATAGCTCGGATAAGTCGCTTGGAAAAATCGCGTGGACGGTTACGATCAATAACCCCAATGGCCGCGATTTGAACGGCTATGTAGTTGACGATGCCCTTAAAACCAGCGGAATCACCATCCGTGCGGGTGACAAGGTTAAAATTGAAGAATCGACGGATTCGAATAACTTCCATGACTTCAAAGTTAATGGGATACAGCAGTATGGTGTGATAAAGGAGGGGAAGACAGGCTTTACCTATACATTCCCCGAAGGTTCGAAGGGGACAAAATATCAGTTTATTTACTATACCACCATGCCGGATGGAACGGACGGAACCACGGATGTTATAAATGGGGTAGATGTAAAGAAAGGAGAGAAAGAATACCATGCTGAGGGAACCGTGAAAGACGCGGTGCGAGATTTGCTGGTGCTGAAGAACTCCAGCGGCAAGCTGGAAACGGTCGGCACCGGTAAAATGCAGGAAAAAAAGTGGAGTATTGCAGTCCGCACGGCCGCATCGGTGGGCAAAAAGAGTTCGTTCACCGTAACGGATACATTCCAAAAGCCGACCATTGGTGGCGTGGAAGCAACCGGGCTGAAGCACTATGCCGTCAAGAAAGAGTTGGACGCGCAGTTGAAGAGTGGCATAAAGCTTTACTGGGTCAAAGGTGAAGAGTCCGGTACGACAATGTACAACGGCCCTACAACGACATTCGGCGGCGTCAGCGGCGTAAAGATCGACATTAAATATTACGATGCTGACGGAAATGAGGTAACGGCGGATACCGGTGAAGTGACCTCCTTCAAAATTACGGTTGACTGGAAGGACGCCACGGATGATGACCTTGTGATTACTCAGTTGAATGCGGAACCTTATTCTTCCTATGTGGAAGATGTGAGTTCGCTGGAGGCTGGCAAAACGCTTACGGTGACCAATACGGTTGAATGCGGTGGCAAAGTCGCTTTGAAAGAGTCCAGCTACACCAAACCGGCGGCGGGCAAGGCAGAACTGAAAAAGTATGTTTGCGATAATGCGGATCACGGTTTCTCGAAGAGTGCAACAGTCGAGTATGGAAAGATCATCTGGTTCAAACTGATTTTGAAAAATGTAACAGATGATACCGTAACGGTGACCGATACCTTGCCGAAGGGGCTGAAGTATGAAAACTTTGCTGCGTTCGCTGATACGGGCTGGAAGTGTCCGTACTATGTTGGATTTTCGAAGAGTAAAGAAAGCGGCGTGAATGCCAATGAGAGTTTGTTCCCGTTGAGTGGTCGGAGCAATACGGACGATGCCAGCCGCCGAGGTGAGGGTTATCTTACGGTGGACTCTACTGAGTATGAAAAGAATCAGGAGCAGACGCTGACCTTCACTTTGAAGAACCTAAAAAAGGCGCAGGAAAATAATCCGGAAGGGTACGATATTGCCATCATTTTCGGCGTCCGAGTGGACGATGACAGATGGGAAGATATCGATTTTACCCAACATACTTATACAAACACTGCAAAGTGGAATAAAGAAGACAAAGCAAAGACAGCCGATGTTACGGTAGAACGCACGAATTTCGGCTTGTGGAAGACTGCCAAACAAAGCAGTGATAAGAATGCCGCGACCTATACCGTTGAGATCAACAAGGAGAGCAAGCAGTGGCTGTCTACACTGGGCAGCGAGCTGGAGCTGCACGATACCCTGACGATCCCCGCCGAGATCGATGCCGAGATCAACCGGCAGAGCGTCAAGCTGGAGAAATTTGTCAATTGGACGTGGGTGGATGTAACAACAACCGATCTGCGGAGCTTTACCCTTGAGCCGATGCAGATTGACGGAACGAACAAAGTCTATAAGATGACGTTCACCGTCCCGGATGGCTGCTACTATAAGCTGACGTATGAGTACCGCTTCCTCGTAGGCAGTAGTTTGGGAGCTCAGAAGTTCGAAATCAGCAACAAGGTGGACATGTTCGGGCACGGCGAGATCAAGAGCGGCTATCAGTATGATTATGCGGAAGGCGGCGGCACTGCTTCACAGAAAAACACCAACACCCTGCAATTGCTCAAGGTGGAACGGAACAAGTACAATAACACCTTGCCGGGTGCAACGTTCAAGCTGTCCAAGCGGGATGGCAGCGGTTGGAGTGCGGTCAAGGAAGACTGCACGACGGATGCAAACGGCCAGATCTTGTTCCGGTACGCGGATAGTGTGAATGAAGGTGTTGTAAAGGTTGAACGAGGCGTACTCTACATGCTCGAAGAGACCGCGGCCCCCAACGGTTACATCGGCGACAGCACCCCCCACTATTTCCTGATGCTGGATGCAAATCAGACAAAGGAGAGTGAAGCAATCACCAATGTTGTGCGGAATTCCGGCGTTGCAGAATCGCAGATCACCTTCGTTGCAGCCAACCAGACGGAACAGATGTACGTTGAAAATAATGCAAAGAAGATCACCATCCGTAAAGTGTGGCAGGATGCAAACGGTAAGCAGGAGACAAATGTTTCGCATGACGACATTACCGTTAAACTGACCCGCACGAGCAAGGTGACCGGTGAGGTAGATGCGGATTGGTCGAAGGAAATCACCCTCTCGTCGAGTAAGAACTGGACGTATATCTACCCGGATACCTCGAATAATGATGACCCCTTGGACGACGACTACACCTACGCCGTGGAAGAGGAAATCGTACCGTCTGGCTACAATGTTTCCTATACCGACCAGAATGGCAAGGAAACGCATACCGGCTTTACCAGCGGCGATACCGTGGTCATCAAGAACATGCAAAAGTCCGGCTGGCTGAAGGTCGAAAAGAAGTGGCTTGCTGAAAACGGTAAGACCGCACTGAAAGATGCAGACCTACCGGAGAGCATCACGGTTCAGCTTTATAAGATGAACGCTTCTGGTGGTGGCGAGAAGGTCGATGGTAAAACCTTAAAATTGAACGCTGGCAACTACTGGAAGGGTCAGTTCACCGGTTTGGAGGAAGACGCACGGTATTACGTCGTTGAAGAGCCGCAGGTTGCGGGTTTTAAGGTGACGTACAGCCACACCGACTTGAACCCCGCGCCTACCGGCGCTACCGTGACGGTCACCAACACGAAGAAGCGCACCGAAACGACGCTGGATGTCGTGAAGATGTGGCAGGATTCGGATGATAGCACGCTGACGGAGAATCTGCCGGATAAGATTACGCTGATCCTTTATGAAAAGGGTACAAATCGGGAAATGGCCCGTGGGGAGGTAAGACCGGATGCCGAGGGCAACTGGAAGTATACCTTTACCGGGCTTGACCCGGAGAAGGAGTACTATGTTGGGGAAGTTTCTGTGGATGGCTACGAAGTGGTCAGCGGCACGGGCGAGGGCAATGCGGCCCTGCCCGGTGCCACCATTACTGTGATCAACCGCAAGAATGCCCCCGGCTACGAACTCCCGGCGACCGGTTCCACCGGTACGGCCCCGTACACCACCGCCGGTGCGGTGCTGATGGGTGCCGCGCTGGTGGGTGGATACCGCAGAAAACGCAGACAGGAAAGGAGGGGCGAGTGACCCTCCCGCCCCTGCGGGCGGAGCACAGATCACCACAAGAAGCACAGCTTTTTGGGATTACTTGGAAGCAAGAAGAAGCAACTTAAAAAAAGACTTATTTCACAAGGAGACGATGAAAATGAAACACATGAAGAGATTCATGGCACTGTTTGCCGCGCTGGCCCTCGTGCTGGCGATGGCAGTTCCGGCGTTTGCGGCGGGGACGACGAGCGCTGGTGCAACGACGCCTGAAACGGGCACGATCACGATCAATAATGCGGTCAGTGGCGTGACGTATAAGTTCTATCGCATTATGGAAATTGAGACCCATACAGACGGCGAGCCGTATACGGGTGTTATTTACAAAACGAACACCGCATGGAAAGATTTTGTAAGCGACAACCAGTGGAAAACTTGCTTTAAGGTCAACGCAGATGACACGGTTACTGTTTTAAACAAAGAAGCAGATAATGGTGACTTTGCAAAGAAGTTTGCAGAAGAAGCGGCAAAAGTAGCTAGCGGCAAGACGGTTAATTATAGTGTGCAAGCAACCGGAAGCAAAGTTGTGCAAGAAGTAGAATTGGGTTACTATCTGGTCGTCCCCGATGGTTGGGCTGATGTGAACCCTGTTGTGTGTTCGCTGGGTTCCACAAACCCGAACGTCACCATCAACGAAAAGAACGGCAGCCCGACCATTGACAAGAAAGTCAAGGAAGGCAGTGACTTTGGTGAGACAAACGATGCGGCCATTGGCGATTATGTCGAGTTCCAGCTTACGATCAATGTTGTTGACGGTACGCCGTCAAACTATGTTGTCCATGATACGATGTCTGCTGGCCTGACCTTTGTCAATGATGCCGCGCATTCTCTGAGCATTAAGCGCAAAGATGTCACGCTTGAATCCAGCAACTATCAGGTCGTTACTGAGAACATCACGGATGGCTGTGCGTTTGAAGTGAAATTTAAGAATGATGAGAATGGTAATAGCGTCCTGAAAACCAACGACAAAGTCGTTATTACTTACTGGGCGCAAATCAATGAAAAGGCTCTGATTGGTTCTACTACGGGCAATACGAACAGTGCGATCCTGAAGTATGGTACAGACGGCGAGGCAACATGCAACCCGACCACTACCTATGTCTGGAGCTTTGGCGTGAAGAAGTACACGAAGGGCAGTGACAATAGTGAAGTCTCGCTGGCCGGTGCAAAGTTCCAAGTTAAGAGCGGAGATAAGGTTGCTTCCTTCAAATATGACAGCACCAACAATGTTTACAAGCTTGCGGGCTGGGATGTTGCGGATGCAACAGGTCTGATGAAAGTAGTTGAAACCCCGGCAAGTGGTGAGATCAAGTTTGAGGGTCTGGACTCTGGTACTTACACTCTGGAAGAGGTTGAAGCACCCAAGGGCTATAATAAGCTCGATAAGGCAATTGAGTTCAAGATTGCTGGGACAACGGACACCAACATGGGTCAGGTTTCTTATGGTACGGACAGCACCGGCACCATCAAGGTTCTGAACAACGCAGGTACGACTTTGCCTACGACCGGCGGCATCGGCACCACGATCTTCTATCTGATCGGCGGCGGGCTGATGGTTGCAGCGGCCGTGCTGCTCATCGCGAAGAAGCGCATGGAAAACAAGTAAAACCAACCGGGAGCCGACCGCTCCCCCGAAATAAGAGGGCATCTGCCCCGAACCTATCCTTATAACATTAGGGAGTAGCCCATGAAAAAGAATCGCAGCAACATCATTTTAATATTGATCTTTCTCGTGGGTCTATCCGTGATGTTATATCCGACCGTCAGTGACTATATCAACCAGAAAAACCAGTCGCGCGCTGTGGCGAGCTACTCGGAAGAGGTTGAAAACCTGTCGGACGTGGACTATCAGGCCTATTTTGACGCCGCCGACGACTACAACCGGCGGCTGGCCGAAACGCCCGATGCCTTTTACCGGCCCGAAGAGGTGAGCGGCTACACCGACACCCTCGACGTCTCCGGTACCGGCATCATGGGGTACATCACCATCTCCAAGATCGGCGTGGAGCTGCCCGTTTACCACGGCACCAGCGACGGCGTCTTGCAGGTGGCGGCGGGCCATCTGGAGGGCAGCAGCCTTCCGGTGGGCGGCGCGGGCACCCACGCCGTCATCTCGGCCCACCGCGGGCTGCCCAGCGCCAAGCTCTTCACCAATCTGGACGAGCTGGAAGTGGGCGACACCTTCACCATCACGGTGCTGGACCGGGTGCTGACCTATGAGGTCGATCAGATCTCCATCGTCCTGCCCACCGAGACCGATCTTTTGCAGCCGGTGGAGGGCAAGGACTACGTCACCCTGATGACCTGCACCCCCTACGGCATCAACACCCACCGCCTTCTGGTGCGCGGCAAGCGGATCGAGAACGCGGAAAACCAGAAACACATCCGCGTAACGGCGGACGCGCTCCGCATCGAGCCCATTATCGTGGCCCCGGCACTGGCTGTGCCCATGCTGCTGGTAATGCTGGTGGTCATGCTGGCCGTGCCGCATCTGCGCAAACGCAAAAATCAGCGAGAGGAGAACCATCATGAAGAGCATCCGTAAACGGCTGGCCGCTGTGCTTGCGGCGCTGACCCTGTTGGTGTGGTGCGCGGCTCCGGCCTTTGCCCTCGAAGTGGTCGATCTGAGCCGCACCGGTTCCATCAAGGTGTCGCTCTACGACAGCGAAACATCCGAGGCGGTGGGCGGCGGCACGCTGACCCTGTACCGCGTGGCCAAGGTCCAAAAGGACAACGCCAACCTGAGCTTTGTGTACACCAACGGCTTCGAGGACTGCGGCGTGGAGCTGGGGGATCTGTCGGAGGGGGAGCTGGCGGGCCGGCTTGCCGAGAAGATCGCCGCCACTGCCGAGTCCACTACCGTGGAGGTCAGCGACCTCGGCGTAGCCGAGTTCGGCGACCTTGAGGTGGGCCTGTATCTGGTCGTTCAGACCACGGCGGCGGAGAATTACAACGTCATCAACCCGTTCCTTGTGTCAGTCCCTATTCAGGAGAACGGCAGCTACGTCTACGATGTGGACGCCCTGCCCAAGGTCGGCACTGCGGCCAAGAAGACCCCCGAACCCCCCGACACGCCCGACACCCCGGACACTCCGGACACCCCCGATACCCCCGACAAGCCGGAGGAGGAGAACCCGAATACCCCGGTGGCTCCCGGCCCGGACAACCCGGACGGCTGGGTCCTCGGCGACCACGGTGAGAAGAACTACCCGAACCCGGACAACCCCAACGGCCATGTCATGGGTGCCCATGGTCTGCCCCAGACCGGCCAGCTGAATTGGCCGATCCCGGTGCTGGCAGTGACCGGCGTGGTGCTGGTGGCGGCGGGAATCAAGCTCAAGAAGGGAACCCGCAAGGATGAAAAGTAAGCTGGGCACCCTCTTCATTGCGCTGGGGGTGCTGGCGCTGCTGGGGGCTGCGGGCCTCTTCGGCTACAACCAGTGGGACAATGCCCGCGCCGAGAAGGCGGCGGATGCCGTGCTGAACCAGTTGGAAGAGACCCTTGAGCAGCCCAAGACCATCCTGCCCGGCGAGAGCGAAGCGGCGTCGGCCGCTGCCGAAGAGCCCGCCGAGGAAGAAGCGGACGGTATGACCGTCACCTTTATTGACGGCTACGATTACATCGGCTATGTCTCCATCCCGTCCACCGGGCTGGCGCTGCCGGTGATGAAGCAGTGGAGCTATCCCGGCCTGAAGATCGCGCCGGGGCGGTATGCCGGTTCCCTTGCCGCCGACGATCTGGTGGTGGCGGGCCACAACTACGCCCGCCATTTCAGCCCTATCAAGAACTTGGCCGTCGGCACCGAGGTGCTGTTCGTGGACATGGACGGCAAAACGTGGCACTACGAGGTCAGCGCGGGGGAGGTCCTGCAGCCGACCCAGATCGAGAAGATGACCGTCAAGTCCTCCGGCGACGACTGGGACTTGACCCTCTTCACCTGCACCACCGGCGGTCAGGCGCGGTATGCGCTGCGCTGCGTCCGCACCGACAAGTAAATCAGACCCAAAATGTACTCGCTTTCCCGCTGGAAGGCGAGTATTTTTGTGTTATCCGACTGGGAAAGGGGATCGCACATGGAAGATTGGGTCCGCAGTCTGTTTGGGCTGGCCGGTGGGCTGGCGCTGTTTTTGTACGGCATGACGACGAGGATCTTGAATATTATTCAGTATAATGGAGATGTTCATATCGTTTTTTACTGGAAAGGTAATGCTTTTCTATGGAATAACACTGATTATAAAAGAGAAAAGTAAT
>ERZ1031347.897-NODE-897-length-12603-cov-9.165285_pt1 | contig 12603 bp, 10 predicted proteins | sample MGYA00517106_ERZ1031347 | MGnify/ENA primary metagenome ERZ1031347 (study PRJEB33719, sample SAMN04261392) | wastewater metagenome | biome: periurban shantytown; feature: human; material: feces | host: Homo sapiens | place: Peru: Lima | collected 2012-07-19 ...
TTAGATGTATATTTCTACATTTTTTTAAATTTAACACAAATTTTAGTATACTGTGAAACGCGAAAATTGTCAATAAAAGCAAGCTATACAATAAAAGGATATGAGGTTTACTCATATCCTTTTATTATTTATATTATCAAAATAAATATACTCATACTATCAGATAAATATAAGATATTAGTAAAACTTGTGTAAATAAAAAATGCAAAAGTTTTGTAAGAGAGTTGTCAATTACTTTCTATAATCATAGACATATATAAGTACACATGATATAATGAATAAAAATTCTTAGGAGTGCTTGTTATGAAAAAAACAAAATTTATTTTAACTTTATCTTTTACTGCATTAACTTTGCTCAGTACTGGTATTGTTACCTCTGCAATAACTTCTCCAAACGGAAATGAAAATCAAGCTTTTTATACTGTGCCAACAAAAGACGGTGAAAAGACGTATCAAGTAAATGATATATCGGCTTTCGAAAATTTTGAACCAAATCCCGAGGAAGATAAACTTAAAGAGGAAGTTGTCCAAAAATACAAAAAGGGAGATCTAAAATCCTTAAATGTTGCAAATATATCCGATATAGATCTTAGCTTAGATGAAATAGATGCTAAGTATGAAGCCGAGGAAGAAGAAAGCAATAAAAACGACCTCAAGGCTTATGAAATTTTAAGCAAATACAAAGGCTCGAAATATGCAAGAACAACGTTCATCACAGATTATGAGCTTGACTTGACATATATGAGAGAAATGGTAACTCTTATCGAAAGCAACACTCTTCCTAAGGACGAGGCCGATGTTCTTTATAGATATGTTTCAAGAAGAGCATATTGGATAACAGATGAAAATACAGCCAAAGAATTTGAGAAGTGGATGCTTGGATAATAATGGGGTAAATAATATGAAAAAAGTTATAATTCCCGCTCTTTTAATACTATCAGCTTGTATTTTATCAGCTTGCTCTAAAAATGAAAATACAGAGAAGTATATTTATGAAACTACAGCATATCAATATATAAATGACCCGAACCATAAGGAGCTTCAAACAAAATGTGAAGACAAGGAACAGATTGAAATTGCAAAAAAGATAATCAAAGACTCTGAAAAGGCTTTCAAAATAAGTCTTCAAGAGGCTTCTGATCGTGACTTAGGAGCGTGTTCAGCATATTGTCCGGATAAAACAGTGCTAGATAATGCAAGTACAACTAATGTTTCTATCGAGTATTTGAACACAAAGCAAGACGGTGACAGTGGATATATTTGGGTTAAATATACTGCGGAATATCTTGATGGTTATGGTGAAGGATTTAAGGGAAGTTATGATGTAGTATCAAGATGGGAAATAAAGAAAGAAAACAACGAATGGAAAGTCACTAAAATAACAGAAGCAATATAACAAAACACCTCGGTCGATTTAATTGACCGAGGTTTTGTTTTATTTAATCATATTTAAGAAATACTGGTGAACGCTTGTGTCATCAGTAAGCTCTGGGTGGAAAGATGTAGCAAGCTGATTGTCTTGACGAGCCGCAACTATATTTCCGTTTACTGTTGCGAGAACATCAACACCTTCTCCAACGCTTTCGATATATGGAGCACGAATGAATACCATAGGTACTTCACCGATACCCTTAACATCAGAAACTGTTTCAAAACTTCCAAGCTGTCTGCCATAGGCATTTCGCTTAACGGTAATATCCATAGTGCCAAAGTATACATTCTTATCGTTAGAAAGATTATTCGCAAGAAGAATCATACCTGCGCAGGTTCCATAGACAGGAAGCCCGTCAGCAATTTTCTTTTGGAGAGTATCAAATATATCAAGCTCTTTCAAAAGCTTGCCCATAGTTGTGCTTTCTCCGCCCGGAAGAATAAGACCATCAAAATGCTTATCTAAATCAGCTTTTCGGCGAATCTCAAAGTATTCGACACCAAGCTTTTCCAGTATCTGCTCATGCTCAAAGAAAGAGCCTTGAACTGCAAGAACTGCAATAACCATTATCTGCTCTCCATTATTACTTTGATTTCATCAGGATTGATACCAACCATAGCTTCGCCGAGGTCCTCAGAAAGCTCTGCAAGAACAGCAGGATTGTTGTAGTTTGTAACAGCCTTTACGATAGCTGCTGCACGCTTCTCAGGGTTGCCTGACTTAAAGATACCTGAACCAACGAATACGCCCTCTGCACCAAGCTGCATCATAAGTGCAGCGTCAGCAGGAGTTGCAACACCACCAGCAGAGAAGTTGACAACTGGAAGCTTGCCATTTTCGTGTACAAATTTAACGAGGTCATAAGGAACAGCAAGCTCTTTAGCTGTATTGAAAAGCTCGTCCTCACGCATAGACTGAATCTTTCTCATCTCGCTCTGGATAGTTCTCATATGACGAACAGCTTGAATAACATCACCTGTACCAGCTTCACCCTTTGTACGAATCATAGATGCACCCTCAGCAATTCTTCTGAGAGCCTCGCCAAGATTTCTTGCACCGCAAACGAAAGGAACCTTGAACTTTGTTTTGTCAATATGATATGTGTCATCAGCTGGAGAAAGAACTTCACTTTCATCTATATAGTCGATTTCGAGAGCCTCGAGAATCTGAGCCTCAACGAAATGGCCAATTCTTGCCTTAGCCATAACAGGAATAGAAACTGCTTTTTGAATACCCTTAATCATCTTAGGGTCGCTCATTCTTGAAACGCCGCCTGCTGCTCTGATGTCAGCTGGGATTCTTTCGAGAGCCATAACTGCACAAGCACCTGCTGCCTCTGCAATTTTAGCCTGTTCAGGGGTAGTAACGTCCATAATAACGCCACCCTTGAGCATTTGAGCGAGATTTTTATTAAGACCGTATCTGTTTTCTGACATAATATTAAAACTCCCTTATATTTTATAAAATAACATCTCAAGCCTGTGCACACGACCTACGAAACGTTTACATAAGCTCATTATAACTGAAACTGTCACTATTACAATGCACAGATTTTATATTTTTAAGGAGTACAGTTTTATAATTATCAAGTAAAATCATTAAATTTCGGCAAATTTTAATTATTGTTTCTTATAGTATCAATTAATACGATTAACGCTTCAACCTGTTCATCTGTCAGTCCTGATGTATCTATTTCTCTTTTTATCTCAACACCTAAGAGAAAGTCTGTTGAAACTTTAAATATTCTTGCGATTTTTATTAAAACATCATATGCAGGATAACGCAGTCCGTTTTCATAGGCACTTATTACAGATTTTGTAAGTCCTAAAAGGTCTGCGAGCTGTTGTTGAGTAAGCTTTTTTTATTCTGAGTGTTTTCAATCTGTTTCCAAAATTCACCAATCTGACACCGCCTCTCACTGAAATTATATTTTTATATAGTATTCATTTGGTACATTTTATCAACTAATAATTGAAATAGTTAATTTTTTATGATACAATCTCATAAAGCAAGCCAAAGGATATTATCCGTTAATCATACGGTAATAATATAGGCTGTTTTCAGTCCAAAACAAAAAATTTTTTAGGAGGTATTATTTATGGAAAAAAGTAAAAAAATGGCAGCACTTATTTTAGCAACTATGCTTGCGGTAAGCAGTTCATCAGCAATGGCTGTTACGGTTTTGGCGGAGGAAGACACTGCGGTTGCATATTCTTCTTCAGACACCGAAAGCTGGAGTGAGTATGACTATCAAATCCTTGATGATGGCACAATTGAAATTATATATTATTATGGTTGTGATGAGGTAATTATTATTCCAAGTGAGATTGATGGTAGAAAGGTTACGGGTATAAAAGGATTTAATCTTTCAAACAAGGAAAATATTAAAAGTATAACAATACCTGACGGCGTAACAAGCATAGGAGATAGCGCCTTTTCTGGTTGCAGAAGCTTAACAGATATAACAATACCTGACAGTGTAACAAGCATAGGAGATAGCGCCTTTTCTGGTTGCAGAAGCTTAACAGATATAACAATACCTGACGGTGTAACAAGCATAGGAGATAGCGCCTTTTCTTGTTGCAGAAGCTTAACAGATATAACAATACCTGACAGTGTAACAAGCATAGGATGTGAAGCCTTTTATAATTGTAGTAGCTTAACAAATATAACAATACCCGACGGCGTAACAAGTATAGAAAGTGAAACATTTTATAACTGTCAAAGCCTTTCAAATATAGATATCTCAAATAGTCTTATAAGTATAGGAATGGATGCATTTGCTCATTGCAAAAATTTGAAAAATATAAAAATACCAGATAGTGTAACAACCATTGAGCTTGGAGCGTTTAATGACACACTGTGGTATAACAATCAACCTGATGGATTGTTATATGCTGGAAAAGTTTTATATTTATACAAAGGTGAAATGCCTGAAAATACAAAAATCACTTTAAAAAATGATACTTCTGGAATTGCTGATAATGCATTTAGTTATTGTACCAATCTTACAAACATAAAAATTCCAGACAGTGTAACAATCATCGGAGCATGGGCTTTTTTTAGTTGTCCAAATCTTACAGCTATAGAGATTCCAAGCAGTGTAATAGGTATAGGCGTTTATGCATTGTTGGGATGTGGAAATCTTACCATATATGGCAATATCGGAAGCTACGCTGAGAGCTATGCTAATACAAATGTTATACCATTTGTAGATATTAACAAAAAAATTACAACATTAACAAGCAAGGTTGATAACATATCCGTTAATGGTACTTTTGATGACGGTGTAACACTCAATGTAGAAGAAGCCACTGTTAAAAATGCTGTAAAAGCTTATAACATAACTCTAAAAGATGAGAACGGCAACACTATTCAGCCAAGCGGAGAAATAACAGTTTCGATTCCAAGCGATAAAGCAAACTGCAAGGTATATTTGATAAAGGAAGACGGCACAAAGGCTGATATGAATGCAGCCTATAATAATGGTAACTATGAATTTACTACTGACCGTCTTTCTATCTATGCTTTGATTGCTGATACAAGTGAGCCAAGCAATGAGCCAAGCAATGAGCCAAGCAATGAGCCAAGTAATGAACAAAGCAATACTATAAGTGATTCAAGCAAATCAAATAGTGATACAAATAATACAGATAGTAGTAAAATCCTAAGCGAAACAGGCAAAAATGGTGTAGAAACTGGTGACAGCAACAACTTATTTGCTATAGCGGCAATGCTTACTGGTGCAATTACCGCTGTCTCAACAATTATATTTAAGAAAAAGCGTACCTAATATATAAATCAAATATTTTCAGCTACAAAAATCCCACAGCTTCAATCATATGGAGCTGTGGGATTTCTTTATGAATATTTAATTGTTCTAATTTCTCTTAGGCTGCCTTGCTTGATTCAGCCTTTGAACTCTCTGGCTTACTTGACTCTGCCTTTGAGCTTTCTTCCTTACTTGATTCTACCTTTGAAACTTCGCTTGTTTCATTTGCAGGTGCGTCAGGCTCGCTTGAATCTACTGAATAAATCTCTACATCTGAAAGAATGACATCCATACCTGAACTTCCGCTACCCTTAGAATAAACAAGCTTAATTGTAAGTGTGTCTACATCTTTTATATTAACCGCAAAGTTAATAGGCTCAGATTTATTTGTAAGAACTTCACTCTTATAAAGTGTCTTCTTATCGCCTACAACTTCAAAATGTGCTCTTGTGTCGCTCGAAATACTGCTATAATTATTATCCTTAACTGCTATTATGCCTTTAATCTTCTTATAGCCCTTATTAACATACATCTCTGCATACGCATTTTCGTGATATTTAGAAACAGACATTGTGCAGACATTATCGCTATTATACTCATTGCCTGAAATATCCTTAGAACCACTCTGGTATCTATAGAAATAATCTGAATTTGAGCTACTGAAACTAATATCCTGAAGCTTAACAGGAATTTCTTTATTCAGCTTTTCAAGCTGAGCATTGAGTTTAGTATAGTTATCACTGCCCTCATCGAACATATTCTTAATATTGACAATCAGATCAAGTGCATTTTCATAATCTTTATTGTTGAAATACTCGTCTGATTTCTTGATAATCTCATCTACATATGTAGCTATTTGTGCATTGATTTTCTCGTCATTTGTGAGATAATTATCATCTAAAGCATTTTGAAGGTCTGAAATTGCATATTTATACTCGCCATTATCAAATTCTTCTTTTGCCTCATCAAGATATTCCTGACGAATACCATCAATAGCCTTTGCCCTTTGCTCCTGAGCCTTTTTATAGTTAGCTGTATCCTTTTTTAATACTTCGTCATAGTAATAGATTGCATTACTATATTCCTTCTTTTTAAGATACTCATCACCTTGTTTGAGGTAATCTGCTGATGACTTGAGTTCTCTTATTTCTGACCTTACTTCGCTAAGTGAGGTTTCATAAGACATCGGTAAATCAGAAATATCATCAAGCTTATCCATTGCAGTATCATAGTCCATAGAACCATCATCATAAGCTTTTCTAACAGCGTCAACCTGAGCTTGAATAGCATCTATGACAGCTTTATTATCAGAAAGTGCTTTATAGTTATCGTAATAAAGTTCATTTGCCGTCTTATATTCACCATTATTAATAGCATTAATCATCTTATTAACTGGGTTATTTGCATTAGAAACCAATATACATATAACGATTACCGCCGCAATAATTACTGCTAAAACGACAGAGCCAATTATAATCATCTTTTTGTTAATTTTAAAATTGGATTTCTTAGGCTGTTGTGCCATCTGCTGTCCATTTGGCATAGCATAAGGATTTTGCTGTAAATATTGATTTGTCTGTGTCTGCTGTGCATATGGATTCTGCTGAGGCTGTTGAATCTGCTGTGCATATGGATTTTGCTGAGGCTGTTGTGAGTATGGGTTCACTTGAGGCTGTTGGGCTTGCTGAGTGTATGGATTTGCCTGTGGCTGCTGAGGCTCAGCAACTGCAGCTGCTGTTTGTTGTGCAGCAACCGTTTCTGCCTGAGCAGCTTGCTCTGAATTTTGTGCAGAAGCTTCTGGCTCTGCTTGGCTTACATTTTGTTCAGGTATAGGCTGTGTAGCAGGGAACTCAACTCTTTTGCCACAGTTTTGGCAAAACATATCGTTATCTGCTATTTTTGCTCCACAATTTTCGCAAAACATCAAAAATCAACTCCTAAATATATAATCATAGTATTTTTTATATAATACTACGATTCTAATTATAATTTTCTCAATAATATTTGTCAAGCAAAGAGCGTTAGTGATTTTGCCGATTTTTAACATAGCTTTTATGCAAAAATCTACTACAAAAAATATTGAAAATAAAAAGAAAAATTCATCAGAAAAGCAAAGTTAATTTTTTGAAAAATATATTCCAAAATCGCATTGGGTATGTTATACTAAAATCGTATGATTATAATTAATCTACAATACTTAGTGATGGATATATAATGTTCAGGAATAAAAAATTTTTAAGGAGTTGCACAAATGGTATTTGCAGATTTGTTCTTTATCTACTTTTTTCTGCCCTTGTGCCTTATTTGTTATTTCGCGGCTAAAAAGCTCGAAACAAGAAACAAGGTGCTAATAGTATTTTCTCTCATCTTCTATGCATGGGGAGAGCCTATCTGGATAATTCTTCTCTTATTTAGTGCGGCGTTCAACTGGATAATGGGTATGCACATAGGTGCTAACCGAAATAAACCAAGAGGTAAGATATTTATAGCTGCGGCTATATCTGTCGATATACTTCTTCTTTTGATATTCAAGTATACTGGCTTCTTCGCAGAAACCTTTAACGGTATTTTCCACGCATCAATTCCTGTTCCACAGATTGCCTTACCGATAGGTATAAGCTTCTATACCTTCCAGGCAATCTCATATGTTCTCGATTGTTATTGGGAGAATGTTAAGCCTCAAAGACAATTCAGTAAATTCCTACTTTATCTGTCACTTTTCCCACAGCTTATCGCTGGTCCTATTGTTCGATATAGTGTTGTTGAGCAAGAGGTTTCTAAGCGTAGAGTTACTGCAACCGACCTCAGCGAAGGTGCATTGAGAATTATTGTTGGTTTAGCAAAGAAAGTTATTATTGCAAATAACCTCTATGCTATCGTAACACAATTCTTTGGTCAAGATATTTCTACACTTTCCACTCTTGGAACATGGTATACTGTTATAGTATATTCAATGTATGTATATTTTGATTTTAGTGGATATTCAGATATGGCTATCGGTCTTGGCAGAATGTTCGGCTTCCATTTTGACGAAAACTTCAAGTATCCATTTGCCTGCAAGACTATCGCAGAATTCTGGCAGAGATGGCATATTTCCCTTGGTTCATTCTTTAGGGATTATCTCCTCTATGTTCCTATTTTCGGCAAGAATAGAAAATATTTCAGCCTTTTCCTTGTATGGTTCTGCACAGGTATGTGGCATGGTGCTGCATGGAACTTCATTCTATGGGGACTTTACTTCGGCTTCTTCATTTTCTTTGAGCAAAAGCTCGGCAAAAAACGAATAAAGAAGTGGCCACTATGGTGGAAGCACATTTATAGCAAGCTTGTTATTATAATCGGCTTCGGCATATTCTACTTTGAGGATATGGGACAGCTTGGACAGTTCTTCCTCAATATCACTGGTATAAGCATGATTTCAAACGGAAGTCCGTTTGCAGACCAGCTCACTTGGAACTCCTTTGTAAATAACTGCTTCCTTATTATTTTTGCAATGGTTGCTTGTATGCCTGTTCTCCCTGCTATCAAGAAATTCTTCTTCGAGAACAGAAACAACACAATCTATGCTCTTGGCAGAATGGGTTCAACCGTATGCTGTGGCGTACTCCTTGTAATATCAAGTATTTTGCTTGTTGATTCTACAAATAACCCATTCCTCTACTGGAGATTCTGATTTAAACCTCGATTTGTGACATACTGAAAGGACTGTTAATATGCAAGATGACAGACAAAGACCACAGCCTGCACGAAGACAGAACGGTATGAGCAGACGAGCCTTAGAAAATGGCTTTTCGACCATATCCGTACTTATTCTGATACTTCTTATGGTTATTGGTGTAGGTTTTTTAATATTCTTTCCACGCTCTAAGCAATCTGTTATTGAAAAGCGTGAATTGACAACTTTTCCGAGCTTCTCCTTTGCCAGCTACTTTAGTGGGGAGTTTACTGCTGGCGTAACAAAATGGTATGATGACACTGTTCCATATCGTGATGACTTCAAGAATATGGGCAACAATATCAAGGGACTTTTTGGCATTACAACCAATGATACTGCTATTATTATAGGTAAACCCGTTAAGCCTGTTAAGAATAACAGCAGCTCAAGCAAGCCTGAAGCCTCAAAATCAGACACAACAAGCAAGAGTGATACCTCTACAGCAAGCCAGAGTGAGGAAACCTCTGAAAAAGACCAGAAGGACTTCCGCCAAGAAGAGGCTGAGGGCGGTTACGAAAACGGTATGCTCATTATAAACCAAGACGGTCATTGGCGTGGACTTGAGCTTTTCGGCAATGGTTCTGGCAACAACTATGCCTCAAGCCTTAATGAGCTTAATAAACAGCTTGGTGGCAAGGTTAAGGTTTATTCTATGCCAGCACCTCTTGCAAGTGAATTCTATACTCCTGCTAACTTTGCAGACTATTCTGCAAGCCAAGAGGATTGCTTTAATAATATCGCCTCTAAGCTTGATGAAGGCATAACTTCGGTTAATATTTCAAGTGTTCTCAGAAAGCATACAGAAGAGCCAATTTACTGCCGTACAGACCATCACTGGCAGGCACTTGGTGCATACTATGCTTCAGAGGCTTTTGCAAAGACTGCTGGTGTAGATTTCGCTGATATAAGCAAGTATAAAAAGGTCGATACTGAAGGTTATGTTGGTACTCTTTATGCGTTCTCAGGCGATTCAAGACTTCTCAACGACCCTGAAACCTTCACCTACTATGAGCCATCAGCTAAGTATACAACCTACTATTACGACCAAAGCTTTAATTACCAAGGCAGTTGGGCATTGCTCAATGAGGTTGATGTTGCAAACTCTTACCTCAGATATATGGGCGGTGACAGCTATGTTGTCAAGGTTAAAACTGCTGTAAACAATGGCAGAAAGCTGGTTGTCGTTAAGGATAGCTACGGCAACGCTGAAATTCCATTCTACACAAGTTCCTTTGAGGAAATTTATGTAGTTGATGTAAGATACTTCGAGAGAAATCTTGTAAACTTCATTAAGACAGTTGGGGCAACAGATGTTCTCTTCACAATGTCAGCATATTCAGTTGTCGGTGATAATGCAGACAATATTGCAAATCTTATAACTCAGGATTCATCAAGCACAATAGTTGATGAACAGGTCGCTAAAAAAGAGGAAGGCACCGACTAATCACAAAGTTTATGCACCCATAGCTCAAGTACTTAGCTGTGGGTGCATAAGACTATCAAAAACTATTTATTTAGATAGGTGTTCATCGCAATATAAGGAGGTAAATAAAATGCAGGAATTGAATTATCCATTCGACCCGTCATATATCATTAAGAAACGCAAGTCTATTAAGCGTGAATTACTTGCAGATGGTTCGGCAAGAATCAAAAAGAAAATCGCCGTTTTTGGTGGTTCTACAACAAACGAAATTATAAATACTCTTGAGCTTTTTCTGCTCAATGCTGGTATAGAAGCTGAATTTTATGAGTCAGAATATGCACAGTATGAACAGGACGCTGTTTTTCCAAGTGAAGAGCTTATCTGCTTTAAGCCCGATATTGTCTTTGTTCATACAACAAACCGTAATATCCGCAATCTTCCTGAGGTTACAGACAGCAAAGAAATTGTTGATGAAAAGCTAAAGGCTGAATTTGCCCGTTTCGAGAATATCTGGAACAGCATAAGAGATAAGTTTCATTGTCCTATCATTCAAAATAACTTTGAAATGCCATTCTATCGCCTTATGGGCAACAAGGATTGCTCAGATTATCGTGGCAGAACGAATTTTATAAGCCGTCTTAATCAGGCTTTTTACGATTTCGCAGAAAAGACCGAGGGCTTCTATATCAACGATATTAACTATCTTTCCGCCGATTACGGTTTGAAAGAATGGTCGAATCCAAGCTTCTGGAATATGTATAAGTACGCTATGTGCTTTGAGGCTATTCCATCCTTGGCTTTCTCTGTGTCTAATATCATTAAGTCTATTTTCGGCAAGAATAAAAAGGCTCTTGCCCTCGACCTCGATAACACCCTTTGGGGCGGAGTTGTCGGTGATGACGGCGTAGACGGAATAGAAATCGGTCAAGAAAATGGCGTTTCACAATCTTATTATGAATTCCAAAGCTACATCAAACAGCTTAAATCTCTCGGAATAATTCTCACTGTATGCTCAAAGAATGACCACGAAAACGCTATCGCAGGACTTAATCACCCTGAGGGCGTACTCAAGCCAGATGACTTTATAATCATCAAGGCAAACTGGGAAAACAAGGACAGAAACATTGCAGAAACCGCCGCAGAGCTTAATATTCTGCCTGAAGCTATTGTTTTTGTTGATGATAACCCAGCCGAAAGAGAAATTGTCAAGGCACAGTTAAAGGGTGTACAAGCTCCTGTGATGGATTCTGTCGAAAACTACATCACTACAATAGACAGAAGCGGATTTTTCGAGGTTACTACATTTAATGAGGACGACCTCAAGCGTAATGAAATGTACAAGGAAAATGCTATGCGAAATGCACAGCAAGCCTCTTTCGCTGATTACGGCGAATATCTCAAGAGCCTTGATATGAAGGCAACTATCGGCGATTTTATTCCTGTATATATAGCAAGAATTACACAGCTTACTAATAAGAGCAACCAGTTCAATCTTACTACAAAGCGTTATACACAGACTGAAATGGAAGAAGTCTGGCACAGCCCGAATTATATCAGACTTTACGGAAAGCTTATTGATAAATTCGGTGATAATGGCGTTGTTTCAGTAGTTATTGGCGAAAAGCGTGAAGATACACTTCATATCGACCTTTGGCTGATGAGCTGTCGAGTATTAAAGAGAGATATGGAACAGGCTATGCTCGATACTCTCGTAGAAAAATGCCGTCAGAATGGCATTTCTAAAATCAGAGGATATTATTATCCAACAAAGAAAAACGGAATGGTTCGTGAGCTTTACGGAACATTTGGCTTTGCAAAGATAAGCGAAGATGAAAATGGTAATACCGTTTGGGAGCTTCCAATAGAGGGCTATGAAAATCAGAACCGTTATATTGAGGTTTCCGATAACGAGTAAATATATTTGAACTAACAAAGGAGATAATAGCTATGACAGGAAATGAAATTTTCGCAAGACTTAATGAGGTTTTCAGAGATGTATTTGATGATGACAGTATCGTTGTAAAGCCTGCAACAACAGCAGACGATATTGAAGATTGGGATAGCCTTGAGCATATCACACTTATCTCAGCAGTTGAGAAGGAATTTGGTATGAAGTTCAAGATGGGCGAAATTTCTTCAATGAAGAATGTCGGCGAAATGGCACACATCATCGCAGCAAGAGCAACAAAGTAATTAGCTAGCAAACTACCCTTAGACAATTAAAATTTAGGTCAAGCCTTTTTAAAGGCTTGCGGTTTCCA
>ERZ1031347.899-NODE-899-length-12600-cov-9.898127_pt1 | contig 12600 bp, 8 predicted proteins | sample MGYA00517106_ERZ1031347 | MGnify/ENA primary metagenome ERZ1031347 (study PRJEB33719, sample SAMN04261392) | wastewater metagenome | biome: periurban shantytown; feature: human; material: feces | host: Homo sapiens | place: Peru: Lima | collected 2012-07-19 ...
GCGCCTTCCTGTGAGGCCAAACGGCCCGCGCCGAAGGCGCAGGATGGATCCACGAGGCGGTGTGAAAGACTATGTGAGGCTATAAGTCTTCCACCTGTCATGAGGGCCGAAGTGGAGGGATCTTTTTTGCAGAGCGGTAAATCGTGAGCGAGGGAAAGGCGAAAAAGGAAGCACCAAGGTGTCATTTGAGTGAGGGCGCATGTGTGCATATGGCGGCAGTGCAAGAAAGATCCCTCGGCTGCGCTCGGGATGACGGTGTTTGGGGAGCGGATAGGTTCAAAAGGGTGGTGTGCCGCCTGTTTAGAAGATGGTATTCTCGTATCGCAGCCTTCCCCTCTAGGGGAAGGTGCCCCGCAGGGGCGGATAGGGTGACTATGGCATGAAAGACAGTTGGTAGTACAGGAGAAAGAGAGGCGCATTTGTGCTGCATACGAAAGCACCCTATCCACCGCTGATGCGGTCCCCCTTCCCCATGCGGGGAAGGCTTGTATGGTAGCGGCTTCACCGCCTTTTTTATTGGAGCGATGCCAGAAAGCGGCTTTTTAGTCACCAGTCACTCCTAGGATAAGAAGGTGCGTAAAATGCAAGAGGGGTCCTTGCGAAAAATGAGCGATCGGGCTCTCTTAGGGCGTTTTTTGTCATCTTACCTGTGCTATACTAAAGAAAAAACAGTTTGGCAGGAAGAAAAGCTGAACCGCAGAGGGGGTATATGTGATGCGATCTATTCTTGGTTATAGAATAACTTTATATCATTTTTGCTCATGTAGTTATATTTTGTTCTTATTGTCTGATAAAATGAAAGAAAATGATCAGCATTTCTCTAGGTTTTATTAGCAGACGTAGAGGGGGACCCTATGAAAAACACGATGGAAAAGTCTGAATACAAGGCCATTCTTCATTCGAAGCGGGCCAATATTTATTATCTTTCGAAATGCCGTGTGATGCAGAAGGATGGACGGGTCCTCTATTTGACGGAGACAGAGAAAGGAAATGCGTATTGGAATATCCCGATCGCGAATACGACCGTGATCCTTTTGGGAAATGGCACCTCCATTACGCAGGCGGCGATGCGCCTGCTCTCCGGGGCGGGGGTACTTGTTGGATTTTGCGGTGGTGGTGCGACGCCGCTCTTGGCCGGGACAGAGATCGAGTGGTTGAATCCACAAAATGAATATCGCCCGACGGAATATGTGCAAGGATGGCTGTCTTTCTGGTTTGATGAGAAGAAACGGCTGTCTGCTGCCAAAGAATTTCAAAGAAAGCGCTGCGCTTTTATCGAAAGAGTTTGGGAAAAGGATGAGGATCTGCAGGATGCGGGTTTCTATGTGGATGATATGGAAATCGAAATGGCGATCCAGGAATATCGACGCATGATCGAGCAGGCGAAAAGCGTGACGGAGCTTTTAAGCAGCGAGGCGCGTTTCACGAAAGAGCTTTACAAGTATGCGGCACATGCCGTGGGTCTTTCCGGATTTACAAGAGATCACTCGGGAGAAGATCAGGCGAATGCTTTCCTGAATCATGGAAACTATCTGGCGTATGGTCTATCTGCTGTGACATTGTGGGTGCTTGGCATTCCACATGGCTTTGCTGTGATGCACGGAAAGACGAGGCGGGGAGCGCTGGTCTTTGATGTGGCAGATCTGATCAAGGATGCTGTGGTTCTCCCATGGTCATTTATCTGCTCTTCGCAAAATGATACGGAGCAGCAGTTTCGTCAGCAGCTGCTGCAAAAATTCACGGAGCATCAAGTGCTTGATTTCATGTTTGGTGAAGTCAAAAGCGTCAGCCAGCATTTCGGCGAGAGAAGGTGATGCCGCATGATGGTCATCTTTATCAGTCAAAGCGAGAAGAAGGCGGTCCTTACTGTACGGAAGATTCTGGACTCGTTTGCTGATCGCATCGGGGATGATGCTTGGCAGACGGTGATCACGGAGGCCGGACTTCTCGCTGTCAAAACGGCACTGCGGAGGAATGCGACGAAGAGTATGGCTGTATCCTGCCGATGGATCCGATCGCGCTCGCGGAGCGACCTTCTGTGGATCGTGGGAAATCGGAATAAGTTCAATGCAGAGGGATTGGTGCCTGTCAATTGGACGCAGAAAAATGTATCTCACTTTGAATGGGAGAATCAGTGGCAGTACCTGCCTCTCATTAAGGCTTTGGCAGCTGTGGCTGCGCTTTTCCATGACTGGGGAAAGACAAATGACTATTTTCAGGATAAGTTAAGAAGGCATGGCGGGAAAAAGCGGATGGATCCATTTCGGCACGAGTGGATCTCCTGCAAGCTGCTGGAGGCGCTGGTAAAAGTCACCGGCGCAGAAGAGACGGATGAAAAATGGATGCAGGCTCTCATCTCCGGAACGCTTGATGAAGCAGAGCTTCTGAAAAAGGTCGGAGAGGATCTGACAGAAGAAAGACAGTGCCATCTGGGAAGGCTGCCGCCGCTGGCCTCTGTCATTGCGTGGCTCATCCTGTCACATCACAGGATGGCAGATAAAAAAGGTGATGCCAGAGCAGGATATGAAAATGTGTGCAGGGCGTCTTTTCAAAGTATATGGTCGCATCTGACAGCGGACTGGGGGTATCAAAATCAAAGGACGGAGGAGATATCTGCCGCTCTCCGGGCGAAATGTTTCTGCTTTTCGGAAGGACTTCTCTGGGAGAAATCTCCTGCGTGGAAGAAAGCGGTGCGCAAATGGGTGAGCCGTCTGCAGGAGGCCTATGAGACATTGCCGTCCGTAGCGATGGCAGGGCAGGCACTTTGTGAAAGGCCGGCCTTTCGGCTGATCCTTGCGTACGCGAGACTCTGCCTGATGATCGGAGATCATTATGCGTCTTCGCTGGAAAAGGAGCCGTCTGCGAGATCGGTCTGGAAAGGGACTCGCCTGTGGGCGAATATCGATGGACGCGGTGCATGCAGGCAGTATCTGGAAGAGCACCTGCTGAAGGTGTGCGATCAGTCGCTCAGGGCGGCACACAGGCTTCCTTTTTTCGCAGAGAAGATGGAAAGAGCCTATGATGTACGCGGACTCAAGAAGCAGGGAACGGGCGCGTATGCATGGCAGGAAAAAGCGGCAGCTAAGATCCATGCATTCAGAAAGGAACAGACCGGAGATGCATCCTGGTTCATTGTCAATATGGCAAGTACCGGGTGCGGGAAAACGATAGCGAATGCGAAAATCATGAATGCCATTTCTCCGGATCAGAAATCTCTTCGCTATATCTTGGTACTGGGGCTGCGCTCCCTGACACTGCAGACGGGAGACTCTTACCGTAGGCAGCTGGGAATGGATGGGAGCGAGCTGGCTGTGCTCGTTGGATCAGATGCCGTTCGGGCGCTCCATGAAAAATCGCAGGAAGAAAGCGACTGCGGCGCAGAGTCGGCGGAGCCATGGATGGAGGAAAATGTAGAATATCTGGATACCTTCGATGACGGAGAGATGCAGTTCATGGATCTCTTTCTGGGGGATACGAACCGGCGCGCGGATAAAAACAAGGCATTGCTGCTGAAGCCTATCCTGGCAGCGACCATCGATCACATGATGGGAGCTGTCCAGACCATCAAAGGCGGGCGGTACATGCTCCCCTTTCTGCGGCTCATGTCATCTGACCTGGTTATTGATGAGATCGATGACTTTACGACAAAGGATCTCTATGCGATCGCCAGACTGGTACACCTTGCCGGCATGCTGGGACGGAATGTAGGGCTTTCTTCCGCGACGATTCCGCCTGACCTGGCGGAGGGCATGTATCGCGCCTATCAGGCAGGACTTTCCGTGTACAATGATTTCTTTGCAGCAAAGAAGCATTGTGCCGTACTCTGGTGTGACGAATATAAGGCTGTCGTACAGGACATGCAGGCGGGAAAGGAAGGAGACTTTGCTCTTTTGCATCAGAAATTCGTCGACAGCCGCTGCCGGAAGCTGAAAACACAGATCGTCCGAAGGAAGGGTGAACTGATCGAGTGCAGCTCCCTGGACGGGGATGTCTCTCCGGAACTCCATTACTTTGAGGAGATACGGAAGGCTGCAGAAAAAATGCATGAGCAAAATCATATCATCGACCGAAAGACAGGAAAGCGTGTATCCTTTGGCGTGGTGCGCATGGCGAATATCAATCCCTGCGTGGAGCTTTCAGAGTACCTGCTCCGATGTACATGGAGCCAGGACGTAGCGGTGCGGCTGATGACCTACCACAGCCGGCAGATCCTTCTCCTGCGTCATGAACAGGAAAAATATCTGGACAGCGTATTGTCCCGCAAGGGGGAAGAAGAGCAGAGCGCGGAGCTGACAGACCCGGTCATTCGCCGTCATATCGATGAGAGCCGGGAGGGAAATATCCTTTTCCTCGTCGTGGCTACGCCGGTCGAAGAAACCGGCCGAGACCATGACTTTGACTGGGCGGTGATCGAGCCCTCCTCCTATCGCTCGATCATCCAGCTTTCCGGACGCGTGATGCGTCATCGCACTCTTGCAAAAGATCAGCCCGCGGCGAATGTGGCTGTCATGGAGTACAATCTTCGCGGGTTGAAGGGAGAACCGAAAGCCTTCAAATGGCCCGGCTATGAAGTCGGGAAGTACCAGCTGAAAAGCCATGATATGAGACAGCTGATCGATGTCAATGATCTGGTAAGCCGCATCGATGCCGCGCCGAGGATCCGGAAGCCGGAGAAACTCCATCCGGAAAGCCGGCTCATCGATCTCGAACACCAGACGATGATGGATTTCAACAGCCGCTCAGACGTAGGCCCACAATCTATGCATGGCTGGCTCGATGAATACTGGTGGCTGACTGGACTTCCCATGGAATTCAGGCGTTTCCGTGAAAATGCGATAGAAGACGTAAAGCTCACTGTGAGATATACTGATGGAGAAGAGACATTCTGTGAACTTGATGACCACGGCAGCCTTGTCGATCGAAAGGCCATCCTGCATATCGATGACTATGAAGGCATGACAGAAGAAATGGAACGCCGCCTGTGGATCCAGCGAAGCTATGCAAAGTCTGTGAGACAGATGATCGATATGGAAGATCCCCGGTCAGAAGAGGAACAGATCGAGCAGGCTGAAAGGAAGTATGGTGAAATCACCATACCGAAAACGTCTGGGGATACCCATTGGCTGTATTCGGATCAGCTGGGATTATTTAAGGAAAGGAAGGGATAAGCGTGGCAAAAGAAAAGAAAGAAGTGACATCGCTGCACGAATACATCATAGAAAGTGCGGCAAAAAAGGGGAAAACACCAGCCGACTGGTTTGACGCGATGGTCATGCAAATGAATGAATGTCATCTGGCCAGTCATATCGGAAAATTTACGAATCCGGACATCAAGACCACCGTATGCAGCCATTCGAAAAAAGTGGCAGGCTATGTGACGACCGGAGGGAGCACCTGCAGTCTGGATATTCTGACACCGGCGCAGTATCTTGGAAGTGCCAGCCTGTTGCTCAGTCCAGTGACTCCCGATAAAAATGTGCTGGAGGCAGTCATTACACGAGACAAGGAACTTGAGAAAGAACTGGAACTGCTGTCACTTCCCATAGAAAAGCTGCAAAAGAAAGTCCAAGAGATGCTGGAAGACAGCCAAAAGGAACCGGAAGCGACAGATACGCATCTTAGACAGGTCTACTTCCCGATCGCGGAGGGAGAATATCATCTGCTGTCAGTCATGCCATCCTCCTGCCTTGCGCTGGAAATGTATCAGAGGATCCGAGCGATCAATGGCCATAAAATCAACTGCTACAATAAGAAATCAGAGAACTACGGAAAGCCCTGCGAAGAAGTCACGGGACTCACCATGATAGGCTTTGGAGGGACCAAGCCGCAGAATATCAGCGCATTGAATTCCCGGTGCGGAGGGAAGGCCTATCTTCTCTCTTCCCTGCCGCCATCTCTGCGTGAGGTGAAGGTCAGGGTGCCGAGATTGGATTTTTTCAAAGAGTCCATCTGGTATAAATCACAAAGCAGCGCCCTGTATCGGCTACACGCCTATATGAAACAAGAGCGGAATACCATGGAAATACGAAAGGCCATCCACGATCTGGTGGATGAAATGATCGACGCTGTCCTTTTGGTCGCCTATCAGATCCGAGCAGGCGCTGCCGGATGGAGCGAAGAGGAGACGTATACAGCACTTCCGAGATCACAGAAGATCTGGCTGGACGCTGCTTGCATAGAAGAGCGCCTGGAGCCCTCCTGGACAGGTGAGATCGCAGCTGCTTTTGCCAGATGGGTAGTTTTCTCCTATGAAAAACTCTTGGGAGAAGAAGCCGTCTCCTTGGGAGACGCGGAATGGCGCAACTTTAAGGACCAAATGGAGATCGTACTGAAAGATGAGGTGAGATACGAATCATGACATACCTTTTGCTGCCGGAGATACAGATACAAAATGCCAATGCACTAAGCAGCCTTTGCACCATCGGTTTCCCTGCCATGACAGCGTGGATGGGAGCCGTGCATGCATTGGAGCGAAAAGTGCGGCTGACAGAATCCTTGCGTGAAGTCCGTTTCATCAGCCTTGGCGTGATCAGCCATGAAAGCCGCCTGCAGGTCTATAAGAACCCTGGGGATTACCATTACTCTATAGCCATCTCATCCAATCCGCTTAGAAAAAAGGGAGGAAATACATTTGAACGTCCACCCTTTATCGAAGACCCTCGGATCCATCTCAAAGTATCCCTGCTGGTCAAATGCAGCGGCCTTTCTGCCGATAACAAAGAGGAACTGCTGCAGGCAGTCGGAGAGACACTTCCCTCTCTCAAAATAGCAGGAGGAGATATACTTTCCTTCAAAACGCCCGTTGTATACTTTATCAGCGAGGAACACCCGGAGAAAGAAAAGAAGATCCTCCATCGCCTGATGCCCGGTTTCGCCGTGATCGAAAGACGCCATTTGCTGGAACAGGCAGAAAATGGGGAGGGAGATACATTGGACACACTCCTCTCTTTTCTGACGATCCACCATGAAGCAGAGATCAATGAAGAAAACGAAGTGCGCGCCTGGACCTCGAAACGAAGAGAAGCTGGCTGGCTCATCCCCCTTGTTGTCGGTTTCCAAGGCTTGACCCGCTTGGGAAAGGTGAAAGCGCAGAGAGATCCGAATGTCTCGCATCGCTTTGCAGAGCCTGTGATCACATTGGGTGAATTCAAAATGCCATATCGATTCTCTTCCGTCGAAGACCTGATGTGGCACTACGAATATGATGAAGGCAATGATCTGTATATTTGTAAAAATGAAAAATAAAAAGGAGAACAATCATGGCAAAAAAGAAAAATGGAATTGCATTAGCGAGCGTACTGGCATTTGAGAAGAAACTGGTCCCATCCGATGGTTTCCTCTATGGCACAAGCTGGGAAAAAAGACAGACAGAAGAAGAGCCGATCGCGCTGATCGAGAAGTCGGTGCGCGGGACCATCTCCAATCGCTTAGATTCAACTGTCATAAAGGATCCGATGAAGCTCAATGCAAAAATAGAAAACGCCAATCCGCAAACCGTAGACAGCGCCTCTTTGAAACTGGATCAGGATACATTAAAACTTCGCTTTACACTGAAAGTCCTGCCCGGGGTACAGCATCCATCCGTATGCAATGAAGAGAAACACGGCCAAGGCATTTTAAAAATGGTCGAAGACTACATTGAGGAAAGCGGGTTCACAAAATTAGCACATCGCTATGCCACCAATATCGCCAATGGACGATTCTTCTGGAGAAATCGCGTGGGCGCAGAAAAAGTCGAAGTCATTGTACGTGTCAAGCCATCCGGGGAGACCATGACATTTGACGGATATGACTACAGCCTGAAGAACTTCGATAAGCATAGCCCTGATCTGGATCAGCTCTCTGCCAGGATCGCTGATGCACTGTGCGGCAGGATCAGCTATCTGCTCCTTGAGATCGAAGCCTGCGTTTTGATGGGACATGGACAGGAGGTATATCCGAGTGAAGAACTGATCCTTGACAAAGGGAACGGGAAAAAGAGCAAGGTGCTGTATCAGGTCAATGGCATGGCAGCCATGCACTCTCAGAAGATCGGAAATGCACTGCGTACCATCGATACATGGTATCCGGAGTATGGCGTGTCTGGCCTTGGCCCGATCGCGGTAGAACCATACGGCGCTGTGACTACGCTCGGGAAAGCCTTCCGCTCTCCGAAAGAGAAAGTGGATTTCTATACACTCTTTGATGACTGGTCAACCGGAACGGCACCTGAAAACGAAACGGACAAAGACTATGTCATGGCAGTCCTTGTTCGTGGCGGTGTGTTTGGTGCAAGCGGAAAGGAATAATATGAACTACTATCAGGATATCACCCTCATTCCAGATGGTGAAGTCTCGCTATCCTTTCTTTGGACGAAGGTATTCACCCAGCTGCATCTGGCACTGGCTGAAGAACAACGAAGAGAAGGGATGGTGAAGACCGCGCTGGCTTTCCCGGCGTATCAGGACAAAGGGCTGGGAAATAAGATCCGTATCCTCGCCCCCTCGGCAGAACAATTGGAAAGATTGCACCTAGAACAGGGGCTGGAACGACTTTCTGACTATGTACACCTGACAAAGATCCGAAAAATAGTGGAACGCCGCATCACCGGCTATAGCATTTACAGCCGATATCAGCCGGATGGATCCGTGGAGAGAAAAGCGCGTCGCTACGTCCGGCGGCACGAAGGCGTCTCTTATGAGGACGCGCTCGGCCTGCTTGGCCGGAGAAAAGAGACATACGATCTGCCATTCATCCAGATGAAAAGCTTATCTACCGCGCAGACCTTTTCCCTCTTCATCAAGAAGACACCCTGTCAGATAGAGCAGTCCGGAACACTGAGCACCTATGGCCTGAGCGATAGTGCCTCTGTCCCTGAATTTTGATCAAAATTTTTGACCAATGCAAGAAAAGCCGATTCTATCGGCTTTTCTTGCGCCCTGTTGAAACTTTGGGTAAAATAGATGGAGATGGGGTTTCCCTCGATGGCGCCGAAGCTCTTTCACTTTCTTCTGCAGTTGACTGCCGCATAGGCAGCTTAGAAATGTAATCATAGACGGAAAGTATCTGTACTCCGGTTGACTGCCGCATAGGCAGCTTAGAAATGAACCTATGTGCACTGTTTCTGAGATTATGGGTTGACTGCCGCATAGGCAGCTTAGAAATGCATAATGAGCCGGAGCATCCTTACCGTAGAGTTGACTGCCGCATAGGCAGCTTAGAAAAGGTATCGCTCACGACTGGATCACTAAATATTGTTGACTGCCGCATAGGCAGCTTAGAAAAAAACGATGAGTGAAACCGGTCTTAATATCTTGTTGACTGCCGCATAGGCAGCTTAGAAAGTGAACAATACGCTTAGTGTCCTCATCAAGATTGTTGACTGCCGCATAGGCAGCTTAGAAAGTTTTCGGCTTTTAAGTAGAAAGGAGTGTTTCGTTGACTGCCGCATAGGCAGCTTAGAAATGACGGCATGATTACTCGCCCACCACCTTATTGTTGACTGCCGCATAGGCAGCTTAGAAATGAAGCGGCTTCGGAAGTCGCTCGGTGATACCGTTGACTGCCGCATAGGCAGCTTAGAAAAATACACTTTCCGCAAGAAATCGTGGTAGGCTGTTGACTGCCGCATAGGCAGCTTAGAAAATTTTGAGTGATATCCGAAAACTTCCATCAAAGTTGACTGCCGCATAGGCAGCTTAGAAAAATAGAAGTCGAACCTAGTACGACGCGAGAACGTTGACTGCCGCATAGGCAGCTTAGAAAACAGGTCGCGTTGGTGTGTCTTTACTCTAATTGTTGACTGCCGCATAGGTAGCTTAGAAAAGCTCCTTTCGACCGGAAAGGTAGAGATCGGAGTTGACTGCCGCATAGGCAGCTTAGAAATTGACCGAGTTAGAGGAAGAGGCAAAAAGGAAGTTGACTGCCGCATAGGCAGCTTAGAAATTTTTTCAGTAGCCACGGCTGCACTACTAGCCGTTGACTGCCGCATAGGCAGCTTAGAAATTAACAAGCGCAACGGAATTAGTTTTGCGGTCGTTGACTGCCGCATAGGCAGCTTAGAAAGTTCAGGATGAACCGCAATTTATTATTGATTCGTTGACTGCCGCATAGGCAGCTTAGAAATCGTCAATATCATCATATATTTCGGCGAGTTCGTTGACTGCCGCATAGGCAGCTTAGAAAATACTGCTGCCGCATAGCGTTAAGTATCCCCATGTTGACTGCCGCATAGGCAGCTTAGAAACACTTGATGTAATGGGCGTGAGTGACACCGCTGTTGACTGCCGCATAGGCAGCTTAGAAATTAATCTTGGAATTGTTAACGAACCTGTTAAGGTTGACTGCCGCATAGGCAGCTTAGAAAATAATCAGGAGTACGAGCTACCGGGACAGTAGGTTGACTGCCGCATAGGCAGCTTAGAAAGTAGCATGATTACTGGTAAGCTTAGATCTACTGTTGACTGCCGCATAGGCAGCTTAGAAATGATAGCCAAATACATCATCATCAGCACTCGTGTTGACTGCCGCATAGGCAGCTTAGAAAACAGGCGAAGAAACGAATCTTGATATTTTGATGTTGACTGCCGCATAGGCAGCTTAGAAATCTAACTCGGTCAAGGATTGATTGGCTCTCTCGTTGACTGCCGCATAGGCAGCTTAGAAATTTCGGTTTTCATACCATTGGTAATGTTACTTGTTGACTGCCGCATAGGCAGCTTAGAAACCCGGAAGCCTGGCATAGCGCATGATTGGATAGTGTTGACTGCCGCATAGGCAGCTTAGAAATCATACCGCCGAGCAGATTAGCACCAGCACCAGTTGACTGCCGCATAGGCAGCTTAGAAATTACCATAAACCTTTTTGGTCACATACCTAGCGTTGACTGCCGCATAGGCAGCTTAGAAAAGCCGCTGCCACTAGCGGTATAAAGGTTGACAGTTGACTGCCGCATAGGCAGCTTAGAAATCCTAGTACCATTCGCTCATGTCGTAATTCTCGTTGACTGCCGCATAGGCAGCTTAGAAACATACGAATTAAATAAGCTCCAGTTTTATGAAGTTGACTGCCGCATAGGCAGCTTAGAAAAGTACAATGAAAAGCAGTTCTACACAAAGCTGGTTGACTGCCGCATAGGCAGCTTAGAAAAGAGGGAACATGGCCGTAAGAGAACTCATTGTGTTGACTGCCGTATAGGCAGCTTAGAAAAACTTGCGCAAACAATGTACAAGCTGGATTTTGTTGACTGCCGTATAGGCAGCTTAGAAATGACGATACGTCAACAAAAATGTCGAAGTCGCGTTGACTGCCGTATAGGCAGCTTAGAAATAATTCAAGCCATCGCTCTCTTATGAGTTTAGGTTGACTGCCGTATAGGCAGCTTAGAAAGGGCAAATTCCGCTCCCAGCAAAGCAGATCCCGTTGACTGCCGTATAGGCAGCTTAGAAAGCAGACGGGGCACACAGCGTTCACCGGTTTCTGTTGACTGCCGCATAAGCAGCTTAGAAAATAGAGTTTCTATTCGTGATTCCAAAGGAGGAGTTGACTGCCGCATAGGCAGCTTAGAAAAGTAGACACAGCACGCACCGCCCCCACATGTAGTTGACTGCCGCATAGGCAGCTTAGAAATCACGCTGATAATGGGGGGAACCTGCCGCACGGTTGACTGCCGTATAGGCAGCTTAGAAAAGAGGATTGGAGCTATACACCGGATGACAGACGTTGACTGCCGTATAGGCAGCTTAGAAAACACGTCCTGCTCCGTCATCCGCCCGTCTCCTGTTGACTGCCGCATAGGCAGCTTAAAAATTTTCTGTTTGCACGTTTCATGGTTTACACCTGTTGACTGCCGTATAGAAGGGAGGATTGGGACGCCGGCTGGCATGCAGGAGGGTAAGATGAAAAAAGCCCCTTTGGCAGGGGCTTTTTTTGATGGCTTATTTTCCTCTTTGGTGTGATCCCTTTGGTCGGGGCTTTATGGGCGGTGAGGTTTACCGGCGGTGGGTACTCACAGGGCGAGGCGGTAGATCTCTTCGAGGTCTTTGGCGGAGAGGCTGACGAAGCCGTGGAGGAGGCCGTCTTTGGCGCCCTTCCATGCGATGGTCTTTTCGACCATTTCGGCAAAGCGGGTGTCGTCGATGCCGATCTCTGTGAGGGTGGTCGGGAGGCGGAGCTGTTTTTTGAAGTATTTCCGCAGGCGTTTGATGCCTTTATCTTTTTTGATCTGCCTACGGGCACGCCCCGTGAGCGGAAGGCGTATATGCAGTTTCGTAAATATCTGCTCCATGCCGGTTATGATATGCTCCAGTATTCTGTCTATGTCCGTATCGCCGGCAGCCGTGATGATGCCCAGCACATGCTGGGCATCGTGAAACGGCACCTGCCCGGCAAAGGGCAGGTGCGTGTCCTCATGGTGACAGAAAAGCAGTATGTTACGATGCAGATCCTCCTCGGAAAGCCGACCATCGCAGAGAAAGAGATCGGCTGTCAAGAAATGCTGGTGCTGTAGGAAATAATGGGGTATAATGAGTTTAAGGTTTTAGCTCAATGTTGGATATAGGTAAACTGATACGAAAATACCCTATAGGGTACTGGCTAGATTCTGGTGGCGATGCATAGAA
>ERZ1031347.901-NODE-901-length-12594-cov-6.376665_pt1 | contig 12594 bp, 13 predicted proteins | sample MGYA00517106_ERZ1031347 | MGnify/ENA primary metagenome ERZ1031347 (study PRJEB33719, sample SAMN04261392) | wastewater metagenome | biome: periurban shantytown; feature: human; material: feces | host: Homo sapiens | place: Peru: Lima | collected 2012-07-19 ...
AAAGAAAATCTATTTAAATATTATAAATCAATCAGCCGTACTCCTAAAGAAAATGATTCTAATTATAAATTTTATGATTTGGAAGATACCACAGTGCTTTCCAACAATATAATTCCTAGTAGCAAAGAAAATCTGTTGAAAATTTCTGAGCATAATATTACTTCCCAAGAAACTAACGTATCAGCTGAATCCATCTCTAAACATAGAAAATGGTATGACCGACAGGGAATCGTATGGCTGATGCTCCTTCTCCTCTGGCCGTTCGGCATGTTCATGCTCTATCTGCATCGTGAAAAATATACACCCAAGCAGTTTAAGTATCTTGCAGTAGGTACATTCTGTATCTGGTTTTTCTTCGGTTTCATCAATCCGGAAATCAATAAACCATCGACACATCCTGCCGCACAAACCGTCCAAACCACAGCGGCCTCTGTGAACACAAGCTCAGGAAAAGACAACTCGGCAGATTCAACCTCGAGCACCGTGAAGAAGGAAGCCGCTGCCACAAGTTCCTCTGCGGCACAGACCACTTCGGCCACCTCGTCAGCAGCAACATCCAACGCATCGAATACTACCAGCAAAGCCGCTTCAGGTGCATCCGCCATTCCAGAAGCCAGCTACCTCGGCAATCCCAATTCGAAAAAATTCCACCGGCCAACCTGCCGTACCATCAAGCATCCTGAAAACTTCGTCGCTATCAGCTCCCGCGATGAAGCGATTGCAGATGGCTACACGCCATGCGGCGTTTGCAAGCCGTGACCGTTCTGAGCACGCAAAAAGACCGCCCGCAGGCGGCCAGGAAAGGAATATCATATGGACAATATCATCATCTATAACACGGATGACGGCGCAGCCAGCGTCAAACTCTACGCCGACGACGGTACAGTCTGGCTCGCCCGCGCGGAAATCGCGGCTCTTTTCCAGAAAGACCGCTCGACCATCTCAAAGCATATCAAGAACATCTTTGCCGAGGGCGAGCTGGATGAGAAGAACAATGTGCATTTTTTGCACATTGATAATTCTAAGAAACCTGTGGCCTTCTACAGCCTTGATGTTATCCTGGCTGTCGGCTTCCGCGTTCGCTCCCCGCGTGGTACACAGTTCCGCCGCTGGGCGAACACTACACTCAAGGAATATCTGCAGAAGGGCTTTGTTATCGACGACGAGCGCCTGAAGAATCCCGATGGCCGCCCGGACTACTTTGACGAGCTGCTGGCTCGCATCCGCGACATCCGTGCCAGCGAGAAGCGCTTCTACCAGAAGCTACGCGACCTCTTCGCGCTCTCTTCCGACTACGATAAGACCGATCGGGCCACGCAGCTTTTCTTTGCCGAGGTGCAGAACAAACTCATCTATGGCGTGACCGGCCAGACAGCTGCCGACCTCATCATGGCACGCGCTGATGCTTCCAAGCAGAACATGGCCTTGACCTCATGGAGCGGCAGCGTCGTCCGGAAACGCGATATCCTCATCGCGAAGAACTACCTCGCCGCCGATGAAATCGACACGCTGAACCGCCTTGTCACCATCTTCCTCGAGAGCGCCGAGCTACGCGTCAAGATGCGCAAGGACCTGACGCTCCCCTACTGGCGCGGCACTGTCGACAAGCTCCTCGAAGACCACGGCGTCCCCGTCCTCGCCGATCGCGGCAGCCACTCCCATGACGAGATGGTCCACTACGTCACCGACACCTATGCCGAGTTTGATGCCCGCCGCAAGAAAACCGACGCCCAGCAGGCCGACGCCGATGACCTCGCCGAACTCGAGCGTGAGATCCCCGCAATCAAGTGCCGCAAGTAGTGACACCATTTTGTCGGCGCCGCCAAAATCGCAAACAAAAAATAAACCGCCCGCAGGCGGTAGGAAAGGAAGGGGTATTACCTTGGATGAGGATCAATACTTTACAGAAAGGCTCGACGATCAGATTGACTGGTATGATGCAAAAAGCCAATCATGCCAAAAGTGGTATAAACGCTTAAAGGGAATGATTTGTTTCTTAGCAATACTTGTTGCTCCTATCAGCTTACTTGAATGGGGATACTGCAGGTATATACTAAGTATCTTTGGCGTGATTATAGCAGCACTCAACTTTATGCTCAGTCTCAATAAATATCATGAAAACTGGATTCAATATCGGATGACATGTGAGCTGCTGCGCCATGAGCGTTATCTATATCTGACTCGGGCAGGAGAATACGGACAGTCTGATGCTCCATTCCAGAATTTAGTCATGCGATGTGAAAGCATCATCTCCAGTGAAAATATAGACTGGGCTCAGCTACATCGCAATGAACCGTCTCTTCCATCTGCCAGTCAGTCATCTACCAACTCATAACTCTTCTCAAAGATATCCGGCTTGCACGGGTACTGTTCATCATTCACACCAGTAATAATCCAATCACCGATGGATGCATGATGATCGCCTTCCAGCGTGTGGATGGTCATCTCCTTATCGGTCTGGTACGCCTCAACGATAACAGGCTTCTTTCTGAATCTTTTCTTTTCCATGTAAACCACAACCTTTCATTTTTCTTTATCAAAGGAGGATTATTATGCCGTTTCTAAAAACTTATGATTTATTCATCAGTCATGCTTGGAAATATGGAACAGAATATAACAATCTTGTCAGCCTATTAAATTCTGCTCCTTACTTTTCCTATAGAAATTACTCAGCCCCAGAGGACAAACCATTAGTATCACCCGGTTCAGCTGTCACAAATGCAATATTGCGGAATCACATAGATAACAAGATTCGTCCCGTAAATGCTGTATTGGTTCTATCTGGCATGTATTATTACTATCATGACTGGATGAAAGTTGAAATGGATATCGCTCAGTCTTATCACAAGCCCATCATCGCCATTAAGCCAAGAGGGAATCAATTCGTACCTCAAGAAATATCATGTATTTCAAATACTGTAGTAAATTGGAATACAGCTTCGATTGTTTCAGCTATTCGCGATTACTCGATTTAACGGATGTCTTTCCTACATTATACCATATCACAGATACCTGCGATATGGGGAAAGGATTGCTTATGCCTGCCTACAAGAATGACACAGGCCGCTGGTACTGCGCCTTTTACTACAAGGACTGGACCGGCAAGCGCCGGAAGAAGAAGAAAGCGAGCTTCGCCACCAAGCGCGAGGCACTCGAGTGGGAGCGAGAGTTTCTGGATAAGTACGCAGGCACGCCGGAGATCCCCTTCAAGGTGCTGGCCAATGCTTACCTCGAGAGCGCCAAGCTGCGCCTCAAGCCGCAGACGTACTACACAAAGCGCAACATCACCCGCAACCATCTGCTTCCCTTCTTCGGCGATATGATCATTGGCACCATCGACCGCCGCGCCATCAACCGCTGGCGGGAGGAGCTGCTGCGCTCGGGATACAAGACCACCTACCTGCGCACGATCCATGCGCAGCTCTCGAGCATCCTCAACTACGCGATGGAATACTATGGCCTACCGAGCAATCCGTCCGAAGCCGTCGGCGGTTTCTCGAAGCATGCCGTCGAGAAGATGGATTTCTGGACACTCGAGGAGTTCCAGCGCTTCGCGATGGCCGCCCTACAGCTTCCTCACCACATCATGGCCTTCTACCTGCTGTTCTGGACGGGCATGCGCGTCGGCGAGATGCTGGCGCTCACCTGGGATGACGTCGACTTCGAGACCAATTCCATCTCGATCACCAAGACCTTGTACCGCCTGCAGAAGACTTCCTACATCAGTACAACAAAGACCATCTCCGGCGACCGCACCATCATCATGCCACGCTTCATCGCCGAGATGCTGCAGGACTACCGGCGTTTATCGGCCTACACGAGCGAGGAGCACATCATCCCCATCACCCGCGCCGCCCTACTCAAGAAGCTCCACGAGGGCGCAAGAAAGGCTGGCGTGAAAGAGATCCGCATCCATGATCTGCGTCACTCTCACGCCAGCCTTCTCATCAAAGCCCATTGCACACCCGTCGAAGTAGCCGACCGGCTCGGCCATAAGGACCCATCCATCACCCTCAAAATCTACAGCCACATGTATGCAGCCCAGAGGACGAAGATTGCCGATATGCTCGATGATATGCACGAGTAGTACCATTTTAGTACCCTTTCGCTACTACCATCGCTACAAATCCTTATTCTACAGGGCCTTTGTCCAAATCATCATGTACCTCGCTGAAGTAGATGACCGTCACCGTATCCTCCATGAGGATGCGGCGCTTGTAGATGCGCTCGAAGTCGGCGATGAGCTCTTCGCGCGAATTGATCTCGGGGTTCTGGTGGCCGAGATCGGCACTCGTCAGCGTGCCCATCGTCTTGACGCGGACCTTGTCGAGGTAGGCCGTGTAGATACGGTGCTTCGGCTCGCCCTTCTTGCCCGAGGTGATCCAGACAATGGAGCCCTCCGGATAGAGCTTGCTGACATCGCCGAGGCGCACGGTGCAGTTCTTCGTGCGCTCCATGATCATCTTCTTGTGCTTGGCCGCCTGGAAATTCAACGCCATCATGATAAAGCATCTCCTATCTGAAATTCTCATCTATAATACATTATACACATCATATGCATTTACCTTGCTTTCTATATTCTCCCCTCTGCCCCGATAATCCTGCCGCTATTTGCGAAAAAAACAGAAAGCACACACTCCTCCGCCCCTCTGCTGTCCACGATTCACGAACATTCCAGCGAATTTTCATGCGCCAGCGTGGAAAATGTGCTAGAATAGAGCCATCTTTACCAAATGATTGGAGGTTTTACCATGAAAAAGACAGTTCACATCCTCACGCTCGTCTGCACGCTCTTCCTGATGAGCTGCAGCGCAGCCTTTGCCGCACCGCAGCAGGAAACGCCGCGCCCGACGCTCTCGGTCGACGGCCAGGGCACGGGCACGGCAGCGCCGGACATGGCGACCGTCACGATTGGCGTGACGACGCAGGGCAAGGATGCAGCCAAGGCACAGAACGACAATGCCTGGGTATCGAACCAGATCCAGGCAGCTGTCCGCGGCCTCGGCATCGAGGAGAAGGACATCCAGACGCGCAACTACTCCTTCTACCCGAACTACAGCACGGATAAGGACCACCGCAATGAAGTGACCGGCTACACGGTCAACAACTCTGTCATCGTCGTCGTGCGCGACATCAAGCTGACGGGCAAGGTCATCGACGCAGCCCTGAGCAACGGTGCCAACGAGATCAACTCGCTCGACTTCTCAGCAAGCGACACGAAGGCTGTCCGCAAGGTCGCCCTGCTGAACGCCATCCAGGATGCGCGCGACAAAGCGGACATCATCGCCAAGGGCCTCGGCAAGCGCATCGTCGGCATCCAAAATGTCAGCGAGAGCACGGGCTACATCGAGACGCGCCGCTTCGGTGGCAACATGCTCATGGCCGTTGCCAAGGACGCCGCCACGCCGATCGCGCCGGGCAGCCTCTCCCTGGCGGCCAACGTCCACATCGACTTCATCCTCAGCGACTGAACAAGCTGACAAAGCCAGTTCAGCCCGCAACACAAGAAGTAAGGAGTTTTTCTTTTGGCTGAGCAAGAATCCCGGGCAGCGGCCCCCGCGAAAAAGAGGAAACCACGCCTGCCTGCCATCGAATACATCCGCGGCATCGCGATGATGGGTGTCATCGCCATCCACGTCGGTTCGCAGTACCTCATGAACCAGACGGCCAACATCCATCTGATTGCCCTGCTGGAGGTGGCCTCGCGCTTCAGCGTGCCCATTTTCTTCTTCATCTCGGCCTTCGGGCTCTTCTACAACCTCAACATCGATGAACCGCTCGATTACAGGGCCTTCATGAAGAAGCGCTTCCGCACGGTCCTCGTGCCGTACCTCGTCTGGTCCGCCTTCTACCTCCTGCATGATGGCCTCTTCTACGGCGTCGGCTTCCCCGACCCGCTGCACCTCCTGAGCATCCTGTTCTTCGGCACGGCGAAATACCAGCTCTACTTCCTCGTGATTCTGATCTGGTTCTACCTGCTCATGCCGCTCTGGATTGCCATCGTACGGCGTGCGGGCAAGGCCAGCCTGATCCTGCTCTTCGTCGCGCAGCTGGGCTTCGACTACTGGTCGAGCTTCTCCGTCGCGTTCAACACGTTCGTCTACGCGCTGCCCGACCATTCCTTTCTCAAGCCGTTCCTCATGTACCGCCTGAACTACTGGGTCGTGCACTACGTCTTCATCTTCGTGCTCGGCGGCTATCTCGCGGTGCACATCAAGAGATTCCAGCGCTTCATGCAGGAGAACAGGCGCGCCATCACGGTGTTCTTCTGGGCATCGCTCATCTGGCTCCTAGCCTACTACTACCAGCTGATCGTCGAGACGGGCTACACGCCGCTCGAGGCCATCAACACGGCCCATCAGCTGAGCCCGGCGGGCCTCTTCTACACACTGGCCAGCTCGGTCTTCTTCTTCACGATCTTCACGTACCAGAAGTACCCCTCCTGGCTCAATCCTGTCCTGCACCAGCTCGGACGCCACTCCTACTTCGCCTACCTCGTCCACCCGCTCTTCATCACCTACGCGGCCACGCTGCTCCAGAAGAGCGGCCACCTCATGACGGCCCCCGTCGCGATCCTCTTCTACTTCGCGATCCTCGGGCTCTCCATGGCGGCAGCGGCCATCTGCCGTAAGCTCGGCGAGCGCCTGCCCATCCTCAACGAATGGACCATCGGCGTCTACCCGCGCAAGAAATGACAAGCAAGCAAAAAATCCTGTCCACACCGCAAGCCGCGATGTGGACAGGATTTTTTCTATCTGGATACTGCTTCAGGCGCGGACCTTCTTGAAGAACTGACTGTCCGCCGTGTCGGTCAAGCGCAGATCGTAGCCGAGTGCGACCATCTCGCGCATCTTGATGAGCATGAGGTTGATGTTGCAGCGCAGTCGCTTCGAGATGGTCTCCATGTCCTCGCCCGCGCGCACGAGACGGTATACCTCGTCGTTGTCGAGCAGGAGATGCGAGGCAAAGGCATTCGCCTCGTACTCCGTGCGGCTGCTCATGCGGAAGAGCTCGAATTCCTGCAGTCCCGTCTTCGCGAGCTCGCGGTGCAGCTGGTCATGGCCAATCTCATGCGCGAGCACCATCGGCAGCCAGTCCTCGTCAAGGCGGCTGTTGAGGAAGATGAAACGGTGGTGCCAGCGGTTGAAGTACATGCCGAGCAGGTCCTTGTAGTCATCGGCGAATTCGACATGGATGCCGAGCTCCTGCGCGAGCGCCATCATCGCGTGGCTGGCACTCGGCTGGATGCGCCGCGCGGCCTCATAGAGCTGTATCGAATCCATCCCATCACTTCCTGTACTTCTTCGGCGTGTATTTCTGGTTGTCTTCCTTGGCCAGCCAGTAGGCCTTCTCAAGCGAGCGCATGACGGCCTCGCGGTCCTGGTCAGAGAGCTCGCCGCCCGCGAACATGCCCGCCAGCTGGCTCACGAGTTCCTGCGCCTGCGCCATGCCGCGGCTGCCGTACTGCTCGTGCGCCGCATCGAGGAACATCTCCCGGTCCGTGTAGAGATATGCGACATCGACCTCGAAGAAGTCCGCGAGGACCTGGTACATCTCCTTCTTCTTGGGGTAGCGCTCCCCCGACTCATAGCCGCTGTACGTCTGGCGCGTGATGCCGCAGGCCGCCGCCACATCCTTCTGCGTGAGCTTGCGCGCGCGGCGCAGCTGCAGCAGTCTATCACAGAATTTCACGATTGTTCCCTCTCTTTTCCATCGTATCATCGTAAATCGCGTAAATCGTCATCTTCATTTTAACATTGGTCCGTTTTGCGGGCAAGCGCAGCACTCAGCAAAAGCCTTCTCAGGCAATGTGGCGATGCGCTTCAGACCAGCGGACAGTGACCGGCTCCTGATCGCGCTCCACCGGCCGATGGTCGGCATAGCGGCGGGCCGGACGCACCGCGCGCTCCCTGACCGTCAGGTAGACGAGTGTCAGAAGGTTCACGAGCGGCAGGCACTGGCCGATGAGCAGCAGCCTGCTCGCGCGGCAGTCGTTGCAGCGCCAGAGCGTGACGAGCAGCAAGAGGAGCGCAAACGGCGCCGTGAACTCCAGGGAGTCCAGCACGCCAATCTGGTGGCCAAAGCAGAACGGGATGCCGCTGCCGAGTATGGCAAAAAGCCCCATGATGAGCCCCGTCGGGTCCATGACGTACGACGAGACAGTCTCATACTCCCAGGCCGCATAGTAGAGCGGCACCGAAAGGTAGAGCAGGATACTCACCAAGACAAAGGGCAGGCGCCCGATCCTTCTGGATAAGATATGCATGAAGAAGACCCCCTATCGACAGGCAGTGCGCGCAAGACGCCCCGCCTTTATCTTTGACAAATGTAAAACTCATGTTTCAATATTAACATATGTAAGTGTTTTTGTCAAAGTCAGAGCGGATATGTCAAAGATAATAGAAAACAGGCCTGCGCAAGCACAGACCTGTCTGTCAGAAGAGACGGGGGCTCAGAGGTTCTCGAGCAGCCGGATCTCGTTCTTCATGATGTAGTTCTTCTTGTCCGGCATCCTGCCGTTGACGAGATACTCAAAGGCGATGCTGATGGCCATACGCCCCTGGCGCGTCGGATGCTGGTAAAGGATGGCCTTGACGATGCCCTTGCGCATCATCTCGACCGTCGAGGGCACACTATCGAAGGCAATCGTCAGTGGGCGTTCCTGCTCCGGCAGCTGCATGATGGCGCGGCAGGCGCCGTAGACACCGCCCGCGAGCAGGAACATCGCCGATATGTCTTGGTGGTCGTCGAGCAGGTGCTTCGTCCGCTCATACGAGCAGATCTCATCATCGCCGTTCTCGATGATGTCTACGATCGAGAAGCCCGGGGCCTTTTCCATGCGGTGCTGGAAGCCCTCCAGCCTCTCGCAGTGACCGAGGACCTGGCGGCTGCCCATGACGATGCCGACTTTCGCCTTGCCGCCGAGCAGAGCGTCGAGCAAGGCGCAGGCTGTCTCGCCGCCGTTGAAGTAATCGCTGCCGACGTAGCAGTGGCGCTTGGAACTCTTGATGTCATTAACGACCGTCACGACGAAGATGCCCGCATCGACGAGTTCATCGATGGCCTTGGCGATGCGCGCATCGTCGATGGGGCTGATGATCAGCGCATTGACCTTTCCCTTCATCTGCTCCATAAGGTGCAGCTGCTTGTCGACATCGTAGCCCTTCATCGGGTAGTAGCGGACGGTCAGGCCGTAGATGGCATACGAAGATGCCGCGCGGTCCATGCCATGAATGACATCGTTGAAGAAGGCATTGCCCTCCGACGGCAGCAGAACGCCGATGACGGGGTGATTCTTCCGCGCCGCCAGCGCCTTGCCCGCAGGATTCGGCTCGTAGCCGAGCTGCTCCGCCATCTTCTTGATCATCGCCGCCGTCTCCGCATTGACCCTGCCGCGGCCATTCAGGGCGCGGTCCACCGTTCCGCGCGAGACACCGCAGAGTTCTGCTATCTTTTTCATGGTAACCATGTTTTTTCCTCCAATAATTCACTTCCTCTATTGTAGCAGATTTACACATGGATGGCGATGGTACCAGACAAAAAGAAAAGCCGCATCGCCATGCGATGCAGCTTCCCGGGGTTCATTCAACCATTCTGTACCGTTCTGTAGAGGATCAGAGCGTGAGATTCTCGCCCTTTAGGCCGATGAAGGCGCCGTCCTTATCGAGGCCACTCTCTGCGTGAGCGATCAGCCACTTGTTGACCGCGAACAGTAGGCGGTCCTCCCCCTCTTTGTCAATGGGGTTCTTGAGTGCCTCATTCGTGCCGCGCGGCAGGGCGACACCGCAGCGGAATTCCTCGCCATCGATGCCGCACGGAGCGAAGTGGAGCGTCGTCGCGTAGAGCTCGACAGCTGTGCCAGCCGGCACAAAGAAACACTCGACCTTGCTCGTATCGTACGTCAGCGTCTCCGGATCAATGTCCTGCTGGCGGCCAACCATCAGCACGAGGTCCGTCGCCGCGATGTCGATCTCCGACGAGCGGTGGTACTCGAGCGCATTGAGGGCCTCGTTGTGGCCGCTGCAGTGGCCAAGCTCCGTCGGCATCTCGCCGTACGTCTTCTCCGTCAGCTCCTTGAAGAGCGGCAGCTCCTCGAACGATGCGACAGACGGCTCGTAGACCGTCCCCTCAGCCGGGATATCGATCTTCTTCAGCGCCTCGCAGAACTCCTTCGTCTCAAGCGGCAGGACGCGTCCATACGGACGGAATGCTTCTTCCGTTACAGATTTCATAGTATCTCTCCTCTGAATATATTCACTAGAACGTATCGTCATATCATTCATTTTATAGGACAATGCGTCTCCACAAAAGGACATCTGTCCCTAATCGCTTTCAGGCACTCAGCAGCCGATATCGCGCAGCTTCTTGCCAGACATGAGGTTCTTCTCAATCTGCTCGAGCGTGACGTTCTTCGTCTCCGGGACAAAGGCCATCGTCAGGACGATGAAGAAGCCGTTGAGGAAGGCGTAGAGCCAGAAGGTATGTGCCGAGCCGAGCGTATCGACGAGCGAGAGGAACGTCGCACCGACGATAGCGCAGGTGATCCAGTTCGTCATCGTCGAGCAGGCAATGCCGAACTCGCGGCTCTTAAGCGGCTGAATCTCAGAGCAGAGGACCCAGACAATCGGGCCTGCGCTCATGCCGAAGCCTGCGATGCTGACCATCGTCATGACGGCAGCGAAGTACGATACCCAAGCCGGTGCCGTGCCGGATTCCAGCATGGACATGCAGATGCCGACAGCAGCCATCGAGAGTGCCATGACACCAAAGCCAATCTTCAACGCCGGCTTGCGGCCGGATTTATCGACCATGCCGATGGCGATGAACGTGGAGAGCGTGAAGACGATACCGTTGAGGACCGTGCCGATCATCTGGTCTTCCGTGCTCGAGAAGCCCGCAAGGCTCAGGATCTTCGGCGAATAGTACATGATGACATTGAAGCCTGTAAACTGCTGCATGGCCTGCAGGAGTACGCCGAGGAATACGGCGCGGCGGACATTCTTGTTGGTCTTGAAGAGATGCCAACCAGCCTGCTTGACCTTGAGGGCATCCTTGATATCAGCGAGTTCTTCTTCTGCGACCTTGGCACTGGCGTGCAGCGAGTTGAGGACTTTCGAGGCTTCTGCGAAGCGGCCTTTCGTCGCGAGCCAGCGCGGGCTATCCGGCAGGCGCGAAACGGTCAGGATGAGGATGATAGCCGGGATGGCGATGACCGTCAGCATCATGCGCCAGTCGCCCGTATAGCTGAAGGCCGTATCCGAGAGGAAGGCGGCCAGGATGCCGACCGTGACCATGAGCTGATAGCCCGAGATGACCTTGCCGCGCGCATCCTTATCCGACATCTCCGCGAGGTACAGCGGTGCCGTGTAGGAGGCGATGCCGACCGAGAGGCCGAGGATCAGACGGAAGCCGATGAGCATCGAGGCATTTGCCGCCATGCCAGAGCCGATGCAGCCGACGATGAACAGAGAAGCGCCGATGATCAGGCTCTTCTTGCGGCCGATGCCGCGGGCAAGGAACGAAGCAATGATTGCACCTGTCGCAGCGCCGACCATCATCGAGCTGACGACCCATTCCTGTTCCTGGCTCGAGAGCCCCCATTCCTGGCTGATGAACGGCAGTGCGCCCGAGATGACGCCTTGGTCAAGGCCGAAGAGCAGGCCGGCCATGCCAGCCGCGAAGTAAATGCATTTGCGAACCCATGATGCGCGCTTCTGTGCATCGGTTTCCATCTTGTTATCCATGATTCCCTCCGTCATTCTATACACTCCTTTATCCTATACACCATCTATCTCATAGAGCAGCCAAATCCTCGTAGCAATCCTTGAGCTTCTGATAGAGCTTCTGATAGAGCGCGTGACCCTTCTCGTAGTAGGCATGCGCTGCGGCATCGGGCTGGCACCAGGTGTCCTGCTCGATGAACTCCTTGCAGGCCGTCTGCACATCGGGGAAGATGCCTGCTCCTACGCCTGCGAGGATGGCAACGCCGAGTGCCGGGCCTTCCTGCGCCTTGATCGTCTTGACTTCGCAGCCGTACATGTCTGCGAGCATCTGGCGCCAGACGCGGCTCTTGCCGCCGCCGCCGCAGGCCATCATCTCCTTGACATTGACCTTCATCTCGCGCAGGATGTCGAAGCAGTCGAGCAGCGAGTAGCTGACGCCTTCCATGACGGCGCGCAGCATGTCGGCCTTCGTGTGGATGGCCGAGAGGCCAAAGAAGACGCCGCGGCAGTTCGGGTTGAGGTGCGGCGTGCGCTCGCCCATCAGGTACGGCAGGTAGATCAGGCGGCGGCTGCCGATTGGCACCTTCTCGACATCCTGGTTGATGAGGTCGTAGGAGTCGCAGCCGAGGCGCACGGCCTTGTCTTTGTAGGCTTCTGCGAGATTGTCACGGAACCAGCGCAGCGAGAGGCCCGCCGCCTGCGTGACGCCCATGACGTGCCAGCAGCCCGGCACGGCGCAGCAGAAGGTGTGCACGCGGCCCTGCGGGTCGATGCGCGGCTCGCTCGTATGCGCGAAGACGACGCCGCTCGTGCCGATTGTCGTGAAGGCCCGCCCGTCAAAGACGATGCCCGTGCCGACAGCTGCCGCTGC